>Ga0265338_10000659_pt1 | contig 59769 bp, 56 predicted proteins | sample 42126metaG_FD_193579 | JGI IMG/M metagenome (GOLD analysis project Ga0265338, IMG submission 193579) | Rhizosphere microbial communities from Carex aquatilis grown in University of Washington, Seatle, WA, United States - 4-21-26 metaG | ecosystem: Host-associated > Plants > Roots > Rhizosphere... | reverse complement strand
AATACTTCTAATCGACTTTCCAGCCCACAAACCCGCCTGGATCTTCTCGCGTTCTTCAACCCCCAAATGTGTGTATTTCATACCTCATATTTTAACGGGTGTTGCACTTGAAGGTTGAATCTGCCGTCTCAAAACTAGCCACAAAGCATTTTTCTATTTTATAATTGTGAGTAATGGATCATGAATTTAGAATAATCAAGGAAAATCTTGACACGCTCGGTCTGTCAAAAACCGAACAAAAAACATTGTTGCTCTTGATGGAGATTCAGACGCCACTGCCCGTATCTGCTCTGGCTCCAGAATTAGAAGTTCCGCGCCAAACGGCGAATACAATCCTACGAAATATGAGTAAACGCGGCATCGTTCTGCAAACTCATCAAAATGGCATATCATGCTTCCATACAAATCGAAAGCAAATTTCGGCGTATGTAGACGCGCTGTGCGACAAGCTTCAAAAAGCAAAAACCGCCATCATAAATAGCTGACCATTTTTTAGATGTGGAACTGTAGAAATTGCAAAAACCACAGAAATCACAGAAACTGTAAAAATTGCAGAACGTGAAATTTGGTTTGTTAATAAGGCCCTTTTTTGCTATCATCGCTCCATGGACCAAACTAAAAAGCAAAACCAGATTTTGACGACTGCGGCCGAAAAGGACTACGAGCTGCTCGATTCAGGCGACAGCGAAAAGCTCGAGCGATTCGGCAAATATGTCCTGGCGCGGCCTGATCCGCAGGCTTTGTGGCAGAAAAAATTGTCAAAAGAGGAGTGGGCAAAGGCAAGCGGCACATACAGTCGTGAAAACGATAAAGGCGAGACCGGTTCGAAAGGCCGCTGGAAATCGAAATCAGGCTTGCCAGAAAAATGGCAGATCGATTTTGCCAGCCTCAAATTCTTGATCGAACCGACGCCGTTCAAGCATGTCGGACTTTTCCCTGAACAGAAGGCGAACTGGGAGTGGATAGAAGAAAAGCTCAAAAATCAAAATTCAAAACTCAAAATGGGGGAACAAGCTTCAAAGCCAGAGATTCTGAACCTCTTTGGCTATACCGGCGGGGCGACGCTCGCATGCGCGGCGGCGGGCGCCAGTGTCGTCCATGTCGACGGCTCGAAAGTCGCCATCACTCGGGCAAAAGAGAACGCCGAACTTTCCGGCCTCGCCGCAAAGCCCATCCGCTGGATCCTCGAAGACGCGCGCGAATTCGTCAAAAGAGAGCTGCGCCGCGAGCGCAGGTACGACGCCATCATCATGGATCCTCCTGCTTTCGGCCGCGGCGACAAAGGCCAGGTTTGGAAGATCGAGGATGACTTCTTGCACTTTTTCAATGATTGCCTCAAGCTCCTTTCTGACAAACCGATCTTCTTTATAATAAATGGATATGCGGCAGGATATTCGCCTATCGCCTATGCAAATAATCTTGATATCTTGCAAAAGAGGTTCGGTGGCACGGTCGAAGCAGGGGAGCTCGCGATAGAAGAAACAAAAAGCCGATTGTTGCCGTGCGGCATTTTTGCGCGCTGGAGCAAGTAATATTTTTATGCTATACTTGAGGCACATTCAGCCTCTCCCGATCTCTTTTATAAGAAACTTTTGCAGGCCATTGCGGAGTATTTTCATTCGATTCTTTTCTTGACGCAAGTATAGCAATTTTGCTATAATATTATCAGGTCGGCTTATTCAATAATCGATATGTATGCAAACAAATTGTTTGCCGTTTTTCTTGGCAGTGCGGAAAAGCTCTATCATGAGCTTTCACGCAAAGACAGGTCAAAAATCGCAGGAGCAGTCGAATATATGCGGGTTGGGGACTTTGAATCCGTGGAAATAAAGACCTTGGATGGTCCTATTAAAGAACTCAAAATATGCCAGTATCGATTTTTGTTTTATATCGAACGCACGACCATTTACTTTCTTCGAGGTTTTGTAAAGAAGAGCAACAAGACGCCGAAGAATGAGATAAAGATGGCCTGGAGATTGTATTCGATGATCATCAATACTATAGAACTATCATGATAAAAAAAGTAAAACCTTTCAAAAAAATCGGAGATATCGAGCTGTATTCGTTTGATGATATGCTTAAAAAAGATCTCAAATCTCCCAAATTCCGCAAGGCATACGAAGAAGAGCTTGCCCGTCTTCATCTTGTCAGAGATATTCGCAAGGCTCGCATGGCAAAAAAGCTCACTCAAAAGCAGATGGCCAAAGCAGCCGGCATGCCGCAATCCGTCGTAGCACGGCTTGAAAGCGGCACTCATCCCTTTTCATTCTCGACTCTGTACCGAATCGCTAACGTTTTTGGCAAGAAAATAGTTTTGGTCTAAAATAGAATCAATCTCGAAATCATGCTATCGTGTTCGCATGCCAACTATCCTTTCCGGCCTCGTTGCGCGCGATGAATTAAAGAAAGCTCTCGTCGCAAAAATCGCGGCTCTGCAAGAAAAGCGGGGCATGCCCATAACCTTGGCCATCATCCAAGTCGGCGACAGGCCTGATTCCACCGCATATATCAACGCAAAAAAGAGGTTTGCAGCGACGATCGGCGTTCTCGTCCGACTTGTCCATTTCAATGAATCAGCAGGGCAAGAAGAAATCGTCGCGGCGATAAAAGCCTTGAACGCAGAAAAGCAAGTCTCCGGCATCATCGTCCAGCTACCATTGCCCGAGCATTTTGATGAGCAAGCCGTCCTCGACGCGATCGATCCGGCAAAGGACACGGACGCGATTTCGACTGCGCGAGTAAAAGTCTGGTCTGTACAAAGATCCGATCTATGTATAAATCAAGATCCGATCTTGTACCCCGCCACCGCGCGCGGCGTCGGCGAGTTGCTCGACTTTTACCATATCTCATTGCGCGACAAACGCGTTTGCGTCATTGGCCGCTCGAATTTCGTTGGCACGCCAATCGCGGCATTGTGCAGGGCTCGCGGCGCGCATGTCACCGTTTGTCATTCAAAGACCGTCGACCTCGTGAAAGAAACCCTCGCCGCCGACGTCATCATATCTGCCGTGGGTAGGGCAGGCCTCATCACCGCCCAACATGTGAAGGCTGGCCAGGTCGTGATCGATGTCGGCATCAACGAAATTTTTGATCAAAAAGCAGGGGAGCATGGTCATGAAAAAACAGATCGACCGATTCGCCACCTCGTCGGCGACGTCGATTTTAAAGAGGCGAGCTCGGCGCTCGGCGATTCATCGACCGGCGAAAAGGGCGCCATTTCGCCCGTTCCCGGCGGGGTCGGCCCCATGACGGTGCTCGGCCTTTTTGAGAATTTGGCAGATTGCGCTACAATAGAGCTCTCAGTCGGCGTGTCCGTGTCCAGATCCTAGCGCGTTGCTCATAAAAAACATGGAAAATAAAAGACCTTTATACGTCTATGTGATCGGAGTCGCTGTCGTGTGGACAGCGATCCTCGGCCTTATGTGGTGGCTCGGCCGCACCCAGATTTTCTACGCATGCGTATCAGCATGCGAGGGATTCATGCTCGGCATGCTCGCTATGTATATTGCAGTGCATCTTTATAAGTGGAAATAATAATCAATAAAGGTCTATAAAGTTGAAAGTCACAAAGTCCATAAAGCGAATGCGAGAGTTCCTAACTTTATGACTTTACGACTTTATAAACTTTACGACTAACTACTATGAATCAAGAACAATTGAAAACAAGGGCTTGGAAGATCGGCTGCGGCGTCGGCGTGCTCGTCATGATATTTCTCGCGGTCGCTTCGATCAAAGAGCTCTCTGCTATCTCTCATGTCGGCGATTCAGCGCCGGTGAATACGATCAATGTCACTGGTTCAGGTGACGCCTTCGCCATCCCTGATGTCGCCACGTTCTCCTTTACTGTGACCGACACCGAAAAGACTGTCGCTGACGCCCAGACAAAAGTGACGACCGAGGCCAACAGCGCCCTTGCCCTCGTCCACGCCGCCGGCGTCGCTGACAAGGACGTCCAAACCGAAGGCTATTCCATCAATCCTCACTACGTGTATCAGAATGCCGTCTGTCCGTCACCGGCAGTCTATGATTCGAGCGCTTCATCCGGCTCTGTCTCAAACGGCGTCATGATCCCGACGATCGCTCCCGCTCCGGCCACGGCCATCTATTGTCCGCCGAACAAGGAGACTCTGACAGGCTATGACGTCTCCGAGAGCATATCCGTCAAATTGCGCGACCTCACCAAGGCCGGCTCGCTCCTCGTATCTCTCGGCACGGCCGGGGTAGGGAACTTGAACGGCCCGTCGTTCGCCGTCGACAATCCTGATACGATCCAGGCCGAGGCCCGCGCAAAAGCCATCACTGACGCGCAATCAAAAGCACAGGAATTGGCCCGCGAGCTCGGCGTCCGTATCGTCCGCGTCACCAGCTTTAACGACAATTCTGGCGGCTATGCATATCCTGTCATGATGGCAATGGACGCAAAAGTAGGTAGTACCGGCGCCGCATCTCCGACGCCAGAAGTCCCCGCCGGCCAGCAAAAGGTGACGGATAACGTCTCGATCACCTACGAGATCCGATAGAAAGCGGCCCCCAGCACAGAGACAAGAGCCCCTCCTTGACTTCTTTTTAGAAAAGAGTATTATATAGTCATTAACAACCCCGGGAGGGGTTTTTGATTAAACACAAGAGCAAAAAAATGAAACTCACTGAATATTTCAAAGAAACGCGCATCGAAATGAGCCATGTCACCTGGCCGTCGCGCCAGCAAACCATCGCCTATTCGGCTTTGGTCATCGGCATCTCGCTCGCCGTCGCAGCGCTTCTCGGCGCGTTCGACTACATCTTCTCGCATCTCCTGACGTTACTCTTTTAATTATAGAAAAATAACATGAAGAAAATAGAAACAGAAAACAGAAATAGAATAAATGCAAGAATGTCCGTGCCTTTTCTACTTTCTACTTCTACTTCTACTTCTACTTTCTACTTCTAACCATTATGGCAAAACAAATCAACGACGGACAACGCAATTGGTACGCTATCCACACCTATGCTGGATATGAGAACGCGGTCGCGCGCAACCTCAAACAGCGCATCGAATCGCTCGGCATGGAGGACCGCATTTTCGCCGTGGTCGTGCCGGTCGAGAAAAAGATAAAGATCAAGGCCGGCAAGCGCGTCGAGGAAGAGGAGAAGATATACCCGGGCTACGTCCTCGTCGACATGATCGTGACGGAGGATTCCTGGTACATCGTGCGCAACACTCCGCGCGTGACGGGCTTCGTCGGAGCCGGCGTCGTTCCGGTACCGCTCGATAAAGCCGAAGTCGAAGCGCTATTCGCCCGCATGAAGACGACCGAGACAAAGCACGCCATCGACCTCACCACGGACGACATCGTCAAGATTGTCGACGGTCCGTTCAAGGACTTCGAGGGCAAGGTAGGCGAGGTGGACGACAGTAGGGGCAAGATAAAAGTCCTCGTCTCCATGTTCGGTCGCGAAACGCCTGTCGAATTGGATTTCTTGCAAGTAAAGAAGATTTAGAGTCTTTCGTTAACTTTAATGTAAAATTGTGATAAAAGCCCTTGAAACAAGGGTTTTTTCGTGTCTATTGACATATAATTCAAATGGGTGTATAATACTAGCGTAAGTTCTTTCCTTGGTCCTTAGTCTCATTTCGAAATCGGAATGGGACTATTTTTTACTATTTCTAGCTTTTGGAGTATAATTCAGCCAATGCTTTCATCGTTTATCAATTCAAAACTGAATACCGCTTCGTATAAAATCCTCCCTGATAGGAGCTATTTCGGCGATATCAAATCGTTGCGCGGCGTTTGGGCGAGCGCCAAAAGCCTCGAAGCTTGCCGTCGCGAGTTACAGGAAGTCCTCGAGGATTGGCTCATGGTCAAAGTCCGTTCTGGTGAACGTGTAACGGGTTTGTCGTTCTCTTTTGATAAGCGGAAGCAGTTTCGCCATGCTTAGGAACGTCTCTCTTCGCGAACTCATCCGAAAGTTCCGTATATTCGGCTTTGATGGCCCGTATTCCGGCGGACGGCATTTGTTCATGTCAAAAGGCCCGCTCAAGGTCAGGATACCCAATCCTCACACAGGCGACATTTCAAAATATCTGCTTGCCGAAATTTTGCGCCAAGCGGGAATCTCAAGAATCGAATGGAATGAAGAGGAATAGGTAAAATTTCAATCAAAGCGCAGAAAGTTGCATAAAAACGCGAATTATATTAGAGTACACCCACTAACAACATGGCAAAAAAAGCAGTCAAAAAAGTCAAATTGCAGATTCCGGGAGGCAAGGCAACCCCAGCGCCACCGATCGGTCCTGCCCTCGGCCAGGCAGGCATCAACATCGGAGACTTCACAAAGAAGTTCAACGAAGCCACCAAAACGATGATGGGCGAGACCGTTCCCGTTATCATCACGGTCTATGACGACCGCTCGTATGATTTCGTTCTCCGCCAGCCGTCTGCCACGAACCTTCTCTTGAAGGCGGCAGGCGTCGAAAAGGGCGCAGGCAAGCACTTGGAGAAAAAGGCCGGCTCGATCACAAAGGCAAAATTGAAGGAGCTCGCAGAAAAGAAAATGCCGGATTTGAACGCTAACGATATCGAAGGCGCCATGGCGATCATGGGCGGAGCGGCAAAATCGCTCGGGATCGAGATCAAGGGATAGATTAGTCTATAAAGTCGAAAGTCGTAAAGTCCATAAAGAGAAAAACTGCCGCTTCGATAAACTCGGGGCGGTTTTTTGTTGCATCACGGATTTGGTATACTTCGACCATGAGAATTAAAATAATGAAATTGCATCCGGACGCGATCATCCCGAAATATGCGCATCCGGGAGACGCTGGCATGGACTTGTATTCCATTGAACCGGTCGTCCTCGCGCCGGGGGAGCGCAAATCGATTCCCACAGGCATCGCCATGGAGATCCCGGACGGCTACGTCGGCCTTATCTGGGACAAGAGCGGCCTGTCGCACAGATTCGGCTTGAAAACGCTCGGCGGCGTCATCGACTCTATCTTTCGCGGCGAGCTACAGGTCGGCGTCATCAATCTCTCGAAAGAGCCGATCAAGTTCGACAAAGGCCACAAGATCGCGCAGCTTTTGATACAAAAGATCGAGATCGCCGAACTAGACGAAACCGACGAGATCTCTGATTCATCGAGAGGGGACAAAGGTTTTGGCAGCACAGGCAAGTGACGCGCATGGGGCCGCACCTCAGACAAGAAAATGAAAAAGAAAATAAAAAACGATAAGAACAAAAAAAGAAAGCTCGTCATTGGCGTCGATTTCGATGACACGGTTTTTGACTTCAATAATTCGCTTCACGCGTACCATAATGCGAAATACGGCACGACCGTCAAAAGGGAAGATATAGTCTCATACGGCATAGAAAAAGTCTGGGGTTGTTCAGTCGAAGAGGGCGCTCGCAAGGTCTTTGAATTCTATTCGACGAAGGAGCCGTCGAGGCGCTCACAAGGCTCAAGAAAGACCACGAGCTCCATTTGATAAGCGTGCGCGGCGACCAGATCAGGGAACAAACGATCCGTTGGGTGAAAAGAAACTTTTCAGATCACTTTGTATCGATCAATCTGACGAATCAGTATTATGGCTTGCCTGAAAAGATGCGTCTCAAATCGGACGTATGCAAAGAGCTCGGCGTCGAGGTGATGATCGAGGACTCCCTGTCGCAGGCAAAGGAGATAGCGCCCTGCGTCCGCAAAATCTTCCTCCTCGATTGTCCTTGGAATCAGGGCGACTTGCCCATGAACGTGGCGAGGGTGTATTCGTGGGATGAGATCGTGGAGGGTCTGGGCGAGCTGTAAATCTGTTTTCATAAGGAAAAAATTGTTAAATGTGGAATATATGCTATCGTAGCCTTTAGAAAGGTTGTTTTATTTATGAACAAGAAAAAAACTGTTTGCATCGGCTATTCCTTGACGGACTTTGGTGCTGACGAAAAAAGGGATTATTTGGCGAAGATGGAGCTGCTCGAGCTGGAGCTGGGCGTCTATTTCCAAACATTCGTTTTTCCGAGCGCCACGAGAGGCGCTGCAGGAGACATCCATCTCCGGTACATCAGCGATCATCTCGGCGCGGCTGATTTCTTTATCCTCGTATGCGATTACCCTGGATCAGATTTCGATCACGAGATTTATGCCGCCCTGCACGACGAGAGAATGCCGACTTTGGCGGTCGCTCAGCATGACAAGGAGGTGCCGGACTCGATCGCCTGCAAGAAGCACGAGAAGTATCTTTTTGCCAGGTATGATTCGATAGATCACATCGTCGCCATGGCGTTGGAGCATTTCGAAATGACGTTCAAATAAATGGGAAAGAAGAACACGAACGGCTGGATTTTATCCGGCCGTTTTCTTTTGTACTATCTCCTTTCGTATTCCCGGAAAACCGTGCCGTTGCCGACGGTTTCTTCTTTTACCAATTTGAATTTATCTTCAATGCTTTCTTTTAAAAAGGGAATGCCTGAGCCGAATTCGATTGGTTCGACTGTTAGATAGATCCTATCGACTAAATCAGTGTCCAGAAACATCCGGTAAATGCTGGCGCCGCCGCAGATCGCCACCTCGCCGATGCCACGATCAGCGAGATTCTTGAGAAGGATGTCTGGTTTTTCTGTCGTCACCTCGATGTCTGGATGTGGCGCGACTGCCTTGTCGGCATAGATAATGTGATGCCGGCCCTTGAGCGGTTTAGGATTACCGTGCTCGTCGCGGGGGAATGTGTTGAAAGTATTCAGTCCAAGGATGATGGTGCCGATCCTCTTTGACAGCTCGACAAAATGCTTTTTGTCCTCACGGCTCGTCCACACAGTCGACGGATCCACGTCCTTATCCCTAGCGATATAGCCGTCCTTGCTCGTGGCGACGATGATGGATGTGATCATAGATAGAATGGTAGCACGGAGGTCCGACCTCCGGAAACACCTCGAGAGCTACGCCAATTTGACGCCGAACTTTTCCTTGAGGCCTTTGATGTCGCCTTTCATCAAAAAATCGATCTCGTCTTTCTTTTCCCGTTGAACGCCTTCGATGACGTCCTTCTTGTGGTATTTGCTTTTCCTATTGTTCTCGATCTTGTCAGAGAGCTCTTCAAAGACGACTTGGCAGAGGCGCTCGCCAGGGTAGAGGCGCACGGTTCGCGAACGGGTGTTGTTCCTGATCGGGATGATGAGCTGGCCTTCGTAGCCGGAATCGACGATGCCGGTGAGGTCGAGCGACAGGCCTTTGCGGTTCGTCGACGAGCGGGGATAGAGGACCGCCATGAGGTCGTCGGGGATCTTTATCGATTCGAGCGTTGAGGCGAGGACGAATTCATCGGGCAAGAGGTCGAAGTACTGGCCGCCTTCCAGCTCGATGATGTCAAAATATTCAGGGGTGTATTTGTCGACGTGCACGGTTTCGAGCGATTCGCGTCCGCGCGGCGTCATGTGCCAGGCTTTCAGTATCATAAAGGTGAAGCCGAGGCGCAAGTCGATCGAATGGCCCTGCAGCTGGAAATCGTCGATCATTGGCCGAAAGCCGATTTCGCCTTTCTGTATCTTTTCGAGCAGTTTTTGTTTGGTGAGGACGGACATGATTTTATAGTATGAGTTTAAGGCCTTTAATGGGGTCCATGGGATTATACTGCTTTGAGAGGTTTTCGTATATCTCATCAAGGAGCTTTGGATCTCTTGCTTCGGCTCGATCGAAAGCATTCTCCGGCAAAGTCAGTGCTATTTTCTTATGGTCGTTCGTACGCTTAAGAAGCTCATTTGCGCCGTCATAATGAATATCATAGATGTGCGCGTTTGAGATCGAGTGAGAATAAATTCCAGGTTTTACTCCGAGCTTTTGCGCTAACATGCATTGGAGCAGTGCGAAACCTGCGACATCGGCGCGACAGCCGAGCATGATGTCATTTGATCGGATGACATTATGCAAATGGAGTCTGCCGCCGACGATGTTTAGGGTAAAGGCGAACAGGCAAGGTACGTTCTTCTTCTTTGTCTTTGAAAGGCCGTCCTGCGAAGGATCCCAGGTGATGACGACGGCTTGTCTCGAGCTCGGCTCGTTCTTTAGAAGATCGAGTGCTAATCCGAGCTGGTCTCTGCCGAAATGCTTTCTCCAACGATATCCATATGCGACTGTCACGACGTCTCCTGGATTTGTGAAATCATCCCAGATATGGGTGTAATCGCGCAGAAAATCTTCTGGCTTGCGTGCAGCTGATATGAACCATATCTGTTCGGCGATGAACATCTTGAGAGGAGTCTTGATAAGGGTAAGAAGAGGGAAGCCATCCTTTTCAAGGTCGATCTGAAGATGCGCGCCGACAATCGTTTTTGTTTCATGGCGCGTTCGTTCAGAGATCTCAGCGATTCCGTTTTCCATAATATTTCGCACTAGATTTTGGTATGTTTCGTCAAATTTTGTCATGGCTTTTTGGTAGGCTACATTATATACTAGCGCTACATTTAATTCTATGATGTCTGAATCAGATCAAGATTTTTTTTCAGAGCCTGCTATCCAGGAGCTTGTCGGTATTTCGAATGTGTATATGTGTCAAGCGAAGGAATTTGCACGAATGCACTCATTAGACAAAGTTATGCCTACTGGCTCGGTCATCACAAAGAATGGAATTGTCTTGGGAAAAGCCGCCAATGGAAGCTCTTACCATGAGACTCATGTGTGTGAAAGGGTTCGTCTAAAGATACCGACGGGTCAAGGATATGAGCTGTGCGAAGGATGTCATCCAAAGAACCATAGCGAAGTGAGAGCCATAGCCGATGCGTTGTCCAAAGGTGCCGACCTTCACGGAGCAGACATCTATTTATGGGGACATTGGTGGTTGTGCCGATGGTGCCGCGATTCATTGGCGAAAGTCGGCATACAAAAAATCTATATGCTTGAAAATTCGGAGATTATTTTTAATAAGCTCAAAGACGGCAACATGGTAGGTAAGCAATTTCAAGCTGATTGATTTCTTGCCTGCATGCTACAATACCTCTGATTAAAGAAAAACGATGAAAAAAATCCCGGAAAAAAAGAAGAAGCCGATATTCATCGCCGTCGAAGGAGGCGAAGGCTCGGGTAAATCATCGCTCGTGCGCGAATTGCGCGCTGAATTCGGCCATAACGTCCTCGTCACGCGCGAGCCGGGCGGATCGCCCTACGCCGAGACCATACGAAACGCCACTATCAAGGACCCGCTCGCCAAATGGGCGCCGCCTGAAACGACGCTCTGCCTCATGTTCGCGGCGCGCTTTGACCACATCCATAATCTCATCGCCCCTTCGCTCGCCGACGGCAAGTCCGTGGTGAGCGACCGCTTCGACGGTTCCTCCTACGCGTACCAGGTCGGCGCCCAATCTGAAGGGGGCCTCGAAAAGCTCTTTTGGGGCCTGCGCAGCCACTTGTCCGTCATGCCCGACCTCTATGTATTCATCGACGTCGACCCAAAAGAAGGACTGCGGAGAGCGTCGAGCCGCAACCAGTCGCTCATCGCCGGCTACGACCATTTCGACGACCGCGAGATAGAATTCCACAAGAAAGTCCGCGCAGGCTATAGAAAATTCCTGGGAAAAGTGCCCCATGTCGTCATCGATGCCAACCGTTCGTTCGAGGAGGTGAGGGCGGATTTTCTTGCCCTCATAAAAAACAAGATCGGCCTGTCCGAGATGTGATTTCGGCTGGGCCGCTCGCATGTGGATAACTCCTTTGTCCTTACTTGACATATATTTTATACAGGAGTACAGTCTTCCTTGGTAAGGCCCTTTGTTCAAAAAATAGAGAAAGCTAAACCGACATACAGTTAGACAGTGTCCGCGTCAAGCGGGCAAAACGGGCGGCTTTAAAGCCTCCCTGGAAAGCGTTATCGATAGCTGTGATCGATGTGCCCTGACCAAGCTCATGTGCGTCCCAATAATAAACAGGGGATTGCAATACAAGCTGATTGTGCATGCCGATTCACTGTAACTGTCATTCAAGGGGTTCTCTGAATCCTGCGATTGTACTTCTTTAATCCGCTTCCGAACCAAAACGCCGGCTGCTACCGTGCGCCACTAAGAGACCTTCGACGCTTCGATTTGACAAGGTTTCCCAAAACTCACCAATACGCAGTCCGGCCCATTTCCTTGCAGTACTGTCCAGAGTTATGTTTGCCATAGTTTGTTTGGCCCGTCGCGAGTGCGACGGGCTTTTAGTTTGCACAAATGGATCGTGCTACAGCATTGCTTCCTACTTTTCTTTTTTTGGCATATACTTCCATCCATGAAAGACATACAAATCCAAAAACTTATCAATGCGGAGAAAAAGCGCCAAAAGAGCGTCGTCAATCTGATCGCCTCAGAGAACGTCGTTTCAAAAGACGTGCTTGCGGCCCTCGGCTCGGAACTGACGAATAAATATGCAGAAGGCTATCCGGGCAAGCGCTACTATGGCGGAAACGAGATCATCGACAAGATAGAGACAATATGCCAGGAACGCGCCCTCAAGCTGTTCGGCTTGAATCCGGCACTATGGGCGGTGAACGTCCAGGCTCTCTCCGGTTCGCCGGCGAACGTCGCCGTATACCTTGCCCTTGTGCCCACAAATGAAAAGGAGCGCGGCAAGATAATGGGCATGTCGCTCGACCAGGGTGGCCACTTGACCCACGGCCACAAAGTCTCGGTGAGCGGCAAGATGTGGCAGCAGGTCCCGTATGGCGTGGACAAGAAAACGGAGGTTTTGAATTACGACGAGATCAAGGCCAGGGCTGTCGCGGAAAAGCCGGCAATCATTGTCGCAGGATTCACCGCATATCCGCGCGTCATCGATTGGAAGAGATTCCGCGAAATCGCCGATGCCTCGGGAGCGCTCCTCATGGTGGACATGTCCCACATCGCTGGTCTCGTCGCGGGCAGGGCATACCCGACGCCGTTTGAATATGCCGATATCGTCACGACGACGACCCACAAGACTCTGCGCGGCCCTCGTTCAGCCCTTATCTTTTCAAGAAAGGACAAGAAAAACGCGGACGGCCAGCCCCTCGACCTCGACAAAAAAATAGACAAAGCAGTTTTCCCGGGGCTTCAGGGCGGCCCGCACGAGAATCAGATCGCCGCTGTCGCGGTGGCACTGAAGGAAGCCGCGAGCCCCGCTTTTAAAAAATATGCGAAACAAGTGAAGGCGAACGCAAAGGCTCTCGCCGACGAATTGACCTCGCTTGGCTGGCGCGTCGTCTCCGGAGGCACTGATTCGCACCTCGTTCTCGTCGATGTTTGGATGGGGGGTGTGGGAATCGGGGGCAAGGAAGCGAGCGACAGGCTCGAGCGCGTGGGCATCATCGTCAACAAGAATGCCATTCCGTTCGATACCCGGCCACCCACAGACCCGTCCGGCATACGTCTCGGCACTGCGGCAGAGACGACTCGCGGCAAGAAGGAAAAGGATTTCAAGAAGATCGCAGAGAGGATCGACAAGGTTTTGAAACATGTAAAGTAGGCCGCACGCTATCCGGCGGAATCAACCCGCGGCTCGTGCGTTGTCCGGCTTTGGCCAAGAAAAAACCCCTCACGCACGATGCGAGAGGGGTACAAAAGAGGACGTTGGCATTCAAGACTTTAGCTAAGATATGGTTTGCCACCACATGGAAGAGATATTGCCTTGGGGATTAGGATCCCTAAATGCCTTTGAAACAAGCCTGCTCACCTGCAGGGTGCTTCAGGGGTAATCGCGGACGTAGCGATTCGTCCAACCCTGTGAGGATCATCTTCCACGAAAGACTATAGCAGATTCATTCTGTTTGTCAAGCTTCCATCGGCAAATTTTTTATTGTCCAATTTTTCAGGCTCGTCCGCTTTCGAACGTGGAATTTTTTTGCAAAAGAAGCTACACTGGAGCCATGATGAGAGAAACCCTGAAAACAGCCGTCGGAGAGGCCTTGGCGGAGCTCGGCGTCAAGGAAGGAGATTTTGCCGTCGAGCACCCCGACGATTTGTCGCACGGCGATTATTCGACGAACGCGGCGCTGGTTTTTTCCAAGGGCCTCAAAATAAAGCCGCGCGAGCTCTCGGACAAGATCATCGCCTTGCTCGACAAGAACAAGCCGGCAGAAGTCGAAAAGATAGACCAGGCCGGCCCCGGCTTCATCAACTTTCACCTAAAAAGGGGATTCTTTAGAGGGCAAGTGGAAAAAATTTTAAAGGATAAGGAGAAATTCGGATCGAATCAGACAGGGAAGAACAAAAAAATCCTCGTCGAGTATTCTTCTCCAAATATCGCAAAGCCATTCACTGTCGGACATCTACGCTCGACCATCATTGGCGATGCAGTCGCCAATATACTCGCATTTTCAGGATACAAAGTGATTCGCGACAATCATCTTGGCGACTGGGGAACGCAATTCGGCAAAATGATCGTTGCTCTTGAGATGGATGAGAATCGTAATCCTGGCGGTTTGGATAAAGCCGAGAACAAGATGAAATATCTCGTCGATCTATATGTGAGATTCCACGAAGACGCTGAAATAGATCCCGGTCTAGAAGATCGCGCCCGAGCCGCTTTTGTTGTTCTTGAAAAAGGCGAACCAACGAGAATGGCATTGTATGAAAAAATTCTCGCTGTCTCGATGGAATATTTTTCTGGTATCTATAAGAGGCTTGGTGTAACCGTTTTTGATACTGAGCACGGTGAGCATTTTTATGAACCGTATATTCCAAAAGTCATGACGGCGCTCGAGAAAGGAAACCTCCTCAAAGAGAGCGAAGGCGCGCGGCTTGTATTTTTTGATGGCGAAAAGTATCCGCCGCTCATGATCATAAAAAGCGATGGCGCCACATTGTATGCTGTGCGAGATCTCGCAACTGATCTGTGGAGGCACGATGAATATGGCAAGGATATTGTCATCGTTAATGAAGTCGGCATGGAACAATCCCTTTATTTCAAGCAGCTTTTTGAGGTCGAGAAGCTGCTCGGCTGGTTCAGCGATGGCCAACGTGTGCATGTCGCGCATGGGCATTACCGCTTTAAAGACGGCAAGATGTCGACGCGAAAAGGCAATGTCATCTGGCTTGAAGATATTATCGATGAGGCAGAGAAGCGCGCTGGTGAGATAAAGCCAGAAACAGCTTCTATCGTCGGGATCGGAGCCATAAAGTTCAATGACCTCAAACGAGAGAGCCTTCAAGATATCGCTTTTGACTGGGATGAAGCGCTGAATCTGCGGGGCGACTCTTGCCCATATCTACAGTATTCTTATGCTCGCGCAAAATCTATCCTCGCAAAAGCCGCTGATGCAGGCCTCAAGACGTCTACAGAGCCGTTTTCTCTATCTGCTTCAACCGTGCTTGAAAAAATCCTTTATCGATTTCCTGAGGTAGTCTTTCGATCAGCGATCGAATACAAGCCGCATTATATCGCGACCTATCTCCTTGATCTTGCGGGAGCATTCAACGCTTTTTATGGTTCCCATCAAATTGTCAGCAAGGAAGATCTGCAATCGCCGTATCGAATCGCGCTCACAGAGGCTTTTTCCATTGTCGTCAATAATGGCCTCACGCTTTTGGGCATAGAAGTGCCGGAAAAAATGTGAATTAGCAAATTCAGTCCAAGACACGAAGCCAGGCACGATTTTGCTAAATCGGGCCAAGCCACGATTTTACTAAATCGCCTGTTGGATCGCCTACCGGGTGAATCAGGAATTACGTAGGGTAGACCTTCGTACGTAGGGTAGACCTCCGCAAAAAGTTATGAACAGGCGACGATTGTGCCGCGCGACCCTCGGTGATATCTTTTACCTGTAAGAGTTCGTTTCAATACAAACAATATGTGGCCAGATTCGGACCAAATCGTCTGCCACGAGAAGCGCATCAATTGCGTATGGAGGAAAGCGCCTATCGAGAGATGTAAAATTTTTGCAAGGTTTTTGCATACATAAACCTTTCAAACCTTCCAAACAAAGTGCAAGACAACCGACGGAGGAAAACAGCCAATGCAAACTTGAGCCTGTTCGCGAAACGGTCAGTTTGGGAAAATCGTTAATGTCTTTCTCGATTTGCGGGGCGGCAAACCTCGCAGTGGGGGAGTGCATGGTGGCGGTCACAACGGGTGGCCGCCATTTTTTATTGCCCATGCTGAAACCCTCTCCGAGGCAGATGAGGCGCTGCCTTGGCTTTTAATCTCGCATGCTCTGTTGTCAACATGCGCCGCTCGTGGCGGGATTTTGGCGTGGTATCATTATCGTGCAGGCATCTTTAGCTTTAAATATAATTCATATTATGAACAACATCGCTTCGTATCTGGTCGCCAATGTGTATCAAGGGTCGAATCCCATGATGGACACCTTTTCTTCGAGCTGTTCGGTGAACGGCCAATCGGTTCCGTGCGGACCGTTCGAAGGGATATTCGCCGGCTTTGGCGTCATATGGCTCGCCATCGTCGTCATATGCATAGCTTCGATGTGGAGGATATTTTCAAAGGCAGGCAAGCCCGGCTGGGCTGCCATCGTGCCCATATACAATGTCATCGTTCTTTTGCAAGTGGTAAAGAAGCCGCTGTGGTGGGTAGTCCTATTGTTCATACCGATCGTGAACGTCATCATGTCGATAGCCGTCGTGTGCTATCTCGCAAAGGCATTCAACAAAGGCATCGGATTCACGCTCGGCCTCATTTTCTTGTCGCCGATCTTTTATCCGATCCTTGCTTTCGGCAGCTCTGCTTACGCCTACGGAGATCAAAGCCAGCCGAATCAGCCGGTCCCTCCTGCTCAACCTAACCAAACGCCGCCGCAGCCGACGCAATTTGTGTCTCCAACCCAGACTGTCCAGCCTGCCGCGCCGGTTCCGCCATCAGAGCCCGTTCCGCCGTCACAATCCATTCCGCCGGCTCAACCCGGACAGTTCGTGCGATAGGCGAGCATTGTCAACATAACGATATGCCACCAGTGGAAAACAACCAACCGGCCTCACCCTCCGACAGCGCCATTCCAAGCCAATACCTCAAGAACAAGAGGGCAAAGCTATACATCTCTCTTGCGATGTTCCTTGCCGTCGTCATCGCTGTCGTCTGCTTTATCTCTTTGAATGAAAAGCACGCTCCGCAGATATCTGCGACAGTTCCTGCGCCTCAAAAGCAGGCGGCTGCGCCACACTGCTCGAGCTATTTTGGCGTATGCGTCAATGACCCGGCAAACGACTGGAAGGTGACTGCAGACGGGCTGCATGATTTCGATCTGTTCGACCAGAGCCAAGGGCTGTCGCTCTTTCTCGCATATTCAAAAGGGATAAGGTTCAATGCGACGAGCACGGGCTTTGCGACAGTCGAGCTCTTGGGGCAAGAGACAGAGGCGTACAAAGACGCAAAGGACGGCCTGACGCGCGTCATCACAGGTTCGAATAATGCGAGCGGCACGTTGATAGTCTTGCTCGCATCGCCAAAAGACATCTCTCAAGATCAAGCGGCTGAAGCCATCGATTCCATCGTCCTTCTGTCAGTACAAAAGAAATGAAAATAAACGCCAAAAAAACAACAAGCGCCATTGCGATCGGATCGGCGGCCATCGCACTCGGCCTTTTTGCGTTTACTGTTTTCGCCCAGACGGGGTATCAAAGGAATTCCAATTATGTCCAATTGTCGGGCAGCGGTTCGTCAAACGGATCAGGGAATTCATCGAACGTAACGAATGTGGGCAGCCAAAATTCAGGCTCGTCTGGATCGACCGGGGGCTCTTCCGCTTCGACGAATGGCGCGAACAGCCAAAGTACCTATAACACAAGCTCGCTTCCGCCGGCGACGCCGCTGTCGGGGAGCGGGACGACGGTTTCTGATCAATCGGATGAACCCCAAAAGACAGGAACAGCGACACAAGGCTCTAGCCTTCCCGAATGCTCCGCCGTCGGTTTTGCGGTTGAGGAAGAGGAATTTGTGTCTGATACCCCAAAGAGTACAGGTTATACAGAATGCTACCTACAGGATCTTCCGCTTCCTATGCCAAAGAGTCAGATAGACGGATATTGGGTTTACATCAGTACTTCTTTGGGACAATTGTCTGACAGCGCTAAATCTCAGATTGGTCAGATGGAGGCGAGCGTTGATGCAGAGTATCGCCAACGGTTAGAACAAATAAACAATGATGGGGGACCGGGGCCGGGGGCCAGCCAGTCTGCATTAAATGCTCAGGCTGCGAGTACCTGCAGCGAAAGCGAAAGTATCAATAAGGCTATCGTGTCCGAAAAGACGGCGCAGCTCGATAAGATACTTGCCGAGAATGGATTTTGCAAAAACGCGACTTCTACTGAAACATCGGCTGCTTCGAGCACCGCCAACAATTCGACTCTGCTTCCCCCTATACCCTCTGATATGAGCGTGGGGCATCAGTTGTCCGAGCTCCGCGACGCGAACACGCAGCTCGAATCCGATTTTCAGCATGATATCCTCGACATCAACGGCGATTCTGATCTGGAGCAACAATACAGGGATGCGATGAGCGCGTATATGTCCGCGATGAGCGGCTATCGCGACGACCCGATCATCCAGGACGAGAGCGGATATTATTACCAGGCGTCAGATCCCGAGCAGCTTGCCATCGAGCAAAAGCTGAACACCGAGCTCACGAACCTGACCGATTCGGCACAAGTCATCACAGACAACCAGGGTTTCGACCAGTCGTCCCAAAATCCAAACGATATAGATCCGAGCCGCACCAGCGTGACACTGTCGCCGCAGACAGAGAATGATGCCATCGCCAAACAATTAGGATTAAAACCGGTCCAGGTTCCTTTCGTAAGCGGATTCAACGGCATCAGCGTATATGATCCGGGCACTGTGCCGAATCTCGGGTCTGACGAGGTTCTCGTGAGGGGCGGTTCTGTGACGACCCAAACATTCACGAATGTAGGCGATGGCAACAAAACGATCGATGATACATACTATGCCGTCAATAAAAACGATCTGCCCTCGGGCTATGTCCTACAGGGCGCAGGGGAGATAAACACGGGCGGCGTCCAGGCGACCGACGGACAGTTCGGTCTGCCTGTATTGGATGCAAACAACGTGCCGGTGTACAACCTTGTGACTACGAACGACGCGTTGGCGGCGGATGCCAAGGCGGCGTCGAACGGCGTATTCAAGTATGATTTCAGCAATAGCGCAGGTAATACAGGAATAGTCATGCAAACGGTCAATTCGCTATTGACCACGGTCACCGGGAACGATGCCATAATGGGTCATATCAGCATGGATTCATACACTTCTGATGCAGATGCCACCTTGTTGCAATTCACGGACTATGCCCGAAGCTTGTCTCCGGATCTGCCGCAAGCGCAGGTCGAGAAGAGCGTTTACGATGACGTCAACAACGCGATCCAATACGAAGACCCGGCTGCGTCTTCCATATCGCTCGAACATAATCTGGAGCAGGCTGTCGCTGCGGGGCAGGGAGTTTGCCGTGACAAAGCAGCAGCCCTCGAATATGCACTGAACGCAGCGGGCATTCCTGCAGATGAGGTCATTGCGCCACAGCATGTCTTTGTCGCGGTCTTGAACAGCGATGGTACTGTCAGTCATTACCTTGACCCTACTTATTATGAGACGTACATCCAGCTGAACAGGACGAACGTCAATTCTAATCAGCTTGTCCATGTGGGACCGCCGACTTCTAATCTGAGGAGCACAGCGTCGCATTGATTGCAATAATCCTATGGCATATCAACCCAATCAGGTATCAATGAATAGCACAGGTAAAGCTTTTCCTCAAAAGCTCCTTTCGAGCAGGGCGACCCAGATCGTATTCTTCTTGCTTGACCTCGCGGTCGGAGCAGCGTCCTTTGCCTTGATGTATCTTGAATTCAGCGTCAGAAACATTGGGCGGCTGACCGGTTCGATCCTTTCTGTATTCAGCGATCATCCAAGCAGTCCGTCTCGGCTAACCCCATGCGAATCGACAGATTCTTTTCTTTATTATTTCGTCAAAAATTGCGATGGAGCGCTGGCTCATAATTGGCTTTTACTTGCCGCGATATTATTCGTCATAGCATCGGCGTTGCTCATATGGTCGAAAGGAATGAAAGCGAGGATGATCTCGATAGTCTTGATGCTAGCCGCAGCTGCCGTAGTCGTTCCATACACGATTTACCTTTTTAACATATAATTGATTCACTTATGCAAGATCAAACACAAAATAACGTAGCTAGCCCTCAAACGACAGCGAGCGCCTCGGCAAGCGCTCCGACGAACGTGCAAAACCTCGCCGGTCAAAATGATTCAAAGCTCGCCCATTTTTTGGGAGTGTTTAAATGGGTCACGATGTTCTCCGTGCTCCTGTCGTTCGTCGCTCCGATAATGTGGGGGCGAGATTGGAACTGGACGTGGACGACCCCGATCGTTTCGGCCATATTCTTGGCGCTTTCATGGTTGCTTCTCAAGAGACAAAAGACGGTGTTTTCGGCTGTTCTGATGATCATCGCTTTCCTGGACTCGTTTGTCTTTATTCTGTCTGCGATCGTGTTCGTATTCTTGTTCTTTTCGTTCGCAACGTCGGTCTTGTGGGCTATCGGTGGAGGGGGACATTAAGACAGATTATCAAAAATAAAAACATCCATGAAAACCATAAACATTCTCGTCCTTGTTGTATCAGCGCCTGTCCTGCTTTTTTCTACGATGGGAATATTGTTTTGTGATGAAGGCCCTATTTCTGCATGTCTTCTGGCTTCAGGTTCGGTCGCGCTCGGTCCGGCCGTTGCTATCGCATTAACGATTGCCTCTTTCAACTTTATCGACAAAAACCGCAGAGCCGCAAAGATCATGACATTGCTGGCGTCGATCGCTGTCATTGTATTCATGCTGTGGTTCTTGCCCCAGCTGCTGCCGCATTGTCCGTCAGGCCTGGTTGAATCAAGCGAAAACAGATGTCTGCCGATCGAAGCAAAGCCAACGAGCGCCGATGGTGCTACAAGCGCGAATGCACCGGTTGTTTCAAACGCACCTCTCTTATCATCTGAACAAAATGAATCTTCTACAACTGCTACGACTCACAGCTTTGGCATCATGACTGTGACATATGGCGGCAATGCTTCCGTCAGCAAAGCCGTCGTCGCTTTGGCGGACACATCTTCCAGTTCGCCAGTAAAGCTCCAATCAAACGCGACTTTTGTCAAAGGAAATCAATACATGATGTATTTTTCTGGTGTGAGCGGATTCACAGTGAATCATCCCTATGGAGCACCGGCCGGATTTGTCGACGCCAAAGCCGTCATTAACTTATATGACGCGAACAATGATGTTGTCTTCAGTAGTCCGAACTACTTCGCTTCGTATGTCGGAGGCGTGCCAGCATCTGATTTCGCTTATATCACACTCAAGTTGACTCTGGATAACGATTTCAAACCCGGAAGCTACCGTTGGGAATCAGTGGTGACTGATAACAAAAATCCCAGCAATTATCTGAAGGGCGTGGTCAATTTCACTGTCAATCAATAGTAGACCAAAAAGGACTAGCATCTTTATTATGATGCATGGCATTTTTCTTTTAAAAAACTGAAAAAGTGCTAGAATTACCTTACTTTTATGAACCCTGATCAAAATGGAGCCAAGAAAACCCCGGCAGAGGAGCGCGAAGAGCGCATTTTGGCCTATTGGAACGAGCACAAGATATTCGAGAAGAGCGTCGAGCGAGAGGCGCCGCACGGCAGCTTTGTCTTTTATGACGGGCCGCCGTTCGCAACAGGGCTGCCTCACTTTGGCCATGTCCTACCGACGTCGATCAAGGACGCCGTGCCCCGCTACAAGACCATGCAGGGCTTTCGTGTGCGCCGCCGCTGGGGCTGGGACTGCCATGGCTTGCCTGTCGAGAACCTCATCGAAAAGGAGCTCGGGTTGAAGAGCAAGAAAGACATCGTCAATTACGGCATCAAGGGCTTCAATGCTGCGGCGAGCGCAGCCGTCCACAGGTATGTCGCCGACTGGAAGAAGATCATCCCGCGCCTCGGCCGCTGGGCCGACATGGAGAACGACTACGAGACCATGAATTCGAGCTACACCGAGAGCGTCTGGTGGGCGTTCAAGCAACTGCACGACAAAGGCCTTGTTTACGAGGGCTTCAAGCCGATGCAGATATGCCCGCACTGCGAGACGACCTTGTCTAATTTTGAGGTCGCTCAGGGGTACAAGGATATAAAGGACATATCGGTGTATGTGAAGTTCGAGCTCGTCGACGAGCCGGGGACTTTTTTGCTGGCGTGGACGACGACGCCGTGGACCTTGCCCGGCAATGTGGCCCTCGCGGTGGGGAAGGACGTCGAATATGTCGAGGTGACTCCTTTTTCGGGGGCGGAGGCCCATCCTGAAGCGGATGAGAAGCATCTGGTCTTGCCAAAGGAAAAGCTCATCGTCTCAAAGGATTACTTTACCCGGGCGAGCCACAAATTCGACTCCGGGCCGCTCATGGTCTTCAAGGGCTCCGACCTCGTCGGCAGGTCCTACAAGCCGCTCTTTGACTACTATTCAAAGGACGCGAGCCTTTCGGGCCGCGAGAACGGCTGGAAAGTATATGCCGCCGATTTCGTCACCACGACGGACGGCACGGGCATCGTCCACATCGCGCCTGCATTCGGCGCGGACGACTATGCGCTCGGACAGCGCGAGAGCCTGCCGTTCGTCCAGCACGTCAACATCGACGGCACGTTCAAGAGCGAAGTCGCTGATTTTGCCGGCATGAAGGTCAAGCCGAAAGATACGGCCGAAGACAAGGATGCGCATCTTCGCACTGACATAGCGGTCATCCAGTGGCTCCAGAACCGCGGCGCTCTCTTTGCCAAGGAGAACCTCACCCATTCATATCCGCACTGCTGGCGCTGCGACACGCCGCTCCTCAATTACGCCGCATCGTCTTGGTTCGTCCGTGTCAGCGAGTTTCGCGACAAGCTCGTGGCCGCAAACGACAAGGTCGGCTGGACGCCGCCCGAGGTCGGCCAAGGCCGCTTCGGCAATTGGCTTTTGAACGCGCGCGACTGGGCCATCTCGCGCTCGCGCTTTTGGGGCGCGCCGATACCGGTGTGGAGGGTAGTTCCAAGTACCGAGTACCAAGTACCAAGCAAAAATAAAAGCAACTCGGTACTCGGTACTCGGAACTCGGAACCTCATTCTGTCGTCATTGGCTCTGTGGCGGACCTCAAAAAATATTCGAGGGCCAAGAACACGTATTACATCATGCGGCACGGCGAGGCCGAGAACAACACCCTCGAAGTCATCAGCTCTAAAGCCGACGATCCGAAGCACCTCACCGAAAAGGGCAGGGGGCAAGTGAAAAAAGCGGCCGCTTTCTTCAAGGGCAACGGCATCGACCTCATTTTCGTTTCTCCTTTCATGAGGACGAGGGAAACCGCAGACATCCTTGCTTCTGAATTGGGCTTTCCAAAGGAGAACATCGTCGTCGACGACCGTCTGCACGAGATCGATGCGGGCACCTATCACGGCAGGCCGTTCGCCGAATTCGTCAGGGATTTCCCGAACGAGAAGCGATTCGAGATACGGCTTCCCGGCGGAGAGAACTATGCCGATATCAGAAAGAGGGTCGGGGCTTTCATCTATGACGCAGAGAAAGGCTATGAGGGCAAGAACATCCTCATCATCACGCACGACGCGCCGGCTTTTATCCTGACCTCGATCTGCCTCGGCCTCGACGACAAGGGAACTATCTCGCACCGCGATCACAAGCTCCACTTTTTTGATAATGCCGTCCCGGAAAAGCTCGATTTCGCACCGCTGCCGCACAATGAAGACTACGAGCTCGACCTCCACCGTCCGTACATCGACGATGTCGAGCTCCGCTTGTCGAGCGGAGAGAGGCTGGCGCGCGTGGAGGAGGTCTTTGATTGCTGGTTCGAGTCTGGTTCGATGCCGTTCGGCGAAGCGCATTATCCTTTTGAGAAAAAAGGGTTCGACCCGGCTCCCGGGATGCTCGGTCATATTTTGGGGAAAAGCTGTGGATATCCTGCGGATTTCATCGCAGAAGGCCTGGATCAGACGCGCGGCTGGTTCTACAGCATGCTTGTCCTCGGCGTATCGCTTTTTGGGCGCTCTCCGTACAAGAACGTCGTGGTGAACGGCATCGTCCTGTCCGAAGACGGCCAGAAGATGTCGAAATCCAAGAGCAATTTCCCGGACCTCTTGCCCGTCGTGAACAAGTACGGCGCCGACGCCCTCCGTTATTATCTCCTCTCCTCTCCACTCGTCCGCGCGCAGGAATTCTGCTTTTCGGAAAAAGGCGTCGACGAAGTGGTGAAGAAGCACATCGGCAGGCTATTGAATGTGGTCTCGTTCTATGAATTGTATGGAAGTGAAGAAAGCAACGCTCCTTTCGGAGCCAAGCAAGAAGCAAAAAGTAAAAGTGAAGATAGTGCCGCGGAGCAAGGAAGCGGGGACATTTCTCAAAACATTCTCGACCAATGGATCATCGCCCGCCTCAACGAGCTGAACAGGGAGGTCACGGATGCGATGGAAAAGTACGAGCTCGACAAAGCCACGCGGCCCTTCGCGGACTTCATCGACGACCTCTCGACGTGGTATGTGCGCCGCTCGCGCGACCGCTTCAAGTCCGCCGATGGCGGAGACGATCCGGCTGAAAAGGCCGCCGCTCTCCAAACGACACGATCGGTGCTCATCGAACTGTCAAAGCTGCTTGCTCCGTTCATGCCGTTCTTGGCGGAAGATCTCTATCTCCGCATGGCGGGCGGCCTTGAAAGCGTTCACCTAGAGAAATGGCCTGCAGCGGAGAAAGCCGATCGGGCCCTTCTCGAAAACATGAAAGCGGTCAGGGAGATCGCATCTCTCGGGCTCGAGGCACGGTCAAAAGCAAAGATAAACGTGCGTCAGCCGCTCGGAATGCTCAAAGTCAAAAATGTGCCTTCAGTCGCGATCGGAGGCGAAAAATCAAAGGGCGGCAGCGCAGCTTTTCTTGACCTTATAAAAGAAGAAGTCAACGTGAAAGAAGTCGTCTTTGACGCCAGCATCTCCTTCAAAGTCGAGCTCGATACGGCGATCACGCCGCTCTTGAAAGAAGAAGGGGAGCTGCGCGACCTCATGAGAGCAGTCCAGGACAGGCGCAAAGAGCAAAAGCTGACGATACAGGACCGGCCGTCGCTCAAGATATTTGTCGAGGGCGCCGTCGAGCGTGCTTTCCTTGAAAAAAATAAGGAAGAGCTGATCAAAGCTGTCTTGTTGAAGGACGTCAAGATCGAAAGCCAAAAACCGCTCGATGAGGGCAAGGACGGACAAGATCCGGAGTCCGGAAGCGGGAGCGCCGGACCTCGGCAAAAAGGATTCGCTTTCGAGCTCGTTCTATAGCTTTTTCATGCATGAAAAATATACAACCCGAGGGATCGTCGTGTGCTCCTCGGCCTATCGCGAGGCGGACAAGATCATCTCCATCTATACCGAAGACTTCGGCCTCGTGTCCGCCGTGGCCACGGGCGTGCGGCGGGCCGCGTCAAAGCTGCGCTATCACACCCAAGATTATTCCGTGCGGCAATTCTCTCTCGTGCGAGGGCGCGACCTGTGGCGGCTGGTCGGAGCCGAGGAGATCGCTCCTGCGACAGATTTCGAGCAGCCGGCTCTCCATGAAAGCCTTGCCGATGAGAATCTGGCGGCTTATGCGCGCATCCTGTCCCTCATCCGCCGGCTCGTGCGCGGCGAGGAGAAAAACGAGCCGGTCTTCCGGAGCATGCTGAGCATGTACGCTGTTTTCCCGAGCATGGTCTCGACCAACGACGTATCGGCGCTCGAGACGCTGACCGTGTTCCGCATACTGCACGCTCTCGGCTACATCCGGTCCGACGCATCCACCTTGCCCCTCATCGCTCCAATGGATATCGATCAGAGCCTCATCGCTCTGGCCAAGCCTCTCCGTTCGGCGCTCGTTTCCGCCATCAATTCAGGCCTCACGGAGAGCCACCTTTAGTGCAAGCAAACCCGCCCCGCTTTTCTTGGGCCAAGCCCTTCCCGCAAATCTTTGATATAATTATTCCATCATGCCCCCTGATTCTGATTCCATAGAAAATCTAAAGAAGTCTCTCTATTCGCGCACGACGCCGAACATACGAACCTATCGGCGCTTCCATGCCAATCCCGAGGCGACGGACGTGCCGAAAGACTGGCAGCATCCGGAAGAGAACGAGGGCGAGGTAAAGCTCAACACCGAATACAAAGACCATTCCATGTCGCTATTCACAAAAATCTTCATAGCCGCGGTCATTTTCTTCCTCGCGTGCCTTGGCGTCGGGGCATATCTTTTTTTCAACGGATCGAACCTCATCTCCGCGAACAACCTCGATATCGCGGTGAACGGCCCGATTTCCGTCTCTGGCGGCACGCCCTTCTCGTTCGACGTGCAAGTGACGAACAAGAACAACGTAAAGCTCGACACAGTCGACCTCGAAGTCGATTTTCCGACTGGCTCCGTCGACCCTACAGTCACCACCAACGAGCAAAAGACATACCAGACGCTCATGGACAACGTCGACCCTGGCGGCATGACGCAGCGCACGATCAGCGCCGATATATACGGCCAGGAAAATACGACGAAAGAGATGCTCATAAAGGTCTTCTATCAGGTGCCTGGCTCGAACGCGACCTTTGAAAAGGACAAGACGTACGACGTGCTCGTGAGCTCATCGCCCTTGACCATATCAGTGTCCTCCTTTAGCCAGATAACGGCCGGCCAGAAATTCGATATGGCTGTGACGTTGACCTCAAACTCGCAATCGACCATAAAGAGCGTCCTTTTGAATGTGGCGTATCCGTTCGGATATTCGTTCGTCACGTCCGACCAGACGCCGCTCGCCGACAAGGCCACATGGAATGTCGGCGATATCGCGCCAGGCAAATCGAGGACGGTCACCATAAGCGGCACCTTGCAGGGCGAGGACCAGGACACGCGGATTTTCCATTTCATCGCCGGAGCTGCGACAGCCGGAAGCCCAGCGGTCATCGGCACCGAATATACCGACACTTCGGAGACGGTCACTCTGAAAAAGCCTTTCATCACCGCATCCCTGTCTTTTGGTGAGAGCGATTCGGCCGGCGGCGGCGATTATATCGGCCAATTCTCAAAGCCTATCAACGCCACGGTATCCTGGTTCAACAATCTGCCGGATGCCGTCACTGACGCCGAGATACATCTTGTTTTTTCCGGCAACGCTTTTTCAAAGGGCGCAGTCTCTGCCAACGGCGGCTTCTATGACTCGACGAACAACGAGATCACGTGGGACAAGACGAATACGCCGGCTCTCGAGTCCATTCCGGCCGGCGGCTCAGGCTCGGTCACCTTTACGTTCACCCCGCAGGACCTCGGCACGCCTGCTTCGCCGGTCTCGAACCCGAGCGTCGATCTCTCGATCTCGGTCGACGGCCAGAGGCCGTCCGAAAGCAATGTGCCGCAATCTCTGACCGAGAGCCTCTCGCGCTCGGTCAAGGTCGCCTCGAACATCGCCCTTTCTGCGCAGGCGCTCCACACTGACGGGCCATTCGTCGATTCCGGTCCATTTCCGCCAAAAGCCCAAGCCACTACGACCTATACCGTCGTTTGGACTGTCAGCAACTCGTCGAGCGCAGTTTCAGGCGCCAGCGTTTCGGCCACATTGCCGGAGGACGTCGCATGGCAGGGGCAGGTCAATCCGCTATCGGAGACCGTGCAATATGATTCCGACAGCCGCACGGTCACGTGGAAGGTCGGCACTCTCGCCGCATACCTCGGTCAGAACGGCGAGCAGCCGAGGCAGGTCTCATTCCAAGTCGCCCTGTATCCGAACGCCGCCGATGTCGGCCATTCCCTCACTCTGGTCAATCCGTCCACGCTCTCGGGCACGGACAATTTTACCGGCATCACCGTATCCAGCGGTTGGAACTCTCTGACGACACTACTTTCCACCGATCCGGGCTTTCTGGGCGGCGACGAGATGGTGACGCAATAAGGTAAAATCCAGCGCACAGAATCCGCGCGTAAAGGTCACATAAAAAAGCCCGCTCTCCTTTGAAAGCGGGCTTCGTGACTACTTTAAATTGATCAAACCAAAGGCATATATGAATGCGGCACCGTCTGCATTTTTGAACAATGGATCGAGGAAAGGCACGCCTGCAAATGGGTGAATTGGTACGTGCTTGACCGCTTTCGGATTGATGGCATAGAGGTCCGAAAAATCCGAAATGTATCCAGCCAATAATTTTGCTTTTGCCCTTGAGCTGAGCGGCAGGCAATGTGTGATAATAGCCGAGGAACTTCTGATGTGTATGCCCTTTATGGCAAGTCTTGTTTTTTTGGAAAGTACTGTTCGTTTCATAGCTAGGGATAAGGTACAATAGTGCTAATTATATGTCAAAGCAAATCAGCTATATCGATACGCACGGCCATGTAAACTTTCCCGAATATGATGCCGACAGGGAAGAGACGATCGCACGCGCCCAAGAAGCCGGCGTCGGTATCATAACCGTAGGCACTGACATCGAGAGCTCGCGCAGCGCCGTCAGCCTTGCAGAAAACCACGAGAATATGTGGGCAATTGTCGGCATTCACCCTACAGAGATAGTCGAAAGTTCCGAGTCCCTAGTACTTAGTCAAGACAAAAACAACTCGGAACTAGGCACTAGGAACTTTCAACTTGAGCGAAGCGATTTCCAAGACCTCCGCCGCGTTGCCCTTCATCCGAAAGTCGTCGCTATCGGCGAATGCGGCCTCGACTATTTCCAGGCCGACCCCGCTGACATTCCCGCGCAAGCCGAAGCTTTTGAAGAGCACATCGCCATCGCCAACGAGGCGGGCAAGCCGCTCATGCTCCATGTGAGGAATGGCAAGAAGAAAGGGGACGCGGCCGCAACCGGCAGGGACGCGTACAAAGACGCCATCCGCATCCTGAAAAAGTCCGCGAGGACGCCCTTCAACTTCCACTTCTTTGCCGGCAGCGTCGAGGATATGCGGGAGATATTTGCTCAAGGGGGAACGGTCTCGTTCACCGGCGTCATCACTTTCACCCGTGATTACGACGAGCTCATAAAAACGGCTCCCCTTGAAAAAATAATGTCCGAAACCGACTGTCCGTACGTTGCGCCCGTTCCATATCGCGGCAAACGCAGCGAGCCCGTGCACGTCATCGAAGTCGTCAAAGCGATCGCGCGCATCCGCGGTGAAGACGAGGAAAAAGTCCGAGTAGCTCTCCTTGAAAATGCGCGGAGATTTTTTGAAATATAAGTCGCAAGTTATAATTGCATATCAGGTCGCCAGCTATTTTTAACGTATTTTTCTGTCTCCTTGACTTATCAATATTCAAGGAGTAGTTTTGACCTAGGCTTGGGAATTCTTCCCAACGAACAATGAAAGGAAAATATGCAAACGACTGAAACAAATCCGTTGACAAAACCGTTAAGCGAAGGGAAGACCAAACGAATCTTTCCTATTCCTGAAAATCCTGCCAAAGTCAGAATCGAATCCAAAGACGACATCACTGCCGGTGACGGCGCCAAGCACGACATCATCAACGGCAAGGCTGCCCTGGCTACGCGCACGACCTGCAATGTATTCCGGCTTCTTCGTGAATGCGGCATACCAGTGGCCTTCGAAGGTCAAGATGGCGTCACGAAATTTATCGCCGACAAATGTGTCATGTTGCCCTACGAAGTGGTGGTTCGGCGAGAAGCGCATGGGTCATATCTCAAACGTGCGCCACATCTCACGAAGGGACAGGTTTTTCCCAGGCTGGTTCTCGAGTTCTATCTGAAGACCAGTGGCAAGAAATGGAAGGAGAACACTCTCATCTGCGATGATCCGCTCATGATCCATGACGGCGAACGCGCAGAGATTCTTCTGTGCGATCCCAAGCAGCCGGATCTGGCCCAAAGGCCGTCGGTGTCATTTCTGACCTTGCCCGAGATGCAGGTTTTCACTCGACCTGATGAAGAAGAGCTCATCGAACAGATGGGCAACATCGCTCGCCAGACCTTCCTGATACTCGAAAAGGCTTGGCAGCTCCAACGGCGCAAGCTCGTGGATTTCAAGGTTGAATTTGGCATCAATACCGAAGGCAAGCTTCGGCTGGCCGACGTCATCGATAATGATTCGTGGCGGGTGGTCGATCATTCTGGTGGGTACATCGACAAACAGGTGTACCGCGACGGTGGTGATTTGGATACAGTCACGGCAAAGTACCGCGAAGTCGCGGACGCAACGGATCGTTTTGGAATCCCGTTCCAGCGTCTCATCATTTGGTGTGGCTCGGAAAAGGATCATTTCACAGCTGTCGAAGAGCTGGTAATGAAACTCGAACCGAAACCGCAGTTCCAGCTCTTGCCGATCACCTGTTCGGTGCACAAACAACCGATATTAGCGTATAGACTCTTGCAGCAGCATTTACAGGAGGAACCGTGTGACTCGGTCATCATCGCTTACATCGGACGCAGCAACGGTGCCGGCCCTGTCTTGGCAGCGAATTCCACGGTCCCCGTTATCACAGTTCCGGCTGGTTACAAGGAATTTCCTGATGACGTCTGGTCATCACTGCGAACGCCGAGCAATGTGCCTGTCATGACAGTCCTTGAGCCGGCGAACGCTGTGCTTGCAGCGCTCCAAATCCTGGCCATACGTAATCCAAGTATTTATGCTGCTTTGCGCTTCGATCAGGAGAAGCGTCTGACGAATATGTGTTGAGAACGACACATTTAGTTTCAAGCTCCGAGAGCGTCAAACCTCCCGGAGCTTTTTTCATATATAAAAAATCCCCGACCACGTGACGCGGTCGGGGGAGTGAAACTAAACGTATTTTTCGATCAGACCTTGAGCTCGCTTGTTCCTTCTTTTGCTCCTGGATAGAGGGTCAAGGCGTTAAACACTTCTTTTTCCAAGAAAGATGCCGTCTGTTCGCTCGATAGTCCGATGAAACGGTGAGCGTCGAGTAAGTCGCCAAGGCGGCTCTTGATGGGGGTAAAAAAAGCATCAGAGGCGATCATGTCAAGCAATTGATTTGATGCACCCTCTTCCTTGACCAGCCGTCCTGCTTCTTGGGACAGGACACGGATTCTCTCGTGGACTTCCTGACGATCCGCACCAGCCTCGACCATCGCCATGATGATTTCTTCCGTCGTCATGAACGGAAGTTCTTCTGCCAGATGGCGTTCGATCACCTTTGGATAGACGACCAAACCTTCGAAGACGTTCTGGCAGATGATGAGCAAGGCATCGGCACCGAGGAACGCCTCGGGAATGTATATTCGCCGCCCTGCGCTGTCATCGAGCGTTCGTTCGAATATCTGCAAGGCTTGCGTCATTGACGCTTCCAAAGGAAGCACTATTACATGTCGGGCCAAGGAACACGCGCGTTCACAGCGCATAGGATTTCTCTTGAAAGCCATGGCACTCGAGCCTTTCTGATCTTTTTCAAACGGTTCCTCGACCTCTTTCATGTGCTGAAGGAATCGGATGTCAAAGCATATCTTGTGAATGCTTCCGGCGAGACCGGCGAGAACTTGCAAGATTTGCGTATCGACCAGCCGGGGATATGTTTGCCCGGTGATAGGCCAGATGCGGCCGTCGAATCCGAATTGTTCGGCGACAAAAACGCTCAAGTTGGGCCACGGTTTCTGCGTTGCCATTGAAAAGTGCAAGCATCGATGCCTGCGTGCCTGTGGCTCCTTTCAAGCCACGGAACTTGAGATTATTCGCGACTTCATCAATTGCATGCAGATGCTCGGTGAGGTCCTGAAGCCACATGACTGCGCGCTTGCCGACGGTCACAGGCTGTGCCGATTGGATATGGGTAAAACCCAATGTCGGCAGACTCTTGAACTGACCGGCGAATTTTGCCAGCCGGTCGATGCATTTGGCGAGCTTGCGTGCGATGATCTTGAGGCCGTCGCGCATTTGCACCAACTCGGTGTTGTCAGTGATGCAACAGCTCGTCAAGCCGAGATGCATGATAGGCGCTGCCAAAGGGCAGACGACGCCGAACGTGTGCATGTGGGCGATCACATCATGCCGATACTTTTTTTCGAGCTCGGCTGCTTTCGCGTAATCAATATCCTCCAAGTGCAGAGACATCTCGCTGATCTGTCCGTCAGTGATCCGTTCGATGCCGAGTATTTTTTGTCCACGGGCGACTGCCAGCCATATTTCTCTCCACGTGCTGAATTTCCAGTCGTCGGAGAAAAGTTCTTGCATATCGAGTGACGTGTATCGCGTCGAGAATGGCGAGACATAGCGGTCGGTTCGGTTTGTTTGTAATGTCATAGTTCTTCTTTCGTTTTGTAGCCACATGTGATGCGGCGACGGGTTTATCTGACGCTCATAGTAGCCGTGGAAAAAATTTTGTCAAATAAGAATGTACCCACAAGGTAGAACCAGCCACGATCTTGCTAGATCGCCTGCGGGCTCGCGAGGTCCCGCATGGCTTTAACTTTTCTTTATAACTTTTTTAACTTTCCTTAATAACTTTTTTGTATACTGTACCCGCAAACCTTGCGCGAGGGGTGCCCGTGTGATAGTCTCATCATACGCTTTTTGTTCGCGGCCAAATGGGCTGCGGGCAAGCGGATTAACAACTAACACGCATGAGGCCGTGGCTCGTATCAATAAATACCGCCATGCTCCGTCATACAGACGGATTGCCGCATGCTTAAGAGCCCGTTCATATTTATTCGCAGGCTCTAGAAAAAAATGAAAGAAACCACATCCGAGTCAAAAGTCTACGAGATCAGCTATCTTCTCGTCCCGTCATTGCCAGAGGAGAAAGTCGGCGAACAGACTGCTGCATTTTCTGCGATCCTCGCAAAGAATTCAGCGTCGGTCATCGATGAAGAAGCGCCTGTCCTCATCTCTCTCGCTTACGAGATGGACAAGAGCACTGGCGGCGGTTCGCATCAGCGCTTCGACAAGGGGTATTTTGGTTGGATCAAGTTTTCCTGTTCGCCGTCTATCATCGAGGATATCAGGAAGGCTTTCGAACTAAACCCGAGCACCCTCCGCGCTTTGTCCGTTGCGACGCTCAAGGAAAAGACGTATCTCGGCAAGCGCGCCAAATCAGAGGCAAAGCCAGAGAACAAGGGAGAAGAGAAGCAGGCCAAGCCTGTTTCAGATGACGCCGGCGTCGTATCAGGATCGGCAGCTTCTGCTGCCGCACCGATGACGCCTACCGATATCGCTGCAGTAGACAAGAGCATTGATGAGATAGTCAAAGGAGCTTAACAGCGCTATACTAATCTCACAAATACCATGTATCTCAACAAAGCCATCGTTTACGGAAATCTCACACGCGACCCGGAATTGCGGGCCATACCGACAGGCTCGAAAGTCGCGACGTTCTCTATCGCCACGAATCGCATCTGGAAGGACAAGTCAGGCGCAAAGCAGGAAGCCGTCGATTATCACAACATCGTCGTCTTTGGGCGTCAGGCCGAAACGGTCTCGCAGTATCTCAAAAAAGGCTCGTCCGCGCTCGTTGAAGGGCGCATGCAGACCCGTTCATGGGATGCTCAGGACGGCCAAAAGAAATATAGGACCGAGATCGTGGCCGACCGCATACAGTTCGGCCCGCGAGCGGGGAACTCAAACGGATCATCCGCGGCTGTGAAATCAGATGCGAGTGCCGCGGAAGCCCCGTCAGGGACTGATGGTCCGCCGCCAGCCGAAGCGATCGAATATCCAGAAGAAGAGATAAACCCAGACGACATACCGTTCTAACATTATAAAAATAAGAATGAAGAAAATAGAAATAGAGAATAGAATAGTACGGACATATTCGAGCTCTTCTATTTTCTGATTCTATTATCTATTTCTATCAAAAAATCATGAACAAAGAATGCTACTTCACTAAAAACCACATACGATTCATCGACTACAAGGATACGGAGATCATGAAGAAATTCATCAATCCTTACGGCCGCCTCATCTCTCGCAAGCGCACAGGCGTCTGCGCAAAGAGCCAGCGTCAGCTCGCTACAGCGGTCAAGCGCGCTCGATATATGGGATTATTGCCGTACGTAGTCAGATAGGACAAGTATAAAAGTATTAAGTATAAAGGTATAAAGGTATCGGATGCATTTTGCTCCCATACTTTTATACCTTTATTCTTTTCTTCCTTTCTCCTTTATTTGACTCTTTCTCGATATTCACCGGTCTCTGTGTTCACTCGTATCACGTCGCCTTCTTCGACGAAAAGGGGAACGTTCGCGGTCGCGCCTGTCTCGAGGGTGACGGTCTTGTTGCCGCCCGTTGCCGTGTCGCCTTTGACGTTCGGCGGCGCTTCGGTCACGCGCAGGTCTACCGTGATAGGGAACTTGAAGCCGACGCTCTGTTCGCCAAAGAGGAGCTGCTCGAGTACCGTGTTCGGCTTGAGGTATTTGCCGCGAGGGCCGACGATCTCGTCCGTGACGCTCCAGCGCTTTGACGCATCGGACGGGTCGATGAACCAGTACTGCCCACGGTTCGCATAGAGGAATTTCGATTCGCGCGAGTCGATCTCGGCTTCTTCCGCCTTTTCTGATTGGTGAAAGGAATACTCGGTCACTTTACCGGTGACGAGGTTCTTCAGCTTGGTCGCATTGACCGGCTTGCGCTGTTGCTTGCGGAAGACGTGCGATGCGAGCACTTCGTAGGGCTGGCCGTCCAAGATGATGTATTTGTGTTCGGTTATTTCGCTGTATTCGAGCATTGACATGGTAGTAAATGCAAAGCGCAAAGCGCAAAATGCAAAGGTGAAGGTTAAAAAATAAAATGCAGATCGCAAGATTGCATGTGCGGGCATTCTATCTGAATTTGCCGGAAAAAGCAAAGATTTCCAATAAAAACGGCCGATCTCCCAGGAGATCATATCTGACTTGGAATACTAACGTCGTATGCTAGAATTGAGGCATTACGAAGCATTTTTTAAAAAAACAAAATGAATTTTGAGAAAGCAGAAAAAAAGCCTGTCGATATCGAATTTTCTTCCGAAGACGGGAGGGTCACATGGCGCGAAATATATGAAGGGAACTCAGTCGGCGAATTGAACGCTTCTGAAATACAGACGGATGACACAAAGGGCTTCCTCGAATTAAAGAAGAAGCTCTTCCGAGAACGTGGTTTGGGCGAGAAGCAAGAAGAACTCTAGTATCTCTTTCGCATTGGCAAGGAATCTTATTCCGGCTAGCGAGAAGCGGCGTGGCCGCTTGCGGACAGACGAACGACGATTTAGCAAAATCGCCTACTGGGTCGACGACGGAACAAACGAGTAAATACTCCGCAGCTCTGCTGCGTTAAGCAGCGAAGCTTCCACTGAATACCTCGTCAGCTCTGCTGCGAGGTAGTTTATTCCTCGCTCGAACTAGTGCTTTCTCCGCCCGATTTGCTGTTCGCGTCGTTCTTGCCCACAGTGATGCCTTCATTCAGTCTGGCGCGGATCTTGCCAAGCAGTTCCTCGCGCACCTCCTTGTTCTCTTTCAAAAATTGTCGGGTGGCGTCATAGCCGCGGCCGAGAGTGATCTCGCCGTATTTATATGAGTTGCCTGATTTCGTCAGTATCTCCATCTTTTCTCCGAGAGCGATGATCTCGCCCTCTTTTGATATGCCTTCGTTATACATGAGATCGAACTCCGTCTGGCGAAAGGGAGCAGCGACCTTGTTCTTGACCACTTTGACGCGCACGCGGCCGCCCATGACCTCGTCGCCCTTCTTTATCTGCGCTATGCGGCGTATGTCGAGGCGCACGGACGTGTAGAATTTCAATGCTTTGCCGCCCGGCGTCGTCTCCGGATTGCCGAACATGACGCCTATCTGCATGCGGATCTGGTTTATGAATATGACGATCGTCTTTGACCTGGCGACGATGGCGGTGAGCTTGCGCAAGGCCTGCGACATGAGGCGGGCCTGTTTGCCGACGTGATACGCGCCCATGTCGCCCTCTATCTCGTCCTTTGGCGTGAGAGCCGCGACCGAGTCGATGACGATGACGTCGAGCTTGCCCGAACGGACGAGGGAATCGACTATCTCGAGCGCTTGTTCGCCTGTGTCAGGCTGGGAGATGAGGAGCTCGTCTGTTTTGACGCCGAGCCGCGCCGCATATTCGGGGTCCATAGCGTGCTCTGCGTCGATGAATGCGCATATGCCGCCTTTTTTCTGTGCCTCAGCGATCACGTGCAGGGTGAGGGTAGTCTTGCCGGACGATTCAGGCCCAAAAACCTCGATAATGCGCCCGCGCGGCATGCCGCCGACTCCGAGCGCAGCATCGAGCCCGATGGAGCCCGTTGATATGGCGTCTACGTTGACGTGCGGCTTTTCGCCGAGCTTCATGATGGCGTCATCGCCAAACTTGCCTCTGATGGCGTTCAAAGTCTCTCGTATGTTGTCTGTTGGATCGCGATGGCTGTCGATCGATGCTTGCGAATCTGATTTTTCCTTTAGTTTTTTTGGCATGGTGATTTTTTAGGTGATTTAATAAAAAGCATACATAAAGCAATATATCCGACTCAAGCGCCCTCCAGGACCCTCACTCTCTTTTCTAATCGGTCATGTTCGTCGCGTCTGACGCAATCCAGAGTGTGACTATCAAAAGCGTTCCAAAGCCCCTGGATGCTATTGTTGACGCCGTCAAATCTGTCATCCATAGATCTTTCCATTCTTGTAAAAGAGCCGCTCACGATCACAGTTAGCTCGCCGACAGCATCGTCTACGATTTTTTTGGTCGTAATTTTCGTCTCTTCCAGGATGTCATGTTTTAACGATATCAAATCGCTTTTGAGCGCCACAACGTCCTTAAACTCTTTGAGATCGCTTTTGAGCGCCATATCCTTTTTTATTGTTATCAAATCGCTTTTAAGTGCTACGACGTCCTTGATTTTTTTGAGATCGCTTTTTAGCGCTATATTCTTTTTTATCGACAACAGATCGCTTTTTAGCGCTACGACATCCTTGAATGATGCGATATCTTTTCTAAGCGCCATATCCTTTTTTATTGTTATCAAGTCGCTTTTAAGTGCTACGACATCCTTGAATGATGCGATATCTTTTCTAAGCATCAAAAAATCGCCTTTTGTGGCTGGTGCACCATTATATTGTTTTTCCGGGTTATTTTTTGTAGACATAGTTTAATTTTGTTCGCTAATAATAGCATAGTATACATAAAAGTTATTAAGAAAAGTTAAAAAAATTATAAAGAAAAGCTAAAATGCCAGGAACTAGGATGAAGTCGCTGTCGTCGCTGGGCTCGTAGAAGCGGCGGTTTTTGCCGCATTATAGACGAGCTCGAGCCGCTTTTCGGTCACGTGGCCGAATGGGTCGTGCGCGGAGAGGGTCTCGATGTTGTATCCAGGCAAGAGGAGGACTGTCTCGGAAAAATTCCCTCTGTCATCGATCGTGATCGACCGCCCGTCGAGAGTGATATCCTGGACTCGCTCTGCGATGCCGGAGATCGTCGTCGTTGGTGTCGAGAACGCCGCGTAATCCGCCGGCGAGGCCACATCTATCTGCGGGCCTGACAGATACGATAGGGAAGTCCTATATATGAAAAAGGCAAGCCCTGCTGCGATCACGACTATGACGGACGCTCTGACTATTTTTTGTATGAAGCCTCTGTTCATGGTATTTGAGTCAAAAGTCGAAAGCACCTAGTCAAAAGTCGATCCGCCAGCTTGCGGAACCTAGTCAAAAGTCAATACAAGCATTTTTGACTATTCCGCAATCACGTCGCTCTCCCCTATCGCATCATCTGGCGCTTCTCCGTCTGTTGCCGCTCCTATGACTTCTCTTGGTTTCGAGCCGTTTGCCGCACCGATGACGCCCCGCTCCTCCAGCATATCCATCAGCTTTGCCGCCCTGGAATAGCCGACGCCGAGCCTGCGCTGGAGATATGACGTCGATGCTTTGCCTGCGGCTACGACCGTCGCGCGCGCATCCTCGTACATGTCGTCCTCCTCGAGCGATTCTTCGTCCAGATTGGCAGAGAATATGGCATCCTGGCCCGGCTCGCTCTGCGGGCCGGACAGGTTTATCTCGCTCATGATTTCATCTTTGTAGGCGTCGCTCAGATATTTAGCTACTTTCTTCACCTCGTTTTCAGATATATAGGCAGATTGCAATCGCACAGGTTTCGACATCTCGGCGCCCAAATAGAGCATATCGCCCGCTCCGAGCAGCTTTTCAGCTCCCGGCTGGTCGAGGATTGTGCGCGAATCGATCTGCGAAGCGACCTGGAGGGCCACGCGCGTCGGGATATTCGCTTTGATGAGGCCGGTGATGACGTTGACCGAAGGCCGCTGCGTCGACAGGACGAGGTGGATGCCGACGGCACGGCTCATCTGTGCCAGGCGGACTATGGCCGACTCGAGCTCTCGCGGATATGCCTGCATGATATCCGCCAATTCATCGATGACGACGATGATGTACGGCATTGTCTCAGGGAATTTCTCTTCGTCTAAGATCGCATCCTCATCTTTGCCTTTTGCTTTTTGACCTTTGACCTTTGCTATCGCTTTTTCAATTGCGGGGTCGAGCACATTCTTGTGGTATGACTCGATGTCACGTGCGGACGACTTTTCAAGCAGGTCGTACCGTCGGCTCATCTCTTTGCCGGCCCATTTCAGGGCGAGGATGGCTTTCTTTGCATCGGTGATAACCGGGGTAAGCAGATGAGGAATCTTGTTGTAGAGGGTCAGCTCGACGCGTTTAGGGTCGATCATGATGAACTTGAGGTCTTCCGGCGAGTTGCGATAGAGGAGGGAAGTGATGACGGCATGCATCATGACCGATTTTCCGGAGCCGGTCGTGCCCGCCACGAGCATATGAGGCGCTTTGGCCAGGTTGGCGAAATGCGAAGCGCCCGTGATCGATTTGCCGAGAGAGATGAGGAGCGGCTTTTCAGATCGCTGGAACTCGTCGGCGCCCAATATGGTTGCAAGGCCGACGGTGGTTTTCGATGTGTTAGGTATCTCGATGCCAACGAGCGATTTTCCTGGTATTGGCGCCTCGATGCGTATCGGATGCGCCGCCAAAGCGAGCGACAAGTCATTATTAAGGCCGGTTATGCGGGACAGCTTCACTCCTTCGGCCGGTTTGAGGGCATAGCGCGTCACCGACGGGCCGATCGATATCTCGTCCATTTCGACGCTGATGCCGAAATTCTGCAGCGTCCTCTTTATGATGTTCGCGTTGGCTTTGATGTCGCCGGTTTCTGGCCTGCCGCTGTCCTTCTCGAGCAACGAGAGCGGGGGGGGAGTGAACGGCTTCATGCTCCTCGTATTCATTTCCATCGGAAAATCTTCCTCCTCATCTTCTTTCTTCTTTTCTATCTTTTTAGGCTGCGGGAGCACAGGCTCCGCTTCTTCTTTGTCTTTCTTGTCGTCAAGCTTTTTTTCCGCTTCTTCCACCATCTCGTCCACATTCGAATCTTCCTCATCTTTCCTTTTTTCCTTCTTTTCATCTTCCTTTCTCCAAAATGCGAGCTTGTCGAACGGCACGCCTGCCTCAAAAGTTATGAGGAGCGAGATCGCGACCAATGCAAAGAGGATCGCTGCGGAGGCATATACGTCGACCAGAGAGACGAGCGGACCCGATACGTAATGGCCGATGATGCCGCCCTCCTTGTTGAAGAGGAGGTCTACGAGGCCGAGGCCCGAAAGCAAAAATAGAAGGCCGCCGACGAGCTTCCAAACAGTGAACCTCTGACGTATGCCGCGCAGAAATGAGACCGAGAGTATGATGCAGATGAGGGGCAAGAGGAAGTAACCGACGCCGAACAGCTTGCCTGCATAGTGATAGAAGACGCTGCCGACCCAGCCTGCTTTGTCGAACCTAGCGAGGCTCGTCAGTATGGCCGCCACCAAGAACACTATCGCGAATACCGCCTGCAATGTCTCGGCCTTCAATTCGTTTACAAATGATGATCCCGTCTCTTTTCTTTCTTTGCCATTTTTCTTTTTTGCCATGATAAGAGGATTATACCAATGATTGTGACATATGACTATATAAAAGCTCGGTGAAACGATGACGAAGGATGTTTAACAGTCGAAAGTCATAAAGTCCCGAGTCGAAAGTCGCAAGGAAAGAAATGCTCGCACCGACTTTCGACTGAGTACTTTCGTCTTTAAGACTGCCTATTCGCTTGCTTTTTGTAACGATTGTCTTATATAATGTCCTTGAGATACTATCGGAAATTTTAAAGGACAGGCGGCTTTCTGTAAAGGACAATCGACCCATCTAGCCTAAAGGACATGCAAGAAAACAAAGGCCAAAATCACACGCCGACAGGCGGACCAATAGACCAGAGCTTCTGGCGAACCATAGGACTCATTTCAGGAGATGAGAACCTTTTCTATGTATTCAAGAAAACCGAGAAGATCGTGACTGCTCTCTACCTGGTCACCAATCTGATAAAGGACAACGACCCGTTAAAGTGGGAGATCCGCGAACGATGCATGTCCTTGATTTCGTCTACCGTCGCCCTTGCCAGCATCGATTCCCAGGAAAAGAATTCATACATGAGGTTCTTCCTCTCATCGCTTCTCGAGACGAGGACGTTCGTCAACATCTCTTTTGGTTCTCATATAATATCGAAAATGAACGCTGAAATGATAATGAATGAGATAGATGCCCTGGTTATCCACATAAAGGATCATGCTCTCGAGTCTGCGACCCGGGCGGGCTATGTCCTGTCGAAGTCATTCTTTGCCACGGATCCATCATCAAGGACAGATGATAAAGGACAAGAAAAAACAGAAGAAAAATCTGGCACGACTCCCTTCTCCGAAAAGCCAAAACAGGATATGTCCTTTAAAAAAGCAAATCAGGACAAGTCTTTTCCAAAGGATAGTCGCAAGAGCTCGATACTCGAAATCTTGAAGAAGCAATCTAATTTGACCATAAAGGACATCGTAAGATTCATACCCGACTGCAGCACAAAGACTGTTCAGCGCGAGCTCTCTGATCTCGTTCGCTCCGGCATAGTCAAGAAAGAAGGGGATAGGCGTTGGAGCAGATACTCTCTAAAATAAGTCCCTAGTACTGTGTACCTAGTTGGAGACCGCTGCATCCACTGGGTACTAGGTACTCGGAACCAGGGACTTTTGTCGCTTGACTCCGCTCATATATAGGTGTAGTATGGCCCTCGTGAACATCTGTCACCCAAAATAGCCTGTGATTGCCCCAAACGGGGTCTTTTGGTGTCTTGGTGACAGTTATCCACATTCGGTCGTTTTGCATATATACGGCCGATTTAGTATAATGATTTGCAACGCAGACCCATTTGTTTTCGTATAGTTATGGCGCCTGCGCCCGTTCGTTGACAATATAATGTTAGTCAATATATATGAAAGATATTTCAGCACGTTCCGTCATGGTTGCATGGCTGTATGACATATTCCTTCTTGCCAACTATCCCTCCGGCGCAGTCGATATCGGGGAGGGCATAGTGAAAATCCTGTGCAGCTTCTAACGGAGCTGTACAGGATGATTGCGCGCGATGTCGAACATATGTTTCGCGCGCAGAAAGTTTGTTCAGTTAGTCAGTCTTATTAGTCTAAGTAACAGCGTTCCTCCGGCTCTTATCAGCTTTATAAATAATCGGATGGATACTGTTTCAATATTACAAAAATGAAATTCACGAAATCAATTGTAGTTTCATCAGCTGCTGTCATCTTGGGTTTTGCCCTCATAGCTTCAGCTGCTAGCTACACGTTCTCAAATTACTTGAGCGTTGGTTCAACGGGCGCCGATGTTACGGCTCTCCAGAACTTCCTCATCGCTAATGGTTTCAGCATCCCGTCGATCTCTTCAGGTGCTGCTCAACCTGGCTACTTCGGTTCACAGACCCAGGCAGCTGTAAAGGCTTATCAGACTCAACACGGTATTCCTTCAACTGGCTTCGTCGGTCCTTTGACAGTCGCTTCCTTGAACAAGGGCGGCACTGCCATGACTGGCACGACAGGAACGGTTGCGATGGCTTGCCCAGCAGGCTTCACTTGCACACCGGTTACTCCAGTCACGACGACTTGCCCAACAGGTTACACCTGCACATCGGCAACGACTCCGTCAACGACAGTCACTTCGCCTAGCCAGATCACGACTCCTGGAATCCAGGGCATAATGTCGGTCACACAGGGTCCGGTATCAGTCTCGACAGCTTACGCTGGCCAGACGATGGTTCCGATCTTGGATGCCCGCATTCAGGCTCAATACTCTGACATCGCAGTTCAGAGCATCCAGGTTGACCTCGGTTCAAGCACATCAGCTTACAACTACGATTACAGCAAGATATACTTGATCGATCCTACGACGAACACAGTTCTCACTTCGGAGCCTTTGAATAGCTCAACGGTCGTCCAGAGTGGTAACAATTACATCGTTGGTCTCGCAGGATTCAACTTTGTTGTTCCAAAGGGAACCTTCAAAGATGTCCAAATTGCAGTTGACCTTTATCCGACCATTCTCACGCAATACCTCGGCACGCTCACAACGAGCATCGATACCAATGGTATCCGTGGAGTTGACGGCGCTGGTGTCAACAACTATGGTCCTGGATCAGGTTCAATCAGCCAGAGCATCGTAGTCAACCAGAATCAGACTTTGAGCGCTACAGCTAACTTGTCCCTCGATTCAGCTTCGCCTCTCACAAACGCTGTCGGTGTCACAAACACGACTGCTGGTACGTACCTCGGCCTCCCAGTCTTGATATTCGATGTCAATGCGCAGGGTGACAATTTGCACTTGCACAGCATGACAGTCAATATCGGCACTACAGGTTCAACAGGTGGAGCTGCTGTTAACGCAGCATACTTGTACCAAGGTTCTACCGCCATCATGTCAGCATCAGTCAGCGGTGGCGTTGCTACCTTCCAGAACATTCCTGATGGAACAGTCGGAGCTACTATCCCAGTCAACACGAGCGTTCCGTTCACTGTCAAGGTCGACGTAACAGGTCCTTCGAACGCTTCGTTTGCTGAGAACGTAATCGCCTCTGTTTCTGCAGCAACGGTCTACAACTCTGCAGATAGCTCAGTCTCTGCAAATGGTCTCGGTCTCGCAGGTAACCAGCAGACAGTCCAGGGCACAGGCGCAGTCTTCTCTCTCTCTGGTACTCCTTCAATCACGAAGACCGCAGTTAATGACCAGTATGGTAACGCAACAGATACCTACACTGCGACGTTCAACGTCACAGCTCAGGCTATCGGTACAGCTGTTAACCTCGGTCTCCCTGCTTCTACGACAAACCCAATGTTTGCTGCTAGCAGCCCGTACTACGCAACAATCTACGTGAACGGCGTTCCGGTCACGTCGACTTCAACATTGGCATCATTGTATACTCCAGTTGTTGCTTATTCACAGCCAACAAACACAACGTTGTCGTCTAACGGCACTTCATTCCAGCTTGGAATCAACCAGTCAGCAACCATTCCGGTTACTTTCTCGTTCATAGTTGGAAAGCCAGGTGCTAACGTTTACGCGTTGCAGTTGAATGGCATTGGATGGAATTCGTCTACTGGTGGAAACGCAACCTCAACCTTCATGAGCGGTCAGACCGCATGGAGAACGTCTTCGATCTAACCTAGCAGGTATCCCTGATACCATCGGTTAATCAGCAAAAACCACCCCACAAGGGTGGTTTTTGTATTGCGCCTATCTATCGACTTGTTACGTACTAATATCCAGCAAACCCCTGTGTGGATACTCTATTAGTCGTTTTAGCAACATAGGCGTTATAATAAGAGCATGAAATTTTTCAAAACTTTTTCTTCGATTATTATCAGTAGTATCATGATCGCTTGTTCGTTTTTGGCCACGAGCCGCGCCGATGCCGCGCTCGTTCCGACGCTTTCCTTATCTGCCATAAATAATAATACTCAAATACAAATGACCGTATTTGGCGCCGACCCGAATGCGAACATCCTATTCTATTATCCGTCAGTGTCTTCCGTAGTATCGAGCAATGTCGGCACGACGAATGCGAGCGGATACTTCACTACGACGGTAAACCCAGCCTCGTATAACGTCGCCATCGGCGCATCGACGTACGTCATCGTCGATGGCGCGCAATCGCAGGCGATTCCCTGGCCGAACTACACGACACAAACTGGATCCGGGTACATCTCGCTCAGCCAGGCAAATGTCAGCCTCGTGGTAGGGCAGGGCACATCGGTCAACGTTTCGAGCAATATCAGCAATATAGGGACTGTATCTATTCCCGGCAATACCAATCCGGCCATCGCCTCTGCATCAGTGTCGGGGAATCAGATCGTTGTGAACGGCCTCGCCGCGGGTTCAACTGCCGTCACGGTTTGCGCCCAGAATGCCGGATGTACGACCTTGAACGTCACTGTCCAAGCGAATACGAACACCACCTCTAACACGACATCATCCGTGAACGCCATCGCTTTCAGCCAGAATACGGTTTCTGTTCCAGTCGGACAGACTCAAACAGTGACACTGTCCGGCCCGGGCTCCTTCTATGTGTCTGCTAATTCGAATATCTCTATAGCCTCGACCTATATAAACAGCTCCGCTTTGACGATAGACGGATTGGCAAGCGGAAACACTGCTTTGAGCGTATGCTCGGCGGGGAATAACATCACGAGCTGCGCCACGATAAATGTGACTGTCACCTTGACAGGTTCGACCTCGAACAATTCAACAGCCTCTACAAGCGTCTACGTCAGTCCGACGAGTGTGAATATTCTGATCGGCCAGACGATGAGCGTCTCCTTGAGCGCTTCTCAAACAGGCGGCGGCAGCTATTACGTTCAGACAAATTCGAACCCGGCCGCAGCTACGGTCAATGTGGTCGGTACGACAGCTCAGGTCATAGGCGTGGCCTATGGTGGCACAAACGTGAGCATCTGCGAGATAGGCATAACGAATTGCGCTAATCTGTATGTCTATACGAACCCTGCTGCGAATGGGGGGATAGTGACCAACACCAATAATTCAAATTCGATAGTGCTGCCTTTGGCCTTGACCTCTTTTTCGGTCACTTCAAGCAACGCTAACAATGCATTTATGGCTGGCGGAGATGGGCTCACTATGGCATTCACAGCCAATCAGACTATTTCCATTCCTACAGTGACTGTGGATGGCTCTCAAATTGCAGTCTACGGATCGGGCAGCGGCCCCTATACGGCTTTGTACACTATGACAGGCTCCGAGAGCCTTCCGCTGTCCGTTGGTCTCTCGATCTCAAATTCTGCAGGCGCTACGGCGCACCAATATTTCTCATTTGACAATTCTTCCACAGTTCCGTCCTCAAGCACTGCTGTACCTGCCGCTTCAAGCTGTCCAGCCAATCTCGTGTGCACGCCGTCGACGACTGCAAGCTCCGGCAGCTCCTCGTCTTATTCGGGCTATAGCTTCCAAAATTACCTTTATATCGGCATGACGGGTATCGGGCAGTCAAACCCGGACGTCGTCGCTCTCCAAAAGCGCCTGGCAAGAGACGGGGACTTTACTGGCGCCGCGACCGGATATTTTGGCCCTCGTACAAAAGCCGCCGTCGAGGCATACCAGACCGCAAACGGCCTCTCTCCTATCGGAGTCGTCGGACCATCGACGCGGAACTTGTTGAATCAGGGGATATGACGTCGAGGCAAAAGGTAGAGGCCGCGGTGGAAAACCCTTGAAAAGTTTAATGCTATACTATACGCATATGAAAAAACAATATGTATCCGCAGTTATGGCTCTCTGCATGTTTGTATGGTTCGTATCCTATGCCAATGCGCAGAACGCATTCACGCAGAGCACTTTTTACAGGGACCTCACTATCGGGAGTTCAGGATTGGACGTGATCCAGCTCCAGAATTTTCTCAAGACCTCCGGCTTCCTCACTATGCCGGCCTCGGTCGGAGAGGGATATTTCGGCAATCTCACCAAGGAAGCCCTGATCCAATATCAATTGAGCAAGGACATCCAGCCTGCATCCGGTTATTTTGGCTCAAAGACCCGCGCGGTGGTGATTCATGACGAAACATCCATCGCAGCGATCCCTTCGACCATGCCGGGCGTGACGGTCAGTACATACAGCTGTCCGACAGGATATGTCTGTGCGACGGCAACGAGCACATCGGTATCCGTTACGCAGGGCAATGTCAGCTTCCCGACATACACGACGGGCAATATCATCGGCACCTATAGCAGCGGCAGCACCGCCGCAACTTGGGTGTTCTCATTCACTGTATCGTCAACGAGCTCTTCGCCAATCTATATCTCTGCCACACCGAATGCGGCAGTTCAGATCGCTTCTGACTTGCCTGGCGTTCCTGGGGTATCAGGCCTTGCCGCAGGCACGATGCCGCTCCGGATCACGCCAGCTGACGGCCCGCTTCCGGGAGACACCGATAGTGGTTCTGGAGTGACAGCCACCGGCTCGTTCATCGTTCCGCCGAACTCTAACAGGAACTTCATCGTCACAGTGATCGAAAACAATTACAACAATCCTAGCGCTGACGGAGGCGCTTCTATCCAGATCACCGGCGTCTATTACAACAGGAGCGCGACGCCTCGCGGCACCATGACTCCCGCATCATCGGAAGCCCTCTGCACAGTGAACCTTCCAACATTACACAGCACCCCCGTCACCTTGCAGGGCAATGGCGGCGCAGTCTTTTATGTGTCGGCGCCGACTGTGCCGACATATGCGATTTAATGCAGTCGTCACGAACAGGGAATTTTGATCAACGTTCTTCATTTGAATGAAGATGTCTTGCAAGGTTTGCTTTATCGAGCTGTTTTGAATAAAATGAGAGCAAATGACTCTCGCATCAGATATGTAATCCTAACGATCATCCTGGCCGCAATCCTTGGCGGCCTTGTCGGTTGGTATATAAGGAACATCCGCCTATTCATGCCGAAAACGACGTCATCCTCGGCATCCGTGCAGGTGCGCGCTGATTCTTCCCAGTATTCCCTGATAAATCCTCTCCTCTATTCAGAGAATGCAAAGTCCACGTCCGCAGAATACAAAAGATCGTTGTCGTCCTTCGCCAGCTTCATTGACCAAGAAAACACCGTAGAGTAGCGTCTTTTGCGCGAATAGCCAGGATTCGGGGCTGCCTCCTTGACTTTATTTGTGGCTTAGAATAGAATACATGCCACGTCCCGAAGAGGGGACTGGTCCTTTGAAAATTCAAGAAAATTGAAATTCACACACAATCTTGAAAAAAAGATTGAGATAAAGCAAGTCCAAAAATATACGATAATTTACGAGCTGGATGGGACGATATCGATAAACAGTGATCAACAGTGATGATGAAAGCCGGCACCAGTCTTTTAGTAGACGAGCCGAATTTGCGTTTTCTCTTTTGTTCCGTTCATTTATTGATAGAGTTTGATTCTAGCTCAGGATGAACGCTGGCGGCGTGGATAAGGCATGCAAGTCTAGGGGGCCCCGAGAGCAATCGAGGGGTCACCGGCAGACGAGGTAGTAATAATCAGGTACGTCCCCAAGGGTCGGGCATAACTAGCCGAAAGGTTAGATAATTCCCGATAATCTCGCAAGAGCAAAGTTTTTTCGCCCTTGGAACGGCCTTTTCGATATCAGCTAGTTGGTAGGGTAACGGCCTACCAAGGCTATGACGTCTAGGGGAGCTGAGAGGCTGACCCCCACCGATGGAACTGAGACACGGTCCATACACCTACGGGTGGCTGCAGTCGAGAATCTTCCGCAATGGGCGAAAGCCTGACGGAGCGACGCCGCGTGGTTGATGAAGTACTTCGGTACGTAAAAACCTTTTATGAGCGACTAAGTTTATTGAAGAGCTCATGAATAAGAGGTTGCTAAACTCGTGCCAGCAGCAGCGGTAATACGAGTGCCTCAAGCGTTATCCGGAATTATTGGGCGTAAAGGGTGTGTAGGCGGCTGTGTTAGTCTCGCGTTAAATTCTTCGGCTCAACCGGGGACCTGCGCGGGAAACGGCATAGCTCGAAGATGCGAGGGGTCTCTGGAACTCATGGTGTAGCGGTGAAATGCGTTGATATCATGGGGAACACCAAAAGCGAAGGCAGGAGACTGGAGCATTCTTGACGCTGAAACACGAAAGCGTGGGTAGCGAATGGGATTAGATACCCCAGTAGTCCACGCCCTAAACGATGATCTCTTGATTTGGGAAGTATCGACCCTTCCCGAGTCGTAGCTAACGCGTTAAGAGATCCGCCTGGGTAGTACGACCGCAAGGTTAAAACTCAAAGAAATAGACGGGGACTTGCACAAGCGGTGGAACATGTGGTTCAATTCGACGACAAACGAAAAACCTTACCAGGGTTAGAAATCTAGCTGAAGATCAGAGGAAACTTTGGTCGCCGCAAGGCAGTTAGACAGGTGCTGCATGGCTGTCGTCAGTTCGTGGTTTGAATTGTTCCCTTAAGTGGGGTAACGAACGCAACCCTCGTTGCCTGTTATATATGTCAGGCGAGACTGCCCACGATTGAGCGCATTTCTTCGAAATGCGCAGATTTAAGAATATAGATTTATGATTTAAGATAAATGCAAGCATGCTTGCATCAATTCTTGAATCTTGAATCTTGAATCTTCATTCTGCGCACGAAGTGCGTTGAATCGTGGGAGGAAGGCGAGGATGACGCCAAGTCAGCATGGCCCTCTGATACCCTGGGCTACACACGTGTTACAATCGCATCTACAAAAGGACGCCAAGCCGATAAAAGGCGGAGCCAACCCTCTAAAAGATGCGCCAGTTCGGATTGAGGTCTGCAACTCGACCTCATGAAGCCGGAATCGCTAGTAATCGCAGATCAGCACGCTGCGGTGAATACGTTCTCAAGTCTTGTACTCGGGTCGCCATGCGATCGAGTGCGCTAGTTGGTGAAAATCCAATCAAAATGATTTATAGCGTTTTGGAGCGAAATCACAGTCGTCTGCCCGCGAGGGCGTTCGATGAAGGGAGAAAGTAGCATTTGTTAGCTTGAATGTCAGTAATGGCATGCAACGAAGGTCATCCTGCGAGTACATGGAGAAACCTTCTATAAAAAATCGTTGCATGTATCGTGACATCGAGATGACAAGAAAAAGTGCACTCGGTTACCGTGGGAGATCTTGCACATTCTCTCGTCAGAATCAAATGACGAGAGTATAATTATGAGTAATTATGTTAAATGATGTGCAAGAAGTCAGCAGAGTTCGTAGTACCGTCGGTACAGATCTTCGGCGTAATCCGAAGTTAGTCTTGCCGTTCGGGAAGGAACAAATTCAAAGGGAGAAACTAAACCCTCATTATGTTAGCGGTTTTATTGACGGAGAAGGTTCCTTTTCCGTCAGTATCGGCAAGCATAAAACTCTTCGCAGAGGTTATGAAGTAAGGCCGGAGTTCGAAATCGAGCTTCGCAAAGACGATCAAGAAATACTTGAACGCATACTCATAACTATCGGCACTGGGAGAATTTATGATTGTTCGTACGACCGTTATGGTTGGTATCCTCATGCAAAGTATAAAGTCATGAGCATTTGGGACATGAAAGAGCATCTCTTTCCATTTCTTGATGCGTATCCGCTTTTGGCCAAGAAAGCCAAGTCGTATGCGCTCTTCAAGGAAATTGTCCTAATGGTCTGTGACAAGAAGCATTTGAGCGATGCCGGCTTTGAGAGAATAGTTGGTCTTCGCGATGAGCTCAGGGCTCTCGGGAAGAAAGCTAAAACTTACTATGGCAAGGTAAGTGAATTCGATAAGAAAATCGAATAAGCAACCTTTGGAAAACGCGAGGGTGCGGGAAAACCGCTTGCCCCGTGTTGAAGAGAATTATAGTGGCAACATTATAAAACATCAAATACCGCCCGTCAACTCAAGGGAGTTGGGAATACCCGAAGTCCGCCGTATGGCGGCCTAAGGTAAGCTCAATGACAGGGAGTAAGTCGTAACAAGGCACGGGTAGCGGAAGCTGCTCGTGGAAATTTTCAAGGTGAAAAACGTTTTCAATCGATTTATCGGTTGATGACTTAATGTGTCGATCGTCATGCAAATGACGAATGTCTAGCTGTAGACTCAAACTATAGCCTCAGTCGCGAGAAGATGAGCGACATACATGGGCTTTCTCTATAGAAAAGCTCATGGATGAACGGAACAAAAGAGAGGACGTTAGTAAAGTATAAATGTATAAGAAAAGGCCGCCCTTTGCGAAGTCGAAGGGGCGGTTTTTTCTTGTCCACATATACAAAAAGTGGCATTGATTACTTGAAAAATGCGTTGTAATATGGTGTCAAGTCACTTAAGACAGTAAATATAAATAATACATCACAATGAACCCACAAAGCGCCTTGCAACAGCAGTTCCCGCTTAGCCCGAAGAAATTCTGGAAGAAGATGTTTTCGCAGATAGTCGGTATGACGGTCCTAGGAATAATATTCGGTGCTCTGATCAGTGGCGTATATTTGGCAGCGACGAGCAATAACTTCGACCTGGGAATATTCGTTGGGGTCGCGATCGTCATTTTTTTGCTCTGGCTGTGTGTCACCCTTATCCCTTATAGCCTCTACGTCAATGCATACATCCGCCGATATTATTACGCGGGCGAAGAGAATTTTGTGACGATCAAAAAAGGCGTCTTTGCGCCTGCAGAGATCCACGTACAATATCAGAAGATCCAGGACGTCTATGTCGACCAGGACATCATCGACCGCATCATGGGCCTTTACGACGTGCACATCGCGAGCGCGACGGTCGGCTCTGCCATCGAGGCTCATATCGACGGGGTAGAGAAGGCCGCAGCGGAAGGTCTGAAAGAGTTCTTCTTGAACAAGATCCAGGGCAAGTCATGGAACTCATCGAGCCAACCTGCATCAGCCAACCAGTCAGTTGCTGTCAATCAATCCGGCTCTGTCAGCTCCGGCCATATAACCGCTTCATTCTCCGAAGACATCTCATCAGCGACATATCCGATCGGCAGCCGTTGGATCGTCGCGCAGGCGTTGAAGTACATCTTTACGAGCTTTATATATACCGTAGTCATCCTCATCTGGATCGGCGCGCCGGGCAAGAATAGCGATGTAAGTCTCTTGAGTGCCATAGGATACGGAAGTGCGGGCCAGGTTTTCCTCATTGGTGTCATCATCTTTGCCTTTATCTACGGCGCTCATTACATCTATATCTTTCTTTGGAAAAGGAACTACGATTTCAAATTCATGCCGGAATATATCTTTCTGCGTACAGGAATCATTGCCAAGTCAGAAAAGCACGTCCCGTACAACACTCTGCAGGACGTGACCGTCTCGCAAGGGGTGATAGAGCGCATGTTCGGCCTGTCGAGCGTGAGGATCGAGAACGCGGCAAGCGGCCAAATGGTCGTCGGCAGGAACGGCAGGCCAATCTTTAACGGCATCATGATACCCGGCCAGACTTCCGCGAACGCGCAAAAGATCACCGAAGCCCTGAAGAACGTCATCTTGTCCAAGCCGTCGCGAAGCGGTTCGGGATTGAACTAGCTTCTTGCTCTGGAGAAAGCCGCTCTGATCAAAGCCGAAGGGCGGTTTTTTCGTGTGCATAACATCACGATGACAAAAGATAGTAAAGAAACTATACTTAGGATGCATTCATATAAATAATCGCAACTTATAAATCATCCATGGACATACTTTTTTCATTGTCATCGTCATAATGTTCTTCTACCACGGCGGCAAGATAAGCAGGCTGGAGAAGCTGATCAAAGACGGGGAAAAAGTGCCACAAAAAACGCAAGGTCAGACGGCACCGGCTGCGGCATCAGCTTCTGCGGCGACTGCATCTGTGACGACAGCTTCTGGGGCACAAATCTCTGGTACGCAATCGTCGGGAAGCGAGGCTGCTCCAGTTGCACCGGTTGCATCTGCAAAGCCAGATATATCGAACGAAGAGATGTCAGGCAGGATCATTGGTAGGATCGGCATCGGCGCGGTTGTCATCGGCATCGCATTCTTCCTTAAGTATGCGTTCGACAATGACTGGGTCGGTCCGTCAGGCAGGGTGATGATTGGAATAGTGGCAGGCGCAATCCTTCTCGGCATCGGCCAGCAGCTCCGCAAAAAATATCTCGGCTACTCTGACCTCCTTATGGGCGGCGGATTGGCGATATTGTATCTGTCAGTGTATTCGGCGTTCGCCTTGTACCAATTGATCGACCCGATGACGGCGTTCATGGGCCTCATCGTCGTCACCGTCATCGGCGTGATCATCAGCATCATAAATGCCACGCAGACGTTGTCTATCGTCTCCCTTGTCGGTGGATATCTGGCGCCGGCTCTTATCGGCGTGAGCCTCATCACTCCGACGGTCACCTTCACCTATCTCACCATATTGAACGGCGGCGTACTCGGCATCCTCGCCTACAAGAAATGGGCGCCGCTCGTCCTCATCGGTCTCATCGGAACGTGGCTCCATTTTGGTTCGTGGCTCATGGCGTCGTACGACGACACATTGCTCGTGCCGACCCTCTTCTTCATCTTGCTCCAGTTCGTCATCTTTACCGCGGCCTCGGTCATCCGCCTCATCATGGAGAAGCGCAAGGCAGAAGAATTGGACTACGCGCTGCTGGCGATAACCGCAGTCAGTTTTGCCGGCGCCTGCTTCTATCTCCTTGACGCGCAATACAAAGATTTCCTCAGCCTCGGCTTTGCCCTGACTGCGGTCCTCTATGGCGCCATCGCCCTCGTCGCGTACAAGGAGAACCCGTCGGACCGCACCCTCAACATATTCCTTCCCGGCCTTTCCGTCTCGTTCTTGACGGCGGCCATCGCCATCGAGTTTTCCGGTTCATGGGTTTCCGCATGGTGGCTCGTCGAATCGCTCGTACTCTATATCGTCGCCTCAAAGGCCTCGAGCAGGGGATACCAGGTCATGGGCGTCGTCGTCTACATCCTTGCTCTCCTTAAACTGTTCCAATACGTATTCACGTACGTAGAGCCTGCGGGATATGTCATATTCTTTAACGGTCCATTCGTCATGCTGTGCTTGGCTATCGCTGTCGCATACGCCATCGCTTTCGTCTATTTCCGCTACGGGAGCATCTCCTACGAGATCAGGATGCGCGGCATATCGGCCTTCGTCATCATCGCCAACGTCCTCACGGTCTATGCCCTGACCAATCAGATCGACGCCTATTACAGTTTGCAAGCAGGTTTACCTATATCAGCGGTAAGCTTTGGCTCGAACCAAAACGCAGCCACGACCGTCTCTATCGCATGGGCGCTGTATGCCGCATTGCTCACAGTGATCGGCTTTGCCAAAAAATTTGCCGTCGTCCGCCGCATCGGTCTGGCCTTGTTCATCATCACCGCCTGCAAGGTCGTCATCGACGTCTGGGACCTCGGCGAGATATATCGCATCGTCTCATTCATCGCCTTTGGCGTCATCGCGCTCGCAGTCTCGTTCATTTATGTAAAGTATCGGGATAGGTTGAAAGAGATCGTATAAACGGTGCAAGAAAAAACATGCAAGATCAGATTCATCAAACAGATCCAATAATTAGTTCTGCAAATCCTGTGGCAAGTCCTGCAGAGCCGGTCATTGACGACGTCGGGAAGAGCACCAAATCCTATATCTGGAAGAATGACAAGATGCTCGCGTTCTTTTATTGTATCCTTGTCATTGCAGGCATTGCCGTTTTTATGTATACCGGGATTGCGCATTTTCTCGTGATCTCCCTCATCATCAGCACCATCGGTTATGGGCACGTGAAATCAAAGTTCAAGCACGAATTCACACAGCAGTTCGGGGCGTCGATTGGCTTTGCCTATTCGCCATCGGCAGATATGTCGAGCGTGAATGGAAAGCTGTTCTCGGTCGGCCACGGTCAGAAGATCTTCGATGTCTTGTCGGGGGCAATGAATGGCAGGAGCTCGAGACTGTTCTCGTATCAGTTCATTGTGAGCGGCAACGACAATTCCCACACCTACAGCTTCACTGTCTTTGAGACCGCTTTCTCGAATGACATGCCGGACATCGTCCTTAGCACGCATACGTTCATGTCCCTCGGGGCCTTCCCGGGAACGGACCTTTTCGACGGCAGCGAGAGCGTCAAATTGGAAGGGGACTTCAACAAATATTTCACTTTAAAAGTGCCGAAAGGGTATGAAACGGACGCCTACGAGATATTCCCGCCGAACGTCATGGCCGATCTCATCGACAAGGCCAAAGGGCTCAACTTCGAATTCAATGGCAACAAGCTCTATGTATATGCTGCCGAGCTGGTTTTGGTCAGGGAAAAGCTGCAGGCGATGTTCGATTTGGCTGAATATCTGGACAATCTTTTTGCAAGGAGCGCAAGGGCGGTGGACATTGCATCGACAAACCTTTGATTAAAGCCCTATTTTCCTTGACAATAAATACGCTTCGTATATACTTATCCCATTCCGAAAGATATGTTAAAAAACCTCAACTCAACACGGCCATAGCGCACTCTTCACTGAGCGTGCTATCGCCGCTTCGTTAAGCGGTTTTTTGTTCAAAAAATGGCTGAAAGACTGTAACTTTGACAACAGAATACTCCGACGGACAGCGAACTAGCCGTCTGTCGGAGGGTAAAGTAAAAGAAAATTAAGGTAGCACCCGAGGTCGACTTATAAACATGGTCTGTTTATAACCTGTTGATAAAGGTGCATTGTAAATAATGGATCATGGATATGTTGAAGACTGTCTGTGGTCCAAGAAAAACGACTTGAGATCCGTTGTAAGCGGTCTCCGAGTCGAGCAAGCATATATTGTGGTTTTTGGATTTCCTGACGGGAATCCAAGAGCGTATGGTGGATGCCTTGGCTAGAAGAGGCGATGAAGGACGCAGCGTGGCGGCGATACGCTTCGGGGAGGTGCCGAGCAACCTTTGATCCGGAGATGTCCGAATGGGGAAACCCCATAGAGTGAACCTCTATGACGTATGCACTATTAGCATACGAGCGCACCCTGGGAAGTAAAACATTTCAGTACCAGGAGGAAAAGAGATCAATAGATATTTCGCAAGTAGCGGCGAGCGAAAACGAAACAGCCCAAACTCAATCTAAATCGTATCGTGCGACATGTCGTGCGATTCGATTTAGATTGGGGGTAGTAAGGCAGAGACGTGCCAATTTATTGGCAGAGGAGTTACAAAATTTTTTGTTAGGAGAATGTGCTGGAAAGCACAGCCCCAGAGGGTGATAGCCCCGTACTCGAAAATAAAAAATCTTCTTTGTTTCTGTTCTTGAGTACCTCGAGACACGAATGGCTCGGGGGAATCCGCCGGAACTAACCGGCAAGGCAAAATACTCTTCTAGACCGATAGTGAACTAGTACCGCGAGGGAAAGGTGAAAAATAGCCCGGTAAGGGCGTTGAAATAGATCTGAAACCATATGCTTACAAAGAGTCACGGCGGGCAGAACAGAAGTTCCAAGTACTCAGTCCCTGGTTCCTAGGGGAATACAGAAATGTATTTGCTAGGTACTAGGTACTAGGAACTTGGCACTTGTCTTCTGTCCGTTGTGGCGTGCCTATTGAAGAATGAGCCAACGAGTTTTAGCAACCTGCAGGCTAAGGTCGAGAGACCGGAGCCACAGGGAAACCGAGTGTGAATAGCGCGCATGTCCCGAGAGCAATCGAGGGATTAGTAGGTTGCTAAAGACCCGAAGCCAGGTGAGCTTGCCATGAGCAGGATGAACTTCCGGGAAACCGGGAGGGAGGTCCGAACGCTAAAGTTGTGCAATTCTTTGCGATGACTTGTGGTAAGGAGTGATAAGCTAATCGAACCTGGTAATAGCTGGTTCTCTCCGAAATATGTTTAGGCATAGCGTCGTATGTTCCCCGGAGGGGTAGAGCACTGGAAGATCTTGACAGGGCGAAAGCTCACAAGACCTATCAAACTCCGAATACTCTGGGTCAAGAATACGGCAGTAAGTCCGTGGGGGCTAAGCTCCACAGGACAAAAGGGAAACAGCCCTTGATCTCCATTTAAGGTCCCTAAATCCATGTTAAGTACGCTTAAGGTGGTGGAATTTCTCCGACAATGAGGATGTAGGCTTAGAAGCAGCCATCATTGAAAGATAGCGTAACAGCTCACTCATCGAGAGATTCCGCGCCGCAGATAATCGGGGTTTAAACATGGTACCGAAACTGAGGGCTTGCGAGCTTCATAGAGGAAAATTATTGTTCTTTTGATTTTGGGGTAGCTTAATAGGCCGCTTTTCTAGAAAGCGACTGTTAAAGCGGCGACTTGGTAAGTCGAGTTTCGGCACATGTCGAGATGCGAGTCCCAAGCTCGCCCCCAATTTTCAGTTTGTGTCAGGGTGTAGCGCAGCATGGTAGCGCACTTGCGTAAGTATGATTCTCAGGCTCTTCTCGTTAACTCGAGAGGATGTAGCTATCTGAACAAGCCTCATGCCCAAGCGAGTGGTCGTTGGTTCAAATCCAACCACCCTGACCACTTCTAAAAGTTGACAAGAATCTTGTTAACTTTAGGAGACAGCGAATTGTGTGCCGAGGTAGCTCAGTGGTCGTCGAGACTGCGGCAGAGCGCTCCCTTGAAACGGATGAGTCGGTGGTTCGAATCCATCCCTCGGCACCAGTTTTCCTCAAATTAATTGTTATTTAGGTGAATACGATTTGCGTTAAGGGGATATTATTTTCCATTCAGAGACTTTTATATTTCTTCAAGTCTCATCCCCGAGTGATCAAAGAGAGCCAAATGGGCATCGTATTCGCCTCCTCTATGAAGTTCGTAAGCGGTAGGAGAGTTTTCTACTCTGCGTTGAAGGCAAAGGCGTGAGCCATGCTGGAGCGTGTAGAAGTAAGAATGTTGGCACGAGTAACCACAATGCGGGTGGGAATCCCGCACGCCGAAAGACCAAGGTTTCCTTCGCAATGTAAATCAGCGAAGGGTTAGTCGATCCTAAGGGGATGGCAAATGCCGCACCCGATGGAAGCACGGTTAATATTCCGTGACTTGTATGAAGAGCGATGAAGGGACGGAGCATAGTACGCATGGCTTGTTATCGGATTTGAGTTCATGGGCCGACGGAGGGAAGTAGGAAAATCCGCTTCCTGCCTTTAATGGCGCTCCACAGACCAGTGGATAGGTTCCGGTTCGCCGGGGCTGATCATGCCGAGCATGCTTCCGAGAAAATCTTCTAAGCATATTTTCATACAAATCGTACCGCAAACCGACACAGGTGGTCAGGGCGAGTAGCCCAAGGCGAACGAGTGAGAGGTCTTCAAGGAACTCGGCAAAAAAGCGGCCGTACCTTCGGTATAAGGCCTGCCCTTTATTTATTTAAGGGGCCGCAGCTAAAGTTTCTCTGGCGACTGTTTATCAAAAACACAGCTCCCTGCGAACTCGAAAGAGGATGTATAGGGGGTGACACTTGACCAATGCCAGAAGGTCAAATAGCGCCGTTGTGTACCCGCAAGGGCACATGGTGAGTGCTATAAGCCCTGGTGAATGTCGGCGATAACTATAATCGTCCTAAGGTTCTGTATCTTTGCGCTTTTAATTTAAGTGGGCAAGGATGCAGAAGGACTGGGACGATTATGGGGATTTTTGATAAACAATAGAAAGTTACACAAAAAAGCTACCTGTTATGTAGTAATGCATAACTAGTCCAATCATGGTTAACAAGAGACCAACACCATGCATCCCACCTCTTTATTGAGCGGATGAAGATAGAGTCCTTCTTATTAAAAGGAATAGAAGAGCGCAATTCCTTGTCAGGTAAGAACGTTGCCTGTCGCGATCGCGAGGTCGTGAATAAATTTCAGCTAATAACGGTGAAGTCCTCGTCGGAGCTTGATTCAAGGATCAGGCGATGAAGACAAGATAATACCGTGGGAACAATCGGCGAAAGCCATTTGACCCGTATCGACTGGAGTCTCCGCCAAGTGGCGGTGACAAAGATGGAGGGTATTGATAGAATTATGTTATGAAAAACCTCCATAATACGCTGACCCTCAATGAACTTGAGCAGTACATTTCCGGATATGTTGATGGCGAAGGATGTTTCTGTGTATCGTTCTCATATCGTCCGTACAATATAAAACTTGGATGGGAAGTAAAACCAAGCTTTGCCGTCGGTCAGAATTATGATCGGCGCGAAGTTTTGGATCTCATGCAAAGATATTTTGATTGTGGATTTATGAGAAGAGATTATGGAGACAAGACCTTGAAGTTTGAAGTGAGAAGAATCGATGATCTCATCGAGAAAGTCATTCCCCACTTTAAAAAGCATCCCCTGATTTCAGCAAAGCAAAAGGATTTCCTTTTATTTGCAGAGATTTGTAGGAAAATAAAGAGCCAAAAGCATCTCGATAGGGATGGATTGCAAGAAATAATCAAGCTTTCATATCAGATGAATGGTTCCGGCAAACGGAAATATTCATTAAAAGAAATGATAGCTCGAATAAATTAAGGTGAAGATATAGTCAGTGCCCCTATGAAAATAGGGGAAAGAACATGAAGTTCTGACGCGTTGAAAAGTGTAACGTCTGGAGAACTGTCTCGAAGACTCGCTCGGTGAAAATACAGTATCGGTGAAGATGCCGATTACCTACAGTTAGACGAAAAGACCCTAGAAGCTTTACTGCAACTTGATTTTGACTATACGTTCTTGATGCGTAGCGTAGTTGGGAGGATTTGAAGTCTACCTTTCGGGGTAGGTGGATCCGTCGATGAAACACCAATCTTTAAGAATGTATATTCTAACCTGGCCGGCAAAAACGGCCAGAGACAGAATCTGGCGGGCAGTTTTAGTGGGGCGCTATCCTCGAGGATTTAAACTTTTGTTTGAATCCTCGATCCGTGGCGCCGCACGAGGTGTTCACCTCAAAAAAACAAAATAGGAGGACTTTGGTCAGCAATGACCATCGAAAAGTTAGCTATATGCTGGAATATCCGGTGTATCTTCAAGTACGCTTTACTTAGGTAAAGCGTGACAATCTTGAAGTGCGGACAATCAGCAGGAAACACAACACGTATCTTAGAGAAAAAAATCGTGCCATTATTCATAGCACGATTGAGTCGAGAGTAATCAATTCTTAGTCACCATCGCGTGGCAGTATACCGTCGTAGTCGTCAGGCAGTTTATGCTTTCGAAGAGCCTTTAGACGACCGCCGCTTATAACATCGCGAATCACAGGCTTCATATCGATTCGTTTCAGAATCAAGTCATCCCATGAATTATTTCTTGCGAAGACTTGCGGCTTGAATCGTTTGATTGCCTGCTTGTCGCAAGCTTTGACAGTGTCACCTGTGACGGTGAATCTGTCGATTGTCTGTCCAGCGATGTCGTGACGTGAACTTTCAATTTCGTATTCTTTTTTCATAGTTATGTTCTCCTAATGAACAAAACTATGTTAAATAATTTCTATTGTCAAGTAATCAAATCAATTGCTTGGCTTCCAAAAAATAAGTGTTGTGATTCCCCAGAGACTACACGCTAGCCACCCCGAGTATCATCGAGGGGTGATGATATAGTCCGAACTTGTGGGCGACCACAAGAGTGCGACAGAAATGTTCGCATCGTGTTCCTGCATCCGCGTTTTCCTTTAATTAAAAGGAGAACAAAGATCCTGAACATGTAACAACATGCCTAAAGAGTAACGGAGGAGCCTAATGGTCAGCTAGCCGCGAATGGAAACCGTGGCGATAGTGTATGGGCACAAGCTGGCCTGACTGCGAGACGTACTTGTCAAGCAGACGCGAAAGCGGAGCCAAGTGAACCGACCTTTTGCATTAGATGCAGGGGAAGATTATCGGACAAAAGCTACTCTAGGGATAACAGGCTAGTTCCGCCTAAGAGTTCATATCGACGGCGGAGTTCGGCACCTCGATGTCGGCTCATCTTATCCTGGGGCTGGAGAAGGTCCCAAGGGTTTGGCTGTTCGCCAATTAAAAAGATACGCGAGCTGGGTTCAGACCGTA
>Ga0265338_10000658_pt1 | contig 59815 bp, 52 predicted proteins | sample 42126metaG_FD_193579 | JGI IMG/M metagenome (GOLD analysis project Ga0265338, IMG submission 193579) | Rhizosphere microbial communities from Carex aquatilis grown in University of Washington, Seatle, WA, United States - 4-21-26 metaG | ecosystem: Host-associated > Plants > Roots > Rhizosphere... | reverse complement strand
TAACTGGGCATTTTCTGTTTCTTTGGCATAAAGATCTTTGCAAAGAATATCTCTCTCGTTTATCACTGTTTTGAGTCTTTTACCCCAAAAGAAACTTTGTTTACCTGGTATCGGGTCACCACATTTGTAAATAGGTTTACAAGCACTTAATAGCATAGCTGCTATAAAAATTGAAACTAATATTAAAATGGTTTTCTTCATAATCATATTTTTTGTGAGTTATTGTACAGTTATTGAACAAATTGAGGGTAAAAATAGTATTCCAAAATCAATAAGAATAATTTTCGGTGTAATACTTTTCAACAATAGAATAAGGAAGCCTGCATAGTTCAAAAAAAAGAGGATGTCTTTGTGGAGACATCCTCTTTGTATTCTGTTATTGTTGGATTATCGTTTTATAAACTTTTCGCTTGCGATCGTACCATCTTTTGTTTCAATAAGAATGATATAAATTCCTTTACACAACGAACCAATATTAATACTTTGAGAAGCATTATTATTCACAAGACTTTTACCCGTAAGGTCACAAATAGTAAGTTGTGAAACTTCAGCTCCTTTTATAGTTAAGTCATTGGCTGTTTGAATTAGATGGATATAAACATTATTGTTAGCTTCTTTGTAAGCAGTTGGAGTACCGGAGGCCGGGGTATAAGTTACATCATCAATGTAAACATTGTAGCTGGAGCTTTGTGAGGAACCTCCTGCATTTAATATTTTCAGTTTCACATTATTTGATGTTTCTGTCAAAGGAACACTAACCAATACATAAGAAGCACCGGTTAGAGCTACTGTTTTGATAGCCGTACCTCCGTAAGTAGTTCCGCCATCTGTTGACAAGAATACTTGTACGCTGGTAGTAACGGTAGCACTACTTACTTTTACATAGAACGAAACAGTTTGAGTTCCTTGTAATAGGGGAGTAATCAAAGCACCTGTGCCATAAAGCATTCTCAAGGAATTGTTTCCTCCATTGGCATAAGTGGCCGATGTATTTAAACGGGTTGAAATTACATTCCAAGTTTGTCCATTAATTGGTAAAGCTTGTGTTTTATCACTACCTGTTGACAGATTTGTTGAGGTTAAAGACTCAAATGTTTCTGTGGATGATGAACCCACCGTAATAGTTCCAGTCAATGTTACCGGAGTCAATGTTCCGCCAACAGTTGTTGCGGTATAAGTGCCGGTTGCTGTAGGAGTACCCATGATTGTTACCGTTTTGGCAACCATATCATTTGCAGCCGTTAATCCGGCAGGTAAGTTTGTTACATTAATTCCGGTAGAACCACCTGCCCAAGTTAATACAATAGGTGTGATAGCTACACCCGGTACTACTGTTTGACTTAAGCTACCGCCTGAGTTACTCATGGCTGCAGCATTCGGATCGGCAGTAACGGTAATTGTACCTGTTAGGGTAACTGCCGGAGTAGTTCCAACTGTTGTTAAGGTGTAAGTAGTCGTTGGCAGTACAGAAGCTGATGAGCCGCTTATGATTATTGTTTTAGCTATTGCATCTTTTGTTGCTGTAAATCCGGCAGGTAAACCGGTTACATTTACATCGGTGGCACCACCGCCATACGAATAAACAATACTGCTTATGGCAGTACCTTGTACCACGCTTTGTGCATCCGAACCGGAAGTTAATACTAATGTTGGAGCAACTACAGGAGTAACATCAATAGTTCCTGTTAAGACTACCGCTGTGCCACTTGCTTGGGTAGTAGTTACGGTGTAATTAAATGTGCCGCTCACAGTTGGAGTGCCACTTATAAATACATTTTGTCCGGGTGTATTAATCGTTGTGGTAACGCCTGTCGGTAATCCACTTACGGTGACTCCTGTTGCGGCTCCTCCCCAAATATAGGTGATATTTGAAATAGGACTTCCGGCATTAATCGTCTGTGTTGTTGATGTTGCTGTCGAAGTTAATTGCAATACAGGATCTCCGGTAAGAGAATAAACATAAGTATCTTGACGGTATTTGGCAAATTCAGGGTTAGTTAAATCTTTCGCGGCGGTTCCATCATTGTACCATATTACCGAACCATCATCACAGATAACATGAATATATAAGTAATTCCCTATTTGTTCAGCAGTTATAGCTTCTGGATGACCATTAATACTTGCATCTGTTTGAACATGAATCAAGTCAGTTAAATTCAATGGTAATTTAATTAAACTTGAAGTGGCTGTTGTTATCGGATTTAATCCGGGATTAGAAGGAACAACACCGTCCCAAAGATAGATAGCAGGCGTACCACCTCCTTGATATAAGCCGGCAATAATAACATATTTATTTCCACCCACTCTTACCATATCACGGATACCTAAGCCACCAAAGTCAAAAAGAATTGGTTCTCCCATTACTGGAGTTACACTTGAATTACCGCTTACATTCATCATATCTTCAAAGTTAGTAACAGGAGCTACTACTGCGTATAAACGATTTGAATTATTCGAAGCAGGAGTTGTTCCTTTTAGAGGGACGCAAGGAGCACGAAACCCAATATAAGCACTACCGCCGGCATTCGTCAAGGTTAATCCTTCAATATTAAAACCATCAAGCTGTTTGGGAGCCATACCTTTTGCTCCGGAAGCTGTGAAATTCCAAGAACAGTTATCTCCCCATGAAGTCAAAGTTGAACGCATATTGTCGAAATAGCTTTTTACCGTTAAGGTTGTTCCTGCACCTGTTCCGGACATATCTGTAGCAATTATTCTAGCACGAGTTGGAGCTAGATTTCCAGAACTAGTGTTACCCTCAGATCCTATCCAATAGATGCGTCTTCCTCCATTATATGCAGAACTGCTTACTGTGGCAGCCTCAAGGTCAAATTCGTCACCACTTGCACCACCGGAAGCTGTAGTAATATCTACGCTGTAAAGCGGTTGCCCGGACACTTTTTTACTATACATACGAATTACATTGAATTCATCATCTCCTACAAACATATAGTTGTCATCAATCAAGGCTACTGCCGATGCATTTGAAGTAAGTGTTGGAAATATGGTATTGGCTCCATAAGCAGAAGCAGATGAAGCTGCTATATATACTTTATAAGTGGATGAGTTGCTACTTCCATTAGTAGCAGTAACACTGACAGTTGCATAACCTATGCCCGAAGGTTTAATTTTTAAAATATAAAAACCGGTTGAGGCTTCCAAAGTCATACTTATATCAGCATCTTTTACCACTGATTGAGTATTACTTGTTAAGGTAAATCCGGTAGCACTGGTTGCTGTAAAATAAATCCCTTTGATAGCAATAGGGTCGGTTGGGTCATTAATAACTGAGCCGACATAGGTAGACTTACCACTACCGGCAACAACATTTAAAAGCGGATAAGTAGTTCCATCAAAACAAATTTGAGTTGCATTGGCTGATAGAACAGGTGTAACTGCATTAGCTATTTGTAAAAATGTCAATAATAAAATAACGCTTAAAAGTAGTTTCTTCATAGGTATTGATTTAATTAGTAAGCTAACTTATAATAATGTAGTACTGTTTTACTCACAAATATAACGCGATTATCTTAAAGTTGTTGTGACAACGATGTTAAAAATGGCGGTATTGTATATATAATAGTAAGAAAATAATCCTGTCTGTCGGTTTTTAAACCGTAATTGCGGGCATCTCAATATATAAAAGGAGCTGATTCCATTAATATAAGATAGAGAATAGAGGGGGAGGGCTTTGCTTGAAGAAGAATCAAAGAAATTCAATTGGAATAGGCTAAAAAGAAACTGACAGCCTCCATTACCTGCTATTCTTATTACTAAGAAATAGAAAAGTAATTTCAAGACTGTCAGTTCGAAAAAAGAAACTTTGTTATTGGGGGCTTATTTTATTCTTTTATTTTTCAATTAATGTTTGATGTATAAATGTATTTCCATTAATTATGATACAAATTTAACCCATAAGAACTGAAAGATTATTACATAATTTTGGGGAATGTTTACATAATTCACAGAATTTGTTTTATTCTCAATAGAGTTTATTGACATCAATACACCTATAATCAAGCAACTAGCTTGAATTTCCCCAATGTAGATTCAAACTTCCTCAATAAAAGATGAAATCAATAAAACAAAATTTGAAATCAAGAAAGTTCAGGTTGAAATCAACTTTCCCCCGCTTGAAACACAAATTACCCCATCCGGAATACTAATTCCCCCACTCGGGACAAGAATTCCCCCGGTGGAAATCAAGAATGTTCAGGCAGAAATCGAGAAAAACACGCTTGATATCAAAGAAACTTCGGAAGATATCAATAAAATCACGGAGGATATCAAAGAAACTTCGAAGGATATACAGAAAATCACGGAAGATATCAAAGAAACATCAGAGGATATCAAAGAAAACGCAGAAGATATCCAAGAAACATCGGAAGATATCAAAGAAAACACGGATGGAATCGAGGAGAATCCAAAAGATATCCAAGAAATCACGGAAGATATACAGAAAATCACAGAAGAAATCCAAGAAACATCGGAAGATATCAATAAAATCACGCTCGATATCAAAGAAAACTCAGACGATATCAATAAAATCACGGAGGATATACAGAAAATCACGGACGATATCAAAGAAAACACAGAAGATATCAAAGAAAAATCGCCTGAAATCATCAAATTTCCATCCCTATTTTAATCTACAAACGCTATAAATAGGGCACTAAAGCGGTTTTTTGCAGTTTTCGGTGGCTTGTTATTGCATTAAGATAACCCCTTGGGGTGGTGAGTTGAGGAATTTTGCGGACTTAGGGTGCGAATGAGGACCAAAATAAACAATGGAGAACTCTTTAATAGATTGTTGAAAACTTAGTGATTGAAAATTATTGTGTAGAACTTTAAAAGGTTTAAATTTGATCTAAGAAATGAGAGGAGAAAAGACCAACCTTCCAAGTCTCTAGGACTTGGAAGGTTTTTAAACTGTTTAGCGTCTTTCCGTCTTAGCGTTTAATTTCTCTTTAAATTAATTATAAATAGCCGCAGCCGAAAAGCTTACGAGTAGGCAAAAAGAAAAAATTAAAACATTATGAAAAAATCAAAATTCTTTTTCGTTTTAGCAAGTCTCATTTTGGGAAGCTTAAACACAGTTCAAGCACAATGGAATGAAAATAGTATTACTAATTCTATTTTTCCCACAACATTAAGTAGAAATGTCGGAATTGGCATAGCAATACCACAATCTAGACTCGATGTTAATGGAGACGTTCACATACCAAGTGGATCTTCTTACTGGATTGGAGGTATTGGTGATACAGGAGGAAATAGACTTCGCTTGCATCACAATGGTTTAAATGCCTACATTGATTATATGCCTAATTTATATTTTAGATCAAACGGTACAACTATTTTAACCATGGATGTAAACGGTAATGTTGTCATTGGAACACCAACACCAACACCAGAGTCTAAATTTGAAGTAAATTCTTTGGGCAATAAAATTCAGTTACTCAGGAATGGTGCTTCTGCTATTACTTTTTATCCGAAAAATAACGATGCCATTTATCATATAGCACATACATTAAATAATACTCTTCAAATTTCTAATGGTCCGAATCCTGGAGATACTCCAATGGCAACATTCTTTTATAATGGAGAACTGAGACTAGGGAATGCAGCACAAGTTCGTTTGTTAACAAATGGTAGCGCATCAATTGCGTTTTTTCCAAACAATGGCAATTCTTGCTTTTATATATCGCATAATTTGAATAATGCACTTCAAATCTCTCAAGGTAGTAATCCGGGAGATTACCCTTTGATGACAATAAAGAATACAGGAAATATTGGTATAGGAACAACACATCCTGATTACTCTCTTGATGTAATAGGAACTATCCGAGCACATGAAGTCTTGGTAAATATGACTGGAACTGCTGATTTTGTGTTTAAAGATAATTATAAACTAAAACCTATACAGGAAGTATATAAATTTGCCAAAGAAAATAAACACTTACCGGAAATTCCTTCGGAGGCAGAGGTAGTAAAAAATGGAATGAATATGGGTGAATTCCAAGTAAAATTATTACAAAAGGTAGAAGAGCTAACCGTGTATGTTGCTCAACAAGATCAAATAGCAAAAGATCAAGCTAAAAAGATTCAAGAGCAGCAGACTAGAATTCAGGAATTAGAAGATAGATTGAAGAAATAGAAAACCGATTTATTTAGTACTGTTTTATACACTAATAAAAATTAAAAATATGAGACGAATAAAACGATATCTATTTTTATTGCTGTTGTTTATACAACCACATATCCAGGCACAGTTAAATAAGTTTATGGTGCAATGGTATATATTTGATTGGGATCAAAGTAGGAAGCCTTGGAATGACGATTCAACATATTTTTCTGAAATGAAGAGTTATAATTTTAATTCTGTTTTTTTTGGTTCATGTCCAAGTGATACTCTTTTGCAAAAAGCAGATGCTGATTCTTTAAATTCAGTAATAACGACATCTAATCAGTATCTTTCAGGTGGTGGTTCGATTCTTCCAGATCCATTTGATAAAGGAAAAGCAATTAGTGATTTAAAAAAATATTCGGATACCATACACTCGAGTACCAAACCTTATGGTGTAATCGGATATCAGATTTGCGATGAGCCAACCTCAAAATATTTCTTTAATAATTATAATATTCAAAATGTAATTGAGAATGTACCAAACTTCACAAATACAATAAAGGAATATAATCCTTCATTATTACGTTATGTAAATTTATTACCTGTTGAACCATGGCAAGGAGAAATGGTGTTGAGAGAGTTATATTACCAAAAATATATAGATACAGCAAAACCAAATTTACTCTCATTTGATCATTATCCAAAATATGATCCAGTCACCACTTTTTATCTTTCGCTTTATGATATAGCGATGAAAAGTGTTGAAAATTCAATACCTTTTATTTATGTTTTAACTCCATATGAAAATCATTCAGATTTTGATGAAAGGAATACTACTAATTTTTATTATATATCAGCCAAAAGCAAATCAGAATTTAATTATGGTATTTATGCAGCATTAGCATATGGTGCTAAAGGTATTTCATATTGGCCGGGTTTTAAATCAGTTTTAAAAGGAGGTAATAACAATGCACATTATACAGTTACACTTAATTATGAATCAGGCACATTAGACTATCTAAAGAGATTACATAAAAAGTTGATAGATCACAGTGTTGTATTATTGTCTCTTAATTTTGCCAGTGCATATCATGTAGATTCATCATCAACAACTCTGCCGGGTGGAACTGAAAGTTTACATTCTTTCGCCAATTGGTCTTTTTTTCAATATGACAAGTATGCAAAACAAATATTTGGAAATTCTGTAACTGTTCCCGTTACATTTCATGATGGTCCATCTTTACTTATTTCTAATAACTTGGCAATTACATTTTTGACAAACTCTAGCGGGCAAATTTATTTTTGGTTATTTAATAAGAACATATTTTATCCAATGAGTTTCAGTATAAATGTAGGCTATCCTTTAAATGATGTTTTAAACGATATTACCGTAGGAAGTGGTAATTTAGTTACATTGCAGCCTGGAGAAGCTAGGTTGTTTACACCAAATTCCCCATCATCGCCAATAACAACAACAATTACTAACACTACTTATGCGTGGACTAATGAGACAAACGGTTTTTATCCCTATGAATCTGCCACTCAATTTAATATTGGGGAACAAGGTTCTGCATATTCAGTCATTTTTCCTCTAGGTTCAACAAAAAGTTTTGGAGCTAAAAATATTGATATTAAAAATACACTGATTGCAGCAGGAAGTAATGTGAGGATTAAAGCGTATACAGATTGTAATACTACTCTAAGATCTGCACATATTGAGGAGAGTAATCTTCCCCTTGAAAAACCAAAAGAAACGTTGGATGCCAGTGTATATCCTAATCCAACCAAGAATGATTTTACGCTTCAAGTAAATCTTAAAGATGAAGAGGTGATTACAGTAACTATTTATGACAGCATGGGTAGGATGGTAAAAACAATGGATACTTCTACCCCGGAAACTGTCATTTCGTTACAGGGTAATCCTTCGGGGATATACTTAGTGCGTTTTAATAGAGGCAAAAAGTCGTATAACTTTAAAGTAATAAAACAGTAGTTTTGGAGATTGTTTCAGAGCAAACCTGCCAAGTCTTCAAACCTGTCAAGTCTTTAAGACTTGGCAGGTTTTAGTAAGAAAGAGACCTCCCCCCCGGCCCCCTCCAAAGGAGGGGGAGTAAGACGCTCGGCCGATTCCATATCAACACCCCCTCCTTTGGAGAGCTTGTCCCGATGGCATAGGGAGGTTGGGGGAGATCAGATATGGATAAAAAATAACAAATTGCAATAGATGGCATTAAGATGGAACTGACAGACCTCCCCCCAACCCCCTCCGAAGGAGGGGGAGCTGAAGAAAATAACAATACTGCATTTGACTCCTCTCTTTTGGCGGAGTTTGGGGAGGTCAGACATGGATACAATACAGCAAATCCATTTTCATACAGCATAATAAAAGAGTTTCGAGCTATTCAAAAAGAAAATCCTACTCAATCAGAAAGGAAGCTTTGGGGATATCTGAAAAATAAGAAACTCGGTTATAAATTTCGTCGACAACATGTAATAGATGATTTTATTGCAGATTTTGTATGTTTGTCAAAGAAACTAATTATTGAAGTGGATGGAAAGATTCATGAATTTCAGAAAGAATATGATGCTATGCGAACTTTTACATTGAATGAAAAAGGATATAGGGTTATCCGATTCACTAATGAAGAAGTACAAAACAATTTACAAATTGTAATAGATAACATTAAGATGGAACTTGAAGCGAGATCTGATTTTATGAAAGATAAGTGATGTGTTATCGATATGACTAACAGACCTCCCCCCAACCCTCCCGATGTCATCGGGACAAGCTCTCCAAAGGAGGGGGTGCTTATAATGACAATAGTGTATTTGACTCCCCTCCTTTGGAGGGGTTGGGGAGGTCCGGCATGGATAAAAAATCACAAATTGCAATAGATAACATTAAGATTGAATTAACAGACCTCCCCCCGGCCCCCTCCAAAGGAGGGGGAGTAAGACGCTCGGCTGATATCCATCTCAACACCCCCTCCTTTGGAGGGGGCTGGGGGGAGGTCAGACAGTTAAGAGAACTATGAGACGATCAACTAATTAAACAAAAATAAACAATGGATGAAATAGACAATTATATATCAAGCTTTCCGATAGAAGTTCAAGAAATTCTTAAACAAATTCGGATAGTAATTAAAACGGCTGCACCCGAAGCAAGAGAATGTATTGCTTATAGAATGCCGGCATACAAGACAAATGGTAAGCCATTGGTCTATTTCGCAGGTTTTAAAAATCATATCGGGTTTTATGCGACACCTACAGGACATCAACAATTTATAGAAGAATTATCAAAATATAAACAAGGAAAAGGCTCTGTTCAGTTTCCCCTTAACAAACCTATTCCATTTGACTTGATAAAACGAATTGTTGAATTTAGATTAAAAGAGAATTTAGCAAGAATAAAAAAATAACTAAGAGACCTCCCCCTAGCCCCCTTCGAAGGCAATGTCATTAAGTTAAGGCTGAAAGCCTTTTTAGCATTCCCGTTGGGCTTTGCCCAACGGGTTTAAACGAAGGTCAAATTTTCCCTGAAAGGGAAATAGCAATATATGCTTTCGCTCCTTCAGAGCTCTTGGCTGTGTCATTCTCAAAACATAGGGCGTTGCCCTATGCTATTGCTAAAGCTCCTTCAGAGCATTTTTTCTTAACTTTATGACATTGCCCTCCGAGGAGGGGGAGATGAAGATAATGACACTAGTGTTTTTGACTCTCCTCCTTGGAGAGCTTGTCCCGATGACATCGGGAGGCTGGGGGAGGTCAGACATTAATTAAATATAAACAATGCAAAACAACAAAACACATATCCTGCTTTTTGATGGAGTTTGTAACTTATGTAACGGCGTAGTGCAGTTTACAATTAAAAGAGATACAAATGGAAAGATTAAATTTGCCCCCTTGCAATCTGAAACCGGACAAGCATTGCTAGAGAGCTTTGGTCTACCGACAAATGATCTAGACACATTCGTTTTCATTACCGGAGGGAAGTATTATCTCAAATCAACGGCAGGTCTTCATCTTCTCAAAGAGTTGGGAGGAGTGTGGCAACTGTTTTATATCCTCATTATTTTTCCAAGACCCTTGCGGGATTTTATTTATGCCCTAGTGGCAAAGACGCGATACCGTATATTTGGAAAGCGCGACAGTTGTTATGTGCCAACAGATGAAACCAAACGAAGTTTTTTAAATTAATATAAATGACATTATGAAAAATTACTCATTCCTTTTCCTTCTTTTTCTCTCTATCAGTTTATTTGGTCAAGTTGAAAAACCAACAACGCAAGTTGAAAAACCAATAACAAAAGGACACAAGCTAATTGGAGGCGATTTTAACTTTGAATATGAAAGGACCACTACTCAAGTTGCCGCAACACCTAATTTCGGTTATTTTATTAAAGATCATTTGGCTCTTGGACTTAATTTGCCGGTTCAATATTCGAACTATAACGACGGCTTTCAGACTTTTACATCAATTGGTGTTGGTCCTTATTTGAAATATTATTTCAATAATGGATTATTCGTATCTGTAGGGACTTCTGGAAACATTTCGTGTGTAACGGTTGCAGATTATACTAATACCTCATACTTTTTTCCCAATAATATCAGATATATTCATTCCTATAACACCAATATTTCTATATCTCCGGGGATTGGTTATGCCTGTTTTTTAAATAAGAATGTATCTCTTGAGGGAGGCGTATTTTATGAGCATATGCTGTTGAATGAGTATTCAAATTCGGCTGAGAGAGAGGATAACTTTAAACTACAAATTGGGTTGCAGATTTTTCTTTAATAATTTGTAGGAGAGGAATTATCCCCTCGTTATGTTCCTGAGACTTGCATTGAGCGACCTGCATTGAGCGAAGTCGAAATGAGTCGAAATGGTAGCCGAAGGAGGAGGGGTTGGGGAGGTCTACTTGTTTAAATAAACCTACATATGCTTCATAATCCGACCTCTCCCCAAAACCCTCCCCAATGTCATTAAGTTAAGGCTGAAAGCCTTTTTAGCATTAGCGTTGGGCAAAGCCCAACGGGTTTAAACGAAGGTCAAATTTTCCCTGAAAGGGAAATAGCAATATATGCTTTCGCTCCTTCAGAGCTCTTGGCTGTGTCTTTCTCAAAACATAGGGCGTTGCCCTATGCTATTGCTAAAGCTCCTTCAGAGCATTTCTCCTTAACTTAATGACATTGTCCAACCCTCCCGAAAAGTCGGGACAAGCTCTCCAAAGGAGGGGGAGAGTGCTATGAAGATTAAATCCGAAATGCACTACGGGTTTTAATATAATTTGCGTATAGGTGATCCTATACACAAAACATCAGAATTCCCTACCATCCATAATCACTCCACCACCCTGAAATACTTTTTCTCTCTTCACAATCTTTTTAGATTGCGTAAATCTTTTTTTATTATTTTTACGCAGGCACAGAATACGTCTTAAGCCGAGCGGATTAATAATTATCTTATAAAGATATTCTTAAAATGGAACAAGAAAGATCGTTACTACCTTCTGAATTGATAATCCAGAATGAAATAGATGTGAGCGAAAGCAAAAGAGATGAGGAAGCTCTTCAGGATAGATTAAAGATGTTATCAGCCGTGTATGCTTCGATGTCAAACGGTCTTGCCCTTCATGAAATTATCTATGATGCCTCCGGTAAAGCCGTAGATTATCTTATTATTGAAGTGAATCCAGCCTACGAGAAAATCACCGGATTAAAACAGACTGCTATTATTGGTAAGAAAGCAACTTTGGTTTATGCTGTGGATGAAGCACCTTATATTGATCTCTATGCAGAAGTAGCTTCCACGGGCAGTCCTACATCTTTCGAAACATATTTTCCTCCGATGGACAAACATTTTTCCATATCGGTATTTTCTCACGAAAAAGGAAAGTTTGGTACAATCTTTTTGGACATTACGGAGCTGAAAAAAGCTGAAAAATTACTACAGAAGAATGAAGAACGTTTCCGACTTGTTCTCAAGAATACACCAATCACTGTGGCTCTTCAAGACAAAGACCTAATATACCGGTGGGCTTATAACCATAGATCACGGAAGCAGGAAGAAATTATAGGAAAAACGGATCCCGATCTGTTTCTTCCCGAAGATTTAGAATGGATTATTCCCCTCAAACAAAATGTCCTTGAAACCGGCAAGGAAATGTACGTTGAAAAATGGGTGACGAGTAATAATAAACGGTTTTTTCTTGGTATCCACTATGAACCAATCATAGATGCTGCAGGAATAATCACAGGTATCGGTAATACTACCATTGACCTTACTGATAGACAGCTGGTCGATGAGGCTCTGCAAATGAGCGAAGTGCGTTTTTTGGCTTTGATAACTGCCAGTTCGGATATTATTTTTCGGATGAACCCTGATTGGAGTGAATTGCGTCAGCTACATGGCCAGAATTTTACTGCCGACTCAGATAAGCCAACTCATGATTGGATTAATAAATACATTCACCCGGATGATCAGCCGCTTGTTAAGACAGTCATCATTGAAGCCATTCGCACAAAGACCATCATTGAGCTTGAACATCGTGTATTGCGTGAGGACGGTACATTGGGCTGGACATTCACCCGTGCAATTCCCCTACTGGATGCAAACGGTGAAATCTATGAATGGTTCGGAGCCGCGAGTGTTATCTCGGATCGCAAATTGGCAGAAGAATTAGTAAGAAAAAGTGAAGAGCTCTTTCGCTCCGTGCTCGATAATTCCCGAGATTTTATATACCGTAGAAATTTACAGACTGGATGCTATGAATATATAAGTCCTTCTGTGAAAGAAATATTGGGTTACACACCCGATGAATTCGCAATCAGGCAAGGAAAAAATGCAATGGCGGCTATACACCCTGATGATATGGCAGTGGTGAAAATAATGATGGAGCGTCTTGAGGAAACAGGCACGGAAGATGCCGAATATCGCCTGCAACACAAAAATGGAGAATACCGCTGGGTTTCTAACCATTTGTCGGTCATTAAAGACAGCAAAGGCCAGCCATTGTACAGGGATGGCAATGTTCGTGATATCACGGAACGAATACAAATTGAGCAAGCCCAGCGAAAAAGTGAAGAAAAATATAAAGAGCTGGTAACAAATGCAAAAAGCATAATTATAACAGTGGATATTGAAGGTAGAATTACATTTATCAATGAATACGGTCAAAGTTTTTTTGAGTACGAGGAAATAGAGTTAATTGGAAAAACAGGAGTTGAAACAATTGTACCTAAGGTAGACAGCACCGGGAGGGATATGGCTAAATTGCTCGAAAATATATATGAAAATGCTGACTCATATTCAATCAATATAAATGAAAATATCAAAAAGAATGGAGAAAGAGTTTGGATTGAATGGCACAACAAAGCACTGTGTGATGATAATGGAAATAGAACCGGACATTTAGGTATTGGCATTGATATTACTGCACGCCGGAATGCCGAATTTCTGATTGAGGAACAAAATAGAGAATTAATTGTAGCCAAAGAGAAAGCCGAAGAAAACGACAACTTAAAATCAGCGTTTCTACGAAATATGTCGCACGAAATCCGAACACCAATGAATGCCATAATCGGATTCTCTAAAATGCTTGATAAAGCCGAATTATCAACAGAAAAACGAAAAAATTATACCTCTATAATTATAGATAGCTCGAACCAACTGCTTTCCATAATAACAGATGTGCTCACATTCTCATCCATTCAAACAAACCAAGAAAAAATAAATATTAATAATGTCAACATTAACAGCATAATTGATAATTTATATTCAATATTCGAAACGCAAGCTTCCAATCAAAACATTACACTAAATACAAAAAAGATATTAACGGACAGGCAATCTGAAATCTATACAGACAGTACAAAGGTTACGCAGATATTGACAAACTTTATAAGCAACGCATTAAAATTTACACACGAAGGATTTATTGAATTTGGGTACAGTTTAAAAAATGACTTTTTAGAGTTCTATGTCAAGGACAGCGGTATAGGAATAAAAGCAGAATTGAAAGACATAATATTTGAACGATTTAGGCAAGCCAATGAAGACATTAGCAAAAAATACGGAGGCACAGGTTTAGGGCTTGCAATCTCAAAAGCATTTACAGAATTATTGGGTGGGGAGATCTGGGTTCAATCAGAACCCGATAAAGGGTCAACATTTTATTTTACAATTCCGTATCAACCGGTTCACGAGGAAGTGTAACAAGCTCAACCTTCGGGATAAACCAGGTTTACTAATTAGACTTGGTCGAATAGAAACAAAAACCCTGCGTATAATACGCAGGGTTGTAAAAGAAATATATCTTAACCCGTAGTGCATTTAGGAAAAGTATTCAAATTATAAATTGGACTAAAGTCCTTATTACGGACCTTTTAAATATCCGTCGGTTAACTTCGACTGCGCTCAGTTACCTTAGCCGGACGGCAATGAAAATCGGTTTTATTCATTGCCGTTCCGTTTTGCGGAACGGACTAAAATCAACTGAGAACATGGGCTTTAGCCCAAACATATTTATATCTAACTAGTTAAATGCACTCCGGGTTAACTTAGTTCGGATAATATAGCTTGAAGCAGTTAGCTTAACTATTTATTTTTAAGAATTCGTTTCTTCTCATGGTATTCTTCGTTTGTAATTTCCCCCGAGGCAAGTCTCTTTTTCAAAATATCAAGAGCCGAATCTTTCTGTTTGCGTTGAAATGGGATGTTATAAGGTATAGCAAAAATCCATATTAGCAATAGTATCCAAACAAACCACCATAGGAGGTTCATCCCCCAATAACTATTATCGTAAAACATCCTGTTTAATTTTTAGTGTAATTATTATTCGTTATTTTATCCTTTGCATGTTGTAAAGGATCTAATTCTGTTAACATCAATATTGAATATTCAATTGATTATCTACCGACCAAACACCAGGTGCATTCCAAGCTATTTTACTTGCTTCATCCTTTTGATACAATGAATGAACAGAACCTGTAAGCGTTACTCTATTGCCCGTAACAGCAACTCCAATATGTTTATTTTGTAATGTCCAATTACGCTCTAATGCACTTTCAACATCCTTTTTCTCAATCGCATCATGTGTTAGTGATTTAATAACAATATTATTTGTTACACCTTTAACCCCCAAGAGATTGGTTATCGATTTTTGAGCCGCTTCCTTTACATAATTCCATTCCAAATTACCACTAAGCGTAACCCATCCATTTTCAACCTCAACTTTTATTTTATCATTAGCAAGATCCCAATTCCATTTAAAAGCATTTAATGTTTCAGTAGCAATTTCAGCATCAGTCTTTCTCCAGCTGATACCAATTTGAATCTCAATTTGCTCAATCACCGCTTTTACGCCTATTACATTTCTAGCTGCCATTTGAGCTTCCAATTTCTTTGCATAACTATCTACAATACCTGTTAGCGTAACAATGCCGTCTTTGACCGTAACACCTATCTCTGCTGCATTCAGTAGCGGTTCCCATTTAATGGCATCTTGTACATCTTTTTGTAATTCTTCATTCGTTTTCATTTCAATTTTTTTAAGATCATGAATTCAGTTCCACAACAAGACAAAGGTGACCTGATTTATTCCATAAAATGTTACACATCTATCTACATTAATTGCATCATTCACACATTCGGTAAATACATGAAATAGAAGCCTAAATAAAGGCGAATCAATAGTTATCACTAACCGGAATTCTCACTTTTATTATTGGTCATATGAAAATTTTCCCCTTAAAATGTTGTGGGGAATTAAAAAGTTTTTATATTTGGGCTAGAAAAAGAGATGTAAGACAGTTTCTGTATTATTGGGATGGGATGTTTTTTGAAACGTAATCAGTTTACACCTAACTAAAAATTACAATAAAATAAGGAGAAAATAATGAAACCGAAAGAAATAAAAAAAGAATGGAAGGATACTCCAATAGTACTGTTAAAGCCAAAACTAGATAAAGGAAAGTCGGTACTTCAAACATTGAAGCAACGAAAAACAATTCGTGAGATAAGTGATAAAAAACTGTCGTTGCAGACTCTTTCCAATCTGCTTTGGGCAGCCTGTGGAGTAAATCGTAAAAAAGGTCCCTTCGGAATGCCCGGAAGAACAGCCGCTAGTGCAAGCAGCTCACAGGAAATAGATATTTATGTTGCTATGGAGGAGGGGGTTTATCTTTATGATGCCTTTCTTCACCGGCTGATACCTGTTGTTCCCAGCGATTTGCGAGCCCTTGCCATTGGTCACGGTCAGTTAAGTGTTGGAGATAATGCTCCGGTGCGTCTTATCTTTGTGGCGGATATTAATAAACTTACTAATACTTGGGGTTATCAGGAACCCGGCTTACAGAATCCTGAAGTTCAAAAGGCATATTACTTTGTTGATACAGGTCTAATAGCAGGCAATGTATATTTGTTTACGACTTCTCAAGGATTGGCAGCCTGGTTTCATAATTGTGATAAAATCGCTTTGGCTTCAAAATTAGCTTTGCGCAACGATCAACAGATTCTCTTTGGTCAAACAGTTGGGCATCCGGCAAAAAAATAAACGATCTTTATTAGATATGAACAAATAAAATCTTAGGAATCAACTAAATTATTAAACTTCAAGGAAAAAGGGTAGGGTTCCTTTTAGAAAAACGTTTGAGAAGCCTCTACTTATGCACAAAATACATTCTTGTCATACCATCGTAACAAATATCTAGACGGGCACATACTTTTTTTATTCTCTTATTCTTCTAACTCGATGGATATCAATTTATTTCATTATATTTACATTAGCATAAAAAGCTTATGATTAGAAGAATCCAAATTAATAATTATAAAAATATTTTTAATATGGAACAACACTACTCACCACAACACCCCGTATTGACAACCCAAAGTAAAAGAAACCCTACTGCCAAACGGGACGGAGAAACACTGACTGATAGATTAGAAACGCTTTCATCTATTTATACTTCGATGTCAGATGGGCTTGCCCTTCATGAAATTATATATGATTCCACAGGAAAAGCCGTTGATTATCTTGTTACAGAAGTGAATCCTGCTTATGAGAAAATTACTGGGTTAAAACAGACTGCTGTTGTTGGTAAAAAAGCAACTAAGATATATGCTATGGATGAAGCTCCCTATATTGATATCTATGCAGAGGTAGCTTCTACCGGCAATCCTTCCTCCTTTGAAATATATTTTCCTCCAAAAGACAAACATTTTTCCGTATCGGCTTTTTCTCACGCGAAAGGCAAATTTGGTACTATCTTTCAGGATATTACTGAACAGAAAAAGGCTGGAGAAGAACTACGAAAAAATGAAGAGAAATATAAAGAGCTGGTAACAAATGCAAAGAGCATAATACTTACATTGGATAATGAAGGTAGATTTACATTTATCAATGAATATGGTCAAAGTTTTTTTGAGTATAAGGAACATGAGCTAATTGGAAAAAGAGTAGTTGAAACAATTGTACCCAAGATAGACAGCACGGGGAGAGATATGGATGAATTGCTTGAAGATATATTAGAAAACCCTGAATCATATTCAATCAATATAAATGAAAATATCAAAAAGAATGGGGAAAGAGTTTGGGTTGAATGGCACAACAAGACATTGTATGATGATAATGGAAATAGAACCGGACATCTATCCATTGGGATGGATATTACCGTGCGCCATGATGCAGAACTTATTATTGAAGAAAAAAATAAAGAGTTGCTTCTAGCTAAAGAGAAAGCCGAAGAAAACGACCATTTGAAATCAGCATTTCTTCGTAATATGTCGCACGAAATCCGAACACCAATGAACGCAATAATTGGATTTTCTAAAATGCTTGATAAAGAAGAATTATCAGTTGAAGAACGAAAAAGTTTTACATCCATAATTATACATAGCACCAACCAGCTGCTTTCTATTGTAACAGATGTGCTGACATTCTCATCCATTCAAACAAACCAAGAAAAGATAACCATTAAAGATGTAACCATTAACAGCATAATTGATGATTTACATTCAATATTTAAAACACAAGCTTCTGATCAAAACATTACACTAATTGCAAAAAAAGAATTATCGGATAGTCAATCTGAAATATATACAGACTGTACAAAGGTTACGCAGATATTGACAAATTTTATAACTAATGCTTTAAAATTCACACACGAGGGGTTTATAGAATTTGGGTACAGTTTAAAAAATGATTTTTTGGAGTTTTATGTTAAGGACTGTGGTATCGGAATAAAGGAAGAATGCCAAAAATTAATATTTGAGCGATTTAAACAAGCTAACGAAGATATTCGCAAGAAATATGGAGGTACAGGCTTAGGGCTTGCAATCTCAAAAGCATTTACAGAATTATTAGGAGGAAAAATTTGGGTTCAATCGGAATCTGACAAAGGATCGACATTTTATTTTACAATTCCGTATAATCCGGTTCACGAGGAAATGGAACAACCTCAACCTTCGGAAACAACTATTATCACTAGTTAGACTAGATGAAAAGGTGAGAAAGAATGAACCAGAGAATAATATTTAATCAAAACAAAAATATGGAAATTCAGAATGACTTAAAGTTAGCCGTGTTAATTGATGCAGACAATGTCCCTTATGCCAATGTAAAAGAGATGTTTGAAGAAATTGCCAAATATGGAACCCCCACTTTCAAAAGAATTTATGCTGACTGGACCATGCCAACAGTTTCCGGCTGGAAAAATGTGCTTTTAGAGAACGCCATCACCCCAATTCAACAATACAGCTACTCAAAAGGAAAGAATTCAACTGATAGTGCATTAATTATTGATGCGATGGACATTCTTTACTCCGGTAAGGTGGATGGCTTTTGCATCGTTTCAAGTGACAGCGACTTCACCCGCCTGGCTACAAGGCTGAGAGAAGCCGGTATGAAAGTAATTGGTATAGGTGAAAAGAAAACGTTGAATCCATTTATTACTGCATGTGACAAGTTTATTTACATCGAAATATTAAAACCTAAAGTTGTAATTGAAGTAGAAAGTGACAATAAAGAACAGTCTAAAAATAAAAAAACAACTGCCAATGAGCCATTAAGTAAGATTGATCCCTTATTGATTCGGCTGTGTACAGATAGTATTAATGACTTAGCGGATGAAAACGGATGGACATTTTTAGGTGAGTTGGGTAATCTAATGCTAAAAAAGAAACCGGATTTCGACCCTCGCAATTATGGTTTTTCAAAACTACTGCCTTTAATAAAGAGCATGAATATATTTGAAATTGATGAACGGGAAACCGGCAAAAATAATATCAAGCTTATCTATATCAAGCATAAGTAGAAGTCCGGATTCTTCTGGTGCAGATTGAGTTCCTTTGTTGATGTGCCCCGTTGATGGAGAGATTATTAAAGACCTAAAACAGAAATTATGTTTGTGTTTAATAAGAGCACTATTGTTTTATTAGGAATACTATTTTGTCTCAGTATTGAACCGACTTATGCCGGTCCCCCTTTTAATACGGATGACCCACAACCGGTTGATTATAAACATTGGGAGTTTTATGTTTCTTCCATAAACACATTTCAGTCCAGCGCATGGACAGGAACAAGTCCTCATTTAGAAGTCAATTACGGTTTAATTCCCAATGTGCAGATTCATTTGCTTCTGCCAATGAATTATGATTATGCCAAACCTCAGAGAGCTAATTTTGGATACGCCAATACCGAATTTGGTATGAAATATCGTTTCGTACAGGAAACGGACAATATGCCTCAGATAGGCGTTTTTCCAATAGTTGAAATTCCCACAATAAAAAACAATGAATTTAGTAATGGGAAAGCTCAAATCTTTCTTCCTATCTGGTTGCAAAAATCATGGGGTAAATTAACCTCCTATGGAGGTGGCGGTTATTGGATAAATCCAGGCACCAATAATAAAAACTGGATTTTTTCAGGATGGGAAGTTCAATATGATCTTTCACCAAAGCTTACTCTTGGTGGAGAACTTTATTATCATTCTGCCGACGCTATAAATAGTAAATCGGTAACAGCATTTAATGTAGGTGGAAGTATTAATTTTACAGAAAAATTTCATATAATATATTCATTAGGACATAGCATCACAAACGATAGCTTCATTAGCTCCTATGTAGGTTTACTGTGGACAATATAACAACAGCAACTCGTGTAGGTATTATAAATGAGACCACCAGGGAATAATCCTTTTTTAACAGTACTCTTAACTCAGAAGGGAGAAACATTATTTTAATGTTTCTCCCTTCTGAGTTTTTATACTTTACTTGATACATTAAGCATAAATGTGAGAATGATGTAATTTTTTTCGAAAGTTATATAACATTTTTTTTTTGTTGGTTAATAACTTTGTTTAATCAAAAAATATAAATTAGGGAAGGATAGGAATCTTACAATTCTCCTGCCGATGGCCGATTCGCTTACTTTTATTTTGATCCTTAGTCGCAATTCGTAGCAAGAAAAAAAGTCTTAAAAGAGATTTCTTAATAATGCAGAAAACATATCAGAGTCATGATATAAAAAAATATTATAAATTAAATCAATAACAATTATGAACAAAACCTACATTTTAATTGCAATAATGAGTTTCTTTTTGAGTATTAATAGACTTGAAGCACAAACCATTTGGACAGGTCCGGTAATGACATTCACCAAGGCTAGTAGTGCTGATTGGACATTGGCAATTAATCAAGACAGAATTACCAGTCATGTATGGCTAACAAGAGCTACTACGAGAGGAATTTTCAACATTCTTGCCGAAACTAGCTATACCAAACTTTTAAGCCCTCTTGATACTGAATGGGCTTTTGGAACAACGGCAAATGTTAATACGCTATCATTTAATAACTGGGAAAGTACTGTCTCAAGTAATCCACCAAGTATGGTAAATCAAAATATGGTACTTCATTTAATAACTGACAATATTTACATTGACATTATGTTTACTTCTTGGGATTCATCCAATTTAGGAGGAGGATTTAGTTATAATCGCTCTACAAATCAAGTATTAGCCACAAAAGAATTAAAGTTTGATAATTCACTAAAAATATATCCAAATCCATCAAGTGATATTATTCAGATATCTGGAGTAAAAGAAACGGTAAATTATAAAATATTTAATATTTTAGGAAATAAAGTTCAAGAAGGAATCCTAAATCAAAACATTAAAATACAAGATTTAACTAATGGAATATATTTTCTTCAATTGGAAGATGGTACAACAAAAAAGTTCATAAAATTATAAACTCTATTTGGCATACTAGAAGGGAATAAAATACAGGAAGGGAGTGATATAAAAATGTCACTCCCTTTTGAGTTTTTATTAATATACTACCTAAGCAGAAATGTGAGAATGATGTAATTTTTTTCAAAAGTTATATAACATTTATTTCGTCATTGGTTTATAACTTAGTTTTATCAAAAAATACCAAACTATGAAAAAACCAAAAATCCTAGAATTCTTTCTAACAGGCCTGTTGGTAATAAAGAAAGAGATTGTTGATTCGTTAGGATATTCATTAGATTCTTCCAGTGAGAATGATAAAAATGAAGTTCCTAAAGAGAGTAATATAGATATTAATGAGATTTCTGAAGAAGATGAAGAGTATGAGAACTATTTTGAATTTAGTGATGAATATTTCTGTTGGAACATATCAACGAGTTAAGTTCTTTTGTTTGATGAAAATTAAACGCTTCTTAGATTAATACCTTCATTAAATAATAATTTAAACTTAGATAAAAATGAAAAAGCTAATCCTTGTAATTATTTTATTAGTAGGTGGAATTTTGTACTCTTTTGCACAATCCAATGACTTCAGAGGTTTTACTTGGGGGGCTTCTCTCTCAGAAGTACAATCTGCAGAAAAAACAAACTTCATTAATAAAGTAAAAGATAATGAGCTTGTATATTCTGATGAGATAGCCGGTTCTGAATGTAAAGTCATGTATATCTTCAACGACAACGATAAACTGATTAGTGGCATTTATATTTTTACAAAATCATTTGATAATGCGCAGTTGTATCTTCAAGATTATAACAAATTTAAAACCTTATTAACTGAAAAATACAGAGCTCCGCTTACTGAAGTCTATGATATGGAAAATCAAACTGATTCCATCAAACAAGATAATTATGGACAATTAGTAGCAAATGGTGATTTGACAATCTATACCATTTGGAAAACAAAAAGATCTCTAATTAAAATTATGCTGACATCAAGAGATCAGCATCCAAGTTTAGAGATACATTATACAACACGCTCTTTAAATGAATTGGAAAATAAAGCAGAATTAAAAAATGCGCTTCTTAAATTGTAAACCCTAAAAACATAAAACAGATGAGTACATCACACATTTACCCTGGAGCACACACATTGAATGCATATATTACCATCAAGGAATGTAGCAAAGCAATTGAATTTTACAAAAAAGCATTTGATGCAACAGAACGCATAAAATTACTAATGCCAAATGGACTTATCGGTCACGCAGAATTAGAAATAGATGGCTCATTACTTATGATGGCCGATGAAAATGCTGAAATGGGAAGCAAAAGTCCTCAAACCATAGGTGGTAATCCCATGACTTTTGGACTGTATGTAAAAGATGCTGACAAAGTATTTCAGAAAGCAATAGATGCAGGTGCAACATTAGTAATGCCTGTTGAAAATATGTTTTTTGGAGACAGAGTTGGGCAAGTAATGGATCCATTTGGATATAAATGGATGATATCAACCCATATCGAAGATATAAGCGTTGAGGAAATGAAAAAACGCGCGGATAAAATGTTCTCAGGAAATTGAAAAACTAATTTTCCGAAAACCAAGAAAGGACGATAGCCTATGTGGGTGGGGTATCGTCCTTTTTGTTTTATATGTAAGTGTGTTAATTGTTTAAAAAGTGGTACATCTTGTCGGCCGTATGCTTGGCGGCACCAGGTTTACCTAGTGTGTCAATTACTTGGTTGTAACCATCGAGTAGAGTTTGGCGATATGCTTGGTCGTATATTACTTTATCTAATTCTCTTTTAAGGCTTTTCTCTGTGAAGAAAAAGGCAATTAGTTCTTTTACCAGCATCTTGTTTGCAATAAGATTTACCAGTGCTACAAACTTTACTTTGAGTAGAAATTCCTGTAGTATATTAGCAAAGATGCCTCCGAAGATTTGGTATACTACAACTTGAGGCACTCTAAATAAGGCTGTTTCTAAGGTGGCAGTGCCTGAGTTTACTACAGCAGCATAGGACTGTTGTAGTAAATCATATGTTTCACCATATACGATGTGCACTTTGGTTCCATGCATCATTTTTTCATAAAAGCTTTTTTCTATGCCTGGTGCAGATGCTACTACAAACTGATAGTCGGGATACAATGCCTCCATTTTTAGCATTTTAGATAAGCATCCTTTAATTTCCTGCCGGCGGCTTCCGGCTAATAAAGCAACGATGGGTTTGGAAGAAAGATTATTTCGAGTGATAAAATGTTCAAAGGACTCATCTTTATTTGGTCTAAATGCTACCGAATCAACACTTGGATTACCTACATAATTTACTTCAAAATTATGGGTTTTGTAATACTCAGTTTCAAAAGGAAGAATAGTAAACATCTTGTCAATGTATTTTTTTATCGACTTGATGCGGTATTCTTTCCATGCCCAAATTTTTGGTGAGATGTAATAATACACAGGCAAAGAAAAGTTCTCTTTGGCAAACTTGGCGATGCGCAGGTTAAAACCGGGGTAGTCAATAAGAATAAGTACATCGGGTTGATATTCAGTGAGGTTTTGCTTGCAATCTTTGATATTTCGAAGCACTGTTTGAAAATTAGCAATAACCGCAACCACGCCCATAAAAGCCATATCTCGGTAATGTTTTACCATAGTACCACCTTGAGCTTGCATCAAATCTCCACCTAGAAATTTGAATTCAGCTTGAGTATCTAGTTTTTTAAGTTCCTGCATCAAATTCGCACCATGCAAATCGCCCGATGCTTCGCCGGCTATGATAAAATACTTCAAATCAATTAATAATTAATAGTTGATAATTAATATCTGCGAGGATATTTCATTTTACTAGCACCTCATCATCTCACATCTCACGCCTAATTTTCTAGAACATCCAAAAAGTAAGAATAATAAAAGGTACCATTCCTACAAAAACTCCTAAACTTGCTTTTTCCTTTTTTATTACAATATTAAAAATAAATAAAAGGAGAAAACAAGGAATAGTACTACTTATTACATCACTTCTAAATATTTCGGGTCTTTTTTGAATGAAATCGAACATAGCTTCAAATAAAGGTCTTTGAGTGATGTATTTCATTTTGAAAATGAAGACTAAAGTAATTATAGGTAATATAAATGAAGGTAAAAACCCCATCCAAAAATTATCTTTACCTTTTTTTTCTTTCTCTTTATTCCAGTTCGTCATATTTCCATTTTTTTAAGTCATCCATAAATTCGTAGGCTGTCATATCTATTTTTACCGGAACAATAGATACAAAACCATTTTCCAAAGCCCATTCGTCGGTATCGTCATTTTGTTTTTCAGCATTGATAAATTCACCGGTAAGCCAATAATAATGTTTTCCAGATGGATCTTCTCTTCTAATAAACTCTTCCGACCAATAACCTTCCGACTGCCGACAGACTTTGATTCCTTTTATGATATGGTGCGTGTCAGGTATATTTACATTTAAACAAAGGGTGCGGGGAAGTCCTGTTTCCAATGTTTTTTTTGTTATCTTATATGCATATTCCATGGCTTTTGTAAAGTCAGCACGAGGGTCGTAACTACACAATGAAAATCCTATGGATGGAATACCATTCACACAACCTTCCATTGCTGCGCCCATGGTGCCTGAATAGATAATACTTATAGAAGAATTCATACCGTGGTTTATCCCCGAAACTATTATGTTTGGCTTGCGAGGACATAATTGATTAAGTGCCAATTTTACACAGTCGGCGGGAGTGCCATTGCACACATACATTGTTAAACCATCTTCCTCATCTGTTTTTTTTACTCTCAAAGGTGTGGTAACTGTAAGTGCGCTCGATTGTGCCGAACGAGGGCCATCAGGAGCAACAACAAATATATCACCTAGGGGAAGCAAACACTCAATCAACGACTGAATACCTTTTGCATTAACACCGTCGTCGTTTGTTACTAAAATTAGGGGTCTTAATATGTGTTGTTTACTTGTCAAAGGATTATCGTTTGATTGAAAGTTTAGTTCCAAAAAGGAATAAGGCACTTACGCTTAAAAAATAAATTACATCTCTACTATCTACAACGCCTCTACTCATTGATTCATAATGGGCATTGATGCCGAAGGCAGCAATAGCAGTGACTACTTTTCCCGAAGTGAATAATGAGGCCACAAGGTCAAAGCCGGAATAGAAAACGAAGCACATTAAAACAGCAAGTATAAATGAGATAATTTGGTTATCGCTTACAGAAGAGCAGAAAATACCAATAGCCACATATATCGTAGAAAGAAAGAATAGACCAATAAATGATCCCCAGAAAGCTCCCGTATCAACATTACCAAATGGTTCAGCAATGTAATATACCGTGGCAAAATAAATTAGTGTAGGTAACAATGAAAGCAAAACTAAAATGACTCCTGCCAAGTATTTTCCTAACACAATGTCCAAACCAGTCATAGGTTTTGTGTAAAGCAGTTCTATGGTGCCGTTGCGTTTCTCTTCGGCAAACATGCGCATAGTGACAGCAGGTACCAAAAACAAAAATAACCAAGGTGCTAACGAAAATAACCCATCTAATTGAGCATAACCCGATTCGAGGATATTATATTGGCCGGGAAATACCCATAAAAATAAACCTGTGAAGAGTAAAAATACACCAATTACAATATATCCGGTAGCTGAACTGAAAAAGCTACGCAATTCTTTTTTTAGTAAAACAATCATGGTTTAGTAAGTATTTTATATATTTGTCGTTCTTCAAAAACAGGAGCAAAGATATAGCTTTTTTTTCTACAATTTTAATCGAAAATTTTCTAGTTTTTATGAAAAAATATCTCTTATTATTAATTACAATTTTTGTTAGTTATACTCTTAGTGCACAATGTTTAGGAAATGATTGCTCTATAAAAGGTAGAAATAAAGCAGCAAAGAAGAAAGAACAAAAAATGACTGGTCACAGGTCAGGAAGTGGAGCATTAAGTTCAGTTGCAATTTATAAAAGAAAAAGAAAAAAAGTTGCCGGCGGCTTTGATCCATTTGCAGTAGGAAGGGCAAAAGGAAAAGGTTCTTCGCAAGGCTTTGACCCTTTTGCAGCAGGAGATGCAAAAAACAAGAAAAGAAAAAATAAAGGTGGAAGTGGTTTTGACCCTTATGCAAGTGCAGGTGGGAAAAAAGGTGGCTCTTCTTCATCAGGTGGTTTTGATCCTTTTGCTAATGAGGGTAAATCAAAACACAATAAATCATCTGGTGGAGGTACTTGGGCAAATAGCGATGGAAAAAGAAAACTTAAAGTAAGCTCTGCTGGATATGCTGATTGGGATGGTAGCAAGAATAGAGGATCAAGACACTCACGAGGTAGTGCTAATGATTCGTGGGCAAATGAGGGAGGTGGTAGAAAATTAAAAACTATAAAAGGAGGTACTTGGGCTGAAGGTACTAATACCAAGACAAGAAGTGCAGGAGGTTCTGCTAATGATTCTTGGGCACAAGAAGGTAATAAGTCACCTAAATCAGGAGGTGGAATCTGGGCACAAGGTGGAAGTACCGGTTCTTCAAATCATTCTAATAGACACCAAAGTGGAAATAATAATTGGGATGCCACAAAACAATCCGATCCGAATGCAACTGTTGCGCCACCAACTTATCAACAAGTGGATAATACCCCAAAATCATATAGTGATTATGAAAACGCTGGTTTGAGTAGCGATTTGGTTTACGACGATCCTCATCAATATAAATATAGTTTAATTGCCGGGCAAATATATAAACACACAAACAAGATTACTAGTTATCTAAATGGAGCATCAGTTCGTCCAATCTTGGGTGCAGAGTTTGCTATTGAGTGGCCTACCGTAGGAAGTAAAAACTGGCACCATTATTACAATATACCTACTACAGGGCTTGGATTTACTTATTTAAATTTAGGAAATGATAAATTGTTGGGTTCAGCTTTTGCTATTTATCCTTATGTAGATATACCATTAATACGTACGCAACCTATTGACTTTAACTTAACCGCCGGATTTGGCGCAAGTTGTGTAACAAAATGGGATAAAACTTCTCCTTCTAATCCGAGTACATCATCGCCCGATTATATGCCTATGTTCGGTTCTCCAATCAATGTATTTCTAAAAGGAGGATTTAACTTAGCTTTTCGTCCAATAACGAATATTGGCAATCAAAGTCAAGATGCTTGGTCACATTTCACTTTTGTACTTGGAGCATCAATGATGCATATGTCAAATGGAAGTTTTGCACAACCTAATACAGGATTGAATATGTTTGCTGCTACTATCGGGATGAAATATTGTCCAACAGTATTAACTCCGGTTATTAAACAATCGGGTGAACCTCTTCCACATTTTCTCACCTTAGACTTTATGGGTTCTGGAGGAGTGCGTGAGATGTATAGATTAGACACAAAAAAATATCCTGTAGGCAACTTCAATATGACCTTGTATTATCAGTTGGCTAATATCTATCGTATAGGATTAGGTGCTGATGCTTTTTATGATGGTGCTTTTGGTGATACGCATAATTCTTCATTTACCACCTATGATGGCTTGTATGATCCAACAAAATTTGCAGACCGTTTGCGTGCAGGTGGTTGTTTGTCAAATGAGTTTGTTTTAGGTAGAGTAACTGCAGCATTAGATGGTGGGTATTATTTCTATGATCCAATTAAAGCACCCGGAGAATCAGTTTATTTCCGTTTTGCAATGAAATATCGTTTTACTTCACGATTCTTTGGAGCAGTTGCTTTGAAAACACATAAATTGGATGCCGAATTTGTAACCCTTGGGCTTGGCTATTCGTTGCCACTATAAAATTAAGAATAAAGCGTGTATAAAGTTTTCATTTTAAAAAACCATTATGATGACCAAAAAATTTATTTTTTTATTTTTGAGTATCTCTTGCTTTGCTACATTAATTGTGGCACAAGATGCTACTTTGTTAACTGTCAATGGTAAAAATATATCCAAATCAGCATTTGAATATATTTATAATAAGAATAATTCTAATACAGATTTAGATAAAAAAACAGTAGCAGAGTATTTGGATATGTTTATTGCATTTAAACTTAAAGTAGCTGAAGCTGAAGCTCTAAAACTTGATACTGTAAAAAGTTTTGTTTCAGAGTTAGAAAGTTATCGTCGCCAATTAGCAGCTCCATACCTAACCGACCCTAAGCTCAAAGAAAAACTTGTAAAAGAAGAATATGAACGAATGAAAGAAGATGTTGAGTTGAGTCACATTTTCATAAAATTAGATAGCAAAAAACCGAATGATACCATAAGTCAATATAACAAAGCACTTGATATTCTAAAGAAACTGAAAAAGGAAGACTTTGCGAAAGTGGCTCGTGAAAATTCAGAAGATCCGTCAACTAAATCTAATGGAGGTTCTCTAGGTTATTTGACAGCTTTAAGAACTATCTATCCTTTCGAAACGGCAGCATATAATACACCCGTTGGTTCAATAGCAGGACCTATTAGGAGTTCTTTTGGATACCACATTATTAAAGTTACGGGACGCAGACCTTCTCGTGGAAAATTATTAGTAGCACATATATTAAAATCAACTAACGATTCTTTCCCTGAAAAAAACATTCAAGCTCAGCGAGATATCAAAGTTTTGTATAAAAGAATAAAAGCCGGTGAAGATTTTGGAAAAATAGCAAAAGAAAATTCTGATGATAAATTTAGCGCTCAGTCCAATGGTGAATTGCCTTGGTTAGAAACGGGAAATGTAGTGAAGGAATTTGAAGATGCAGCTTATTCATTAAAAGAAAAAGGTCAAATATCAGAACCAATAAAAACACAGTTTGGTTGGCATATAATTAAATTGTTGGATACGAAATCGTTGGAAAGTTTTGAGGAAGTTAAACCTGAAATAGAAAGAATTATTTCATATGGTGATCGTGCTGAAATGATATCAAATTCATTTGTTTCAAAATTAAAGAAAGAATATAATTTTACGGTTAGTAAGAAAGCTCAAAGTCAATTACAAAGTGTAGCTGATGAATCAACAGATAGTATTTTTTATATAAAAGGAAGCAAGCTTAAAGATGTGCTTTATAGTTTCTCCAATAAAATATATACTCAGGCGCAGCTTGTTGATTATATGAAAACAAATAAGCTTTCGGGTTCATCTTTAGAAAGCAGCTTAAAACGCTTTTCAGATGCTGAAGTTTTGGCCTATGAGAATAGTAGCTTAGATCAAAAATATCCTGATTTTAAAAATCTAATGGAAGAATATAGAGATGGTTCACTATTGTTCAACATAAGCAATGCATTAGTGTGGGAAAAGGCCATGAATGACACTGTCGGACTAAGAAAATTCTTTAATCAAAACAAAGCTAATTATGTGTGGGAAGCTCCAAGATACAAAGGCAGAGTACTTTATTGTAAGGATAATAAAACTGCAAGTCAAGTCAAAAATATCTTAAAAACAACACCTGCAGATTCTATTGACAGTCAGTTAAGAAAGTTAAACAAATCTGGGAATGTATTAAAAACAGAACAAGGTCTATATGCAAAAGGAACAAATAAAGCCATTGATTATTATGTTTTTAGATTAGGTGACTTTAAGCCGGCTTCCGATTACCCTATCGTTTTTGTTGATGGTAAATTGCTTTCAAACCCTGAATGTTGCGATGATATTAAAGGGCAGGTAGTACAAGATTATCAAGCATATTTAGATAAAGAATGGCTTAAGCAATTACGCGCAAAATACCCTGTCAGCATAAATCAAGAAGTTTTAAAAACGGTTAAGAAGAATTAAGTTTACTTGTGCATCAATTGAATAACCTTACCTTTAGCAAAAATCAATTTATGAGTCTTTGGCGCCTACTTGTTACTTTTTGTTTTCTTTCCTTATTAATCGCGTGTAATAAATCTGAAAAAAAGGATGGGTCACGCACACTTTATTTAGAAGTTGATGGGCGATACCTCTATGTAGAAGACATTAAATCAATAATTCCTCAAGGTTCTTCTAAGGCAGATAGTATCTCTATGGCAAATAATTATATCCGAAAGTGGGTAACTGATGTTTTGCTATATAAACATGCAAAAAGCAATATTTCTGATCAAGATGAAATAGATAGGCTGGTTGAGGATTATAGAAAATCATTAGTGATTCATCAGTATCAACAAAATCTTATTAGGGAAAGACTAGCCGATGTACTTTCAGAAGAAAAGTTAAGTGCTTATTATTCGGGGAATCAGGATAAGTTTCATTTAAATAACTGCGTCATAAAAGGGGTGTATATTCAGGTACCTTTAGGTGCACCTAAATATGCTTATTTGCAAAGTTGGTTATCTAATTTCAATAATAAATCAATTGAAAACGTAGAAAAGTATAGTGTGCAAAATGCAACGAGTTATCAATATTTTGGAGATAAATGGGTGCTGTTTAATGAGGTGGTAAAAAATATGCCATTAAAAATGGAAGATCCTGTTGGGTTTATTAAAAGTAATAAATATATAGAAGTGAATGATAGTAGCTATCATTATATTTTACGCATATTGGATTTCAAACTTATTGGTGATATTGAACCGTATGAACTTGCCAAAGAAAAGATTCGAACGATATTGATGAACAGAGAGAAGATTGACTTTATTAAAAATTTTGAAAATAAACTATATCAAGATGCAGTAGATCATAATGATATAAATTATTTCAAATAAAGTAAGGAATTAGAATTTAATAAAAAGGAAATTATAAAATTAGCCATGCAAAAGAAATTTAGAATTAGTTTTTTCATTGTTCTATTATTATCAACCAAGCTTATTTATGCACAAGATAATGTGATAGACCAAGTGATTTGGGTAGTAGGAGATGATGCCATTTTAAAATCGGATGTGGAAAAACAGATCATGCAAATGAAAGCTGAGAAGACTGATATTCCAGGTGATCCATATTGTGTTATTCCTGAACAAATAGCTATCCGAAAACTCTTTTTACATCAAGCAAAATTGGATAGTTTGCCGGTTAATGAAGGTAATGTTACCATGCAGGTAGATCAGCGGGTAAGTGAAATCGTTAGTCAAATAGGTTCGGAACAAAAGCTGGAAGAATATTATGGTAAATCAATTAAATCAATAAAAGAAGAGCTCAGAGACCAAGCTCGGGAACAGGGTCTTGTGCAACAAGTGCAACAAAAACTTATTGGCGAACAGAAAATTACTCCTTCCGAAGTGCGCAAAGAATTTTCAAAAGTACCGGCTCAAGATATTCCGGTCATTCCTGCTAAAGTAGAGGTTCAATTGTTAGCTATAGATCCTCCTATTTCAGCTCAAGAAACCGAAGCCATTAAGGCTAAATTACGCAGCTTTAAGGAAAGAATAGAAAGTGGTGATGCTACTTTTTCTATGTTGGCCATGCTTTATTCCGACGATGTAGAATCCGCCAAGATGGGTGGAGAGTTAGGATTTATGGGTAAAGGGCAGTTAGTTAAACCATTTGCCGATGAGGCTTTTAGTTTGACAGATCCTAAAAAAGTATCTAGAATTGTTGAAACAGAATTTGGATATCACATTATTCAGTTGATTGACAAAAGGGGTGATAAAGTGAATGTCCGTCATATTTTAATTAAGCCTAAAGCTCAACTAGCAGATCAAAGTAAAGCTATGACAAGATTGGACAGCTTAGTAACTCTAATTAAAGGTGGAAAGCTAAGTTTCGAAGATGCGGTACTTAGGTATTCTGATGATAAAAACACTCGAATGAGTGCCGGAGTAATGATAAATTCGCAAGATGGTACTTCAAAGTTTGAGTATCAGAACTTAGCTCCGGAAATATCGAAATTAGCTTATACTATGAAGGTGGGTGATATTTCAGCTCCATTTTTGATGATAAACCAATCGGGGAAACAGGTTTGTGCTATAATAAAAGTGAAATCAAAAATAGACCAACACAAAGCTAATTTGGATGATGATTATCAACAATTGAAGATTTTTGTTCAAAACAGAAAGAATGCTCAAACGATAAATAGTTGGATAAAAAATAAGCAAAAAGATACTTATGTAAATATTAATCCGGATTGGCAGAAATGTGATTTTCAGTACCCAAACTGGATTAAAAAATAATGAAGAGTGTGGCTTCTACTCGCTCAGCCACCGCTAAGTGGAAACATTAAACAATTAACCGTTTTCGTGTGATAATAAAGAAATCAACATATTTACATCATTACAAGCATATCGCACTTTTATGTGCTTTATGCTTGTTTGCTGTTGCATCTATAGCCCAAAATAAAGACAATATCTATTTAGAACATTCCGAAACTCTTTCTTTTGATAAAAAACAAAATGCCAACTGTCAGGTGTTGAGAGGAAATGTGGTGTTTCGTCATGATAAGGCATATATGTATTGTGATAGTGCTTATTTCTACGATCAAAATAATGCCATTGATGCTTTTAGTAATATTCGCATGCAACAGGGTGATACGCTTTTTGTTTATGGTGATAAGATGCATTATGATGGTAATACCAAGATGGCTCGACTGAAAGGCCATGTGCGAATGATAAACCGTGAAACTACGCTTGAAACAGATAGTTTGGATTTCGACCGTGTACAAAATGTGGGTTATTACTATACCGGTGGGCGGATTTACGATAAGGAAAATGTACTCACTTCTATTTGGGGAGAATATTCTCCTACAACAAAAATGTCTGTATTTAAAGATAAAGTGCGTTTGGTAAATAAAAAATTCGGTTTAGGCTCGGATAATCTGAAATATAATACTTTATCGAAAATTGCTTATATCATTGGCCCGTCGCTTATTCTATATGAGAAAAATACCACCATTTATACTGAAAATGGTTGGTATAATACACTAACAGAGAAATCGCAATTGCTTAAGAAATCTTATGTTGAGCAAAATGATGGAAAAAAGTTGGTGGGCGATACTATTTATTATGATAAGAAAATAGGAGAGGGCATTGCTTTGAGTCATGTGCAACTGATAGATACGGCACAAAAGGTGACTGTTTATGGTAAACACGGTTATTATAGAGAGAAGGATAAATTTGGAGTAGTGCGGGATTCTGCTTATGCTATTGAATATTCTAACCTTAAAGATACGTTGTTTCTTCATGCAGATACCCTACGCACGCAAGCTGATTCTACTTATAACAAAGTGAGGGCAATAGGGAATGTGCGTTTCTTCCGTTCGGATTTGCAAGGAAAATGTGACACCTTGCTTTATTCCACGCGCGATTCAATACTTAATATGTATACAAGCCCTGTCCTTTGGGCGGATTCGGCACAAGTGGCGGGAGAAATTATACAGGTATATCAAAAGGATAAATCGCCTAGTATGGTTTGGGTAAAAGGCTGGGCCATGGCTATTACGCAGGAAGACTCTATTCGGTTTAACCAACTGGCAGGTAAAAGCTTGAAGGCTTATATTAAGGACAAACATTTGTATAAGATAGAGGTGGAAGGTAATGCTGAGACTATTTATTATCCGCGCGAAAAGGATGGTAATTTAATAGGTATAAATAGGGCGGAATGTAGTAAACTAGTGGTGTACCTCAAGGATAGGAAAATAAATAAGATAGTGATGTCACCGAGTTCCTCGGGCACCTTATACCCTGATAATCAAATGCCTGAGGACAAGAAGCATCTCGCAGCTTTTGCTTGGCAGGATGATATCCGTCCTAAGAACAGAAAGGATATATTTACCCGCTACGCGCTGCCAGATAAATCGAAGAAGAATAAAAAGAAGAAGAAATAGAATGCTTTTATATATAGCAACCCTTTCAAATCACTGTTATTTGGAAGGGTTTTTTATTTTGTAACCTTTAATGCTGTAGAAATTGTATATTTTTGTTGTATCGTATCTTTCCACAATTTTCTGGACAGTCTCTTTCTTGGAAGATTATATTAATTATGTAATTTTCTCTCAGAATTATATAACAATCTCCTTTTTTTAAATTTTTAATTTTGTATTGAAGTTGTGAAAATTCATCCATTTATTAAGATTAATAATTATGAAAAGGATTAAGATTAATCACACCGTACTGCTAGTGTTTGCATTGGTATTTTTTTATACAAATACTGTATTTTCGCAAACCATAGAAGAACTTAATGTTAAATTAAGTATGCAATATAATGAAATTTTGAAACATACGTATGCCATTGTTTCAGGGGAAGCAAAAACTAAAATGGAACAAATTATGCATGCTAACGAGGCTGCCAAAAGTTTATCTTTTGCAAAGGAATCACGTGATCAATTGAAACGGTTGATGTCTAAAGAGACCAAAGCAATAGCTAAACCTTTCCATAAAAATATTGACGCGCAACATACTGCTGCTAGCAATTATTCTTATGCATTGGATGCGGAATTGTTAAGAGGTGATGCTGACTTTGACAAGGTGATCGAACATGCGAAGAACCTAAATGATGCTATCACTCTGGCTGAAAAAGAGCATCAGTCTTTGATCGAGAGGACTAATCAGTCTTTGAGTGAGAAGACTAAATAGCAGGTAATAGTGTTACTTACTTGAATGTTCAGGTATGTTATGCAGGGTTTTTCTTATCTAAGAATTGGAATTGTTGGAATACTCGCAACTTTTTTCTCACTGCTGATGGAAGCCTTAGCTTAGAGGTTTCGCATACTAGGGCTATTTTCATATATATGCTCTGATAAACTGAATCTCAAATATTTAACAAAATAAATGTTAAGAAAGAGGATCGTGGATTGAAAATATTTCTTATTTTTGTTTAGTCAAAAATCTAAAAAACAGGTGTCCTATGAAACGAAATTTTACACTAATAGTCTTATTTCTACAGACTTTGCTTCTGCCTCTTATGGCACAAACTGTGCTTACTAATGCTGCTAATAGCATGCATGTAGGCGATGTACTTACACTGAAAGGAATTGATACCATTTCTCCGGGAAATGCGGGCGCTAATCAAGTATGGGATTATAGCGGTACTAAGATTGAGGAAAACTTTGTGATTAATTACAATGCCGATGCGTCTAAAACTAGTGTGGCAGGAAGTGAATTTTTTGCTTGTGATGAAAATGGTGGTCGCAATGTATTCTTTAAAATAACTCCTACCCAAAGTTTATATTACGGGCTTAGCGCGGATAAGGCAGTGATAAACTTTACTACTCCTTTAGTAGAGATGACTTATCCTTTTGCCTATGGTTCTGAAATAAATGGAGCTATGAATGGTAGCTATACTGAAAACGGTCTTACGGTGCCAATTACAGGTACTTATAGTATAAAAGGCGATGCGTGGGGAACGCTCGTTCTCCCTAACGGAGTCAAGCTAAATAATGTGCTTCGTGTTAAATCTATGCGTGAGTATGATCAGGAAGCTTCGGGTTCTGATTATCATTTTATAGTGAACCGTTATGCTTTTTATGCTCCCGGTTCACGCTATGCGGTGTTGCAGATAAAAGATGCTACTTATAAATGTAGCTGTGGTTGTAATGGGAAAGATTATAAGGCTTATTTTAATCCAACAGCTGGAGGTGCTCAAGTGGAACAACCTGCACCTCAATCAACAAATCCAAGCTTTACTTATAAGGTGTATCCAAATCCTTTTGAGAATGAATTGAAGATAGATTATGAGATTAAAGCAAAAGCTAAAATTGAAATAAGTGTTGTAGATATTACTGGTAAAGTAGTGAAAACTATATTGAACACTACACAAGAAGCAGGTTCTTATAATATCAGCACTGATATGTCGGCCTGCCATGCTTCCAACTTTATTCTTCGCATACTGGTGAATGATGTTCTGTACACGGACAAGTTGATAAAAAAGGAAAATTGTAGTAAGAAATAAACAAAAGGCTCTGTAAAATTTACAGAGCCTTTTTATTTGATAGAACACAAATTGCACAAAGGGACACAAATAATAATTTCCCATAGAATGGTAGTAATTGATAGATTAACAATAAGCCCTTATCTTAGGTATTTTCATTAGAGGAAGTGTTATTGTGATATACGAATTGTTTTATTTTCAATAAATTAAGTGTTGTTAGTTCAGCTATTTTATTTATTTTTGAATCGAAATTTTATTAAACTAAGACCTTGTTTTATGAAAAAATATTTTAAGACTATTGCTTTATGTTGTTTGGCGATTTCATTGTTTTCTTGTCATAAGGGAAAAACAGAAATGGATTCAACCAAGACAGTTGTCGACTCTACTGCTATTGTTACTAAAACTATTGTAACTGACAGTGTAAAAAAACTTCAGGAGTTAAAGAAAAAAATTGATACTACTCAAGTTCAATTTCACTTTACAGATAAAGATTATAAGAAAGTAATCCCGAAAGATGTACAGAAATACATTACCAAGAACTTTAAAAATTGGAGTTATCCAAACGCAAGTCATTGGGATAAGTTTTGGTTTAAGAATTTTTCTACCAGTACTTCCTTGGTAAACTTTATTCAAGGAGATTTCAATTTGGACCACAAGCAAGATTATGCTTTCTTTTTAGAGAACCCAAAAGAAAAGAAAATTGCCTATATCCTTATTCAAGGAAAAGGAAATTCTTTTGAAACGGTGAACTTTAGAGAAATGAGTTATAAAGGAAAAAAACCTAAATTCGATTTTGGTTTAGTAGCATCTTACGAATGCGATTCTGTAAAATGTACCCGTACTTATGTTACAGATGTAGTGCTTGATAAAGATTCTATAACCGGCAAATGGAAAGAAGGTAAGTATATTGAGAAAAGAAGAAAATAAATATTAAAACCTCAAGTAATAGTCTTTAGTCAGTGCTTTGTATTGATCTGAATAGGAGTGGCGGTTGTCGGTTTCGATAAGTAACTCAGACTCTTGACAAGCAGAAGATTCCAAACCAAAACATAATAATAATCGTTTAACGGCTGTACCCATGCGTGGGATTACAGCCGTTTTTCGTTGGCAGTAAAGACCACTCTCCTCTGCCTTTTTAAGGAAATCCAGACCTTCGTTTATAGGCAGAATAACACATAATTGTCCATTGTCTGTCAATAGACTTTTACTGCCCACTATTATCTCAAGGGCAGAAAGACTATCGGTATGTCTTGCGGTAGTTCTACCTTTCGAAGGTGACTTTAATGAATTCTCGAAGTAAGGAGGGTTGCTAACAATAAGATCATAGCAAGTAGTTTGCTCTTCATAAAAGTCTTGGAAGGAATTGTGAACGATATTAATCCGATCAGCCCAAGGGCTATTCTGAACATTCTCTTTGGCTTGTAGTATAGCGGCTTCATCTATTTCTAAACCGTCAATTGGAGCTACTGTTCGTTGTGCTAACATTAAAGCGATTAATCCTGTACCTGTTCCAATATCCAGTATGCGTTGTGCAGATGAGCAATCTGTCCAGGCTCCAAGCAATACACCATCAGTGCCTACTTTCATAGCACATTTTTCTTGATGAATGGTGAATTGCTTGAACTGGAAATATGGATTGGGCATATTGAAGAAAAACTTACTTACTTATTATTGAAGTTACGCAGTTTTATTTTGGTAAAAATTTGTTTGGTGTGTAAGGTGAAATCCGCATCCATCACCCATCCGTAGTAACCCGGATCTTTTTGTAACACATCAGACACTAAGCGCCCTTTGTGTTTGCCAAAGTTGATTACCTCTTCGTTTTTTTCGTTGTAAACGATGCGACCGGCAAAATCCACATTGCGGTTGAAGGAAGAAAAATCAGCTAAGAAGGCCACATCATTTTTTAAATCGGAATATTTGTCCAATTGGGCTTTCAGCACTTCGTATGTTGCTTTCGTATCACCTTCAGCAGAGTGTGCGTTTTCAATCTCTTTTTCACAGTAAAATTTATACGCGGCACTCAGTGTGCGTTGTTCTTTTTTGTGGAAGATAGTTTGTACATCTATAAACTTTCTTTTTGTCATATCGATATCCACCTCTGAACGAATAAATTCTTCAGCCAAGAGAGGTACATCAAAACGGTTTGAGTTATAACCCGCCAAATCAGCCCCTTCGAAATCACGTGCAATAATCTTGGCCACTTCTTTGAAGACCGGAGCGTTTTCTACATCTTTATCAAAAATACCATGAATTGCAGAAGCTTCAGCCGGAATAGGCCTTTCAGGATTAATCTTCATGGTCTTTGTTTCCTCTATGCCATTTGGATAAATCTTCAGATAAGATATTTCTACAATACGATCCTTGGCAATATCAATTCCCGTAGTTTCAAGATCGAAAAAGATAAGCGGATTCTTTAATTCTAGCTTCATATATAGTTAACAGTTAATAATTAATAGTGAATAATTAAATCAAGATAAAGGAGTTATGATATTGACATTAATATCTAAATGAAAAAAAGTGAAGTTATTTAAAACCTCACTTTTAACTTTTAATTGTTAACTAAGATTAGTCGTTTAGAAGCATTGGCATCAATAACATTAACAGTTCTTCGTTTTCATCATTTTCCAATGGTAATATAAGTCCGGCACGAGATGGATCTGCCAATTCAAGAATTACATCGCTGGCATTGATATTACCTAAAATGTCAATTAAGAAAGTCGATTTAAAACCTATGCTCATTGGTTCTCCGGTATATTGACAAGTAATTTTCTCTTCAGCAGATACGGAAAAATCAATATCTTGAGCAGATACATGTATTTCGTTAGTAGAAAGTTGAAGCTTAATTAAATTGCTTGCTTGGTTAGAAAAAATAGAAACGCGTTTCAATGCATTCATAAATGCCAAGCGATCAATAATCAATTTATATGGGTTATTTTGAGGTATTACTCCGTTGTAATTAGGGTAACGGCCTTCAACCTGACGACAAATCATTTTATAGTTCGACAACGTAATCACTGCATTTTTCTCATCAAATTGGATAAGCACTTCGCCACTTTCTTTTGGTAAAATGTTTTTCAATAAGGTTGCAGGTTTCTTTGCTAAAATAAAGGCGGCATTTGCAGACCCTTTGCTAGAAGTTGTTTTAATACGCACCAATTTGTGGGCATCGGTTGCTACCATGGTAATTCCATCTGTAGTAATGTCAAAATAGATACCATTCATTACCGGACGAAGTTCATCATCGGCAGTTGCAAAGATTGATTTTGCAATACTCGATGAAAGTGAACTTACATTGATTGATAATTGGTTTGCGTCTTTACTGAGTTCCGCTACACGAGGGTATTCATCTCCATTTTGACCGATAAAATTATAAACTCCGGTTTCGGATTTTATAGTCATCGCCAAATTGTCATTATTTATATCAAATGATAACGGTTGTTCGGGAAACTCGCGGAGCGTGTCCAATAATATTTTAGCAGAAATAGCAACTAAGCCTTCACCTTCAGCTTTGTCTAAAGCTAGAGATGTAATCAATGTTGTCTCTAAGTCTGAGGCCGTGATAGTTAAGATTTTCCCTTTAATATTTAAAAGAAAGCTTTCTAAAATAGGTAGTGTGCTTTTGCTTGAGATTACACGGCTAATCGCTTGTAAATGACTTGATAACTTAGTGCTTGATACAATGAATTTCATATTTTATTATATTAAATATATCGTTTTTGAGAGATTGACCAAAGGTAAATAAAAGTTTGTTATCTGCAAATTTTTAGACTTAGCGCATATAAACTTTTCGACGCATAATGGAATAAATAAGTGCGAAAAGTAATAAGACTAATAAAGGTAGGATAACATTAATTATTTGCCATTCCTTTTTACCAGATACAACTTCTTTCTTATTTAATAGACGCAATTTAAATTCACGAGAGCGTAATTGAAGCCATCCGTCGTCATCTGCTAAATAAAGTATTGAATTTAGGATAAAACTACGATTGCCGTATTCTTGTTTTGTGTATCTGTCATAACCCATTGGAATAATCTGCATCTCCTTACCAGTGCCTTGGATGTCATTTCGAATAATACTCCCGTTAGCCACAAAAACCATACGTGTAGGTAAACTTTCTGTCTTTATTTTATTAATGTTTAGAATACCTTCAGGCACTAATCTATTGGTGAAAACAGAAGGGAATATACCTTCCACAGCAGCTGCAACAGGGATATATCCGACATTAAAGAAAGTTTTATTATCCATATCATACATAGTACTTAAGTCTATCCGACTTGGTGTCATTTCAGCATGCGTTGCATTGGATGTTACTAAAAGTATAGTTTTTTTTATGTTGGAAGATTCACTTACTGATAAATCCAACGCACTGGCAAAGTCAGCTTTTACTTCAACTAAATTGCGAGAAATAGGATGTTTTGGGGATGCTAATAATAAAGGAGAATAATACCAAGGCATAGGCTCGAACTTAGCAGCTTCGCCCGCTCTTGCCACATTCATAGGTACTTGTGTGCATTGCATATCTTGTAAAATAACCGGAGCAATACGAACCCCGTATTTAAAAAGTTGATCATCTAAATTAACATTCAATGGAATTACAGGAGATACACCAACTGTAGATAAACTGTCCATAGCCATTCTAACACCATCCAACAACCACATAACCCGACCACCATTCATAATGTATTGGTCAATAATAAATTTTTCTTTTTCAGTAAAGGGTGTTCGTGGTTTTGCTATAATAATCGCCTTGTAATCTTTTAGTATAGCGGGGTCATTTCCCAATACACCTCGGTCAACTTGGAAGTAACGACTTAATGCATCCGATGCATCGTAAACAAGTTCTGCAGGTAGTTCACCATGTCCTTCCAAAAAGGCAATTTTCGTTATGGTTTTTGTTGCCTTTACCCGAATGGCATCGGTCAATTCGAATTCAAGGTTTTCGATTGAAACATTTAGATTGTCACTGCCGGAAAGACGAGGATTGTTTTTTAACAAGTTTGCATAAATGGTGTCTTTACCATAAATGATTTCTGCCCAAGGAAATACTACTTTTTGTATGGATTTACCTTCATCATCTTTTTCGAAAATAGTGAATGCACGCATCCCACGGCGCTCCATTGCTAAATAATTTTCGTTTCGTGCTTTTTCGGTTGAAGCTGCCGATGGGTTTATAAACTCGTATGTGAAGTCGTTTGAAGCATATACCTTAAACTCATCAAGAAGTTCTCCGGTAGATTTTTTTAGGCGCAAGAAACCCGGGTTTAGATCGCCATCAAGGTAAATCTTGATATGTGTTTTTTTATCCAATCCGGCCATCAATTTTTTAGTATTGGCAGATATCGTGTAACGCTTTTCTGATGTGAGGTCAAGGCGAAAGAAAATGTAAGCGGAGATTATATTTAGCAAAATAATACCTGCAATAACAATAACAAATGTGCGTATGTTATTTTTCTTCATGATTAACGGTGATTTATTGAAAATTTGATGCGTTTTTAGCCCCACAAAAATAGAAAAAATAATCCGACAAAAGTATATCTGCTTGGAATCTTAGATTTGCCAGCTGTTTTTTTTTTTTTACTTTTGTCGGTGGTGAAAAATTTTAGGTAAAAGTTATCAACAATTAGTGTTAATAACTTAGAACTGTTGACTAGTTCTTTTTCCTTTTTTTGCTTCCATAGACGGGATTTTATTGTTTATTTTGCTATCTTTATTATACTAAGACTCTTAAAATGGGAAAAATTATTGCGTTAGCCAATCAAAAAGGAGGAGTAGGAAAAACTACTACAACCATAAACCTAGCAGCTTCTTTAGCCACTTTGAAGAAGAAGGTGTTGATTGTAGATGCTGATCCTCAGGCAAATGCTTCTTCTGGTTTGGGTATTGATGTTCGGAAACATGGCCTCGGTATTTATCAATGCTTATTGGAAAATATTGATCCCATAACAGCTATTTGCAAAACAGAAATAGACGGATTAGACATTATTCCATCACATATAGATTTAGTAGGCGCTGAGCTTGAGTTAGTTAATATGGAGAATAGGGATAAGGTGTTGCGCGGTGTGTTGGTGCCCCTTAAAAGTATTTATGATTACATTCTAATAGATTGCTCGCCTTCTTTGGGTTTGATAACTGTAAATTCGCTTACAGCAGCCGACTCCGTAATAATTCCGGTACAATGTGAGTATTTTGCATTAGAAGGAATTAGCAAGTTGCTTAACACAATTAAAATAATAAAAAGTAAGTTAAATCCTGAATTAGAGATAGAAGGTTTTTTGCTCACCATGTTTGATTCTCGCTTACGTCTGGCAAACCAAGTTTTTTCGGAAGTAAAAAGGCATTTTGAAACGATGGTGTTTGATACAGTTATACAGAGAAATGTAAAATTGAGTGAGGCACCAAGTTATGGCAAACCGGTTCTTTTGTACGATGCAGAATCAAAAGGGAATCTAAATCACATGCAATTAGCCAAAGAACTAATAAAAAAGCATAAAAAATAAAGCATCAAATTTCGAAATGGAATTTGAAATCTGGAATTTGAAATAAAATATTATGGCAAAATCAGTTTTAGGTCGTGGAATGGGAGCGTTGCTCGAAATGGAAGAAGTATCCACCAGTGGTTCTTCTGCTTTTGGGGAAATAGAGATTGAAAAAATCAATCCAAATCCACATCAACCGCGCGCACATTTTGATGAAGAGGCATTAGCTGAATTATCTGCCTCTATCAAATCGCTTGGTGTCATTCAACCAATCACGGTGCGTAAGATGGATAATGGAACTTTCCAGATTATTGCCGGTGAACGCCGTTTTAGAGCATCGAAAAAAGCAGGACTTAACAAAATTCCTGCATATATTAAAACTGCTGAAGATGAGCAGGTGATGAAAATGGCTTTGGTTGAAAATATTCAACGAGAAGATTTAAACTCTATAGAAGTTGCCTTGGGTTACCATCGATTAGTTGAAGAATATAGTTTAACACAAGAAAAACTAAGTGAACTTGTAGGGAAAAAGCGTGCTACGGTAGCCAATTATTTGCGTTTACTTAAATTGCCTGCAGAGATTCAACTCGGTATTACGGCCAAGAAAATTGACATGGGACATGCCCGTGCATTAATAAATATTGAGAATCCGGAAGTTCAGCTTCAGGTGTACAATGAAATTTTGAGGAATGATTATTCCGTAAGAAGAGTAGAGGAAATTGTTCGCTCGTTACATTTTGATGAAACAGTGAATGGTACTGACTCAACAAAAATAGCTGGCAAGAAAAAAACGATATTGGAAGAATACGAATTATTGAAGAGTAAACTATCAAATTCATTAAAAGCCAAAGTTGATTTTGTTTATAATGAAAAAGGTAAAGGGAAAATTATTTTTTCCTTTAATTCTGATGAGGAACTTGATAATTTAATGGAAATACTAAATCAAAAATTATAGTAATATATTTTGAATAAGTTCTTATTGATATTGATATCATGCCTACTTGTTTCTTTGCAATTAACTTTTGCTCAGAATCAGAATGTAACAAGAGTTGACACAACTAAAAATACGAAGGGAAGTGTTGCCACAAACGATACAATTCATAATATAAAACAGGCATTTAAGCCAAATCCACATAGAGCTGTTTTATTTAGTGCGATTGTACCAGGTTTAGGTCAAATATATAACCGAAAATATTGGAAGTTGCCTTTTGTTTATGGAGGTTATGCGGCTTTGATTTATGCAATTTCGTGGAATGGAGGATATTATTATAAATATAGAAAAGCTTACCTTTCTATTGCAAATCCTAATTCGAATTCGAATTATTATATAAATTTTATACCAGCAGGACAGGATGTGAATACTGTTGATAAAACATGGCTTACCGGAGTATTAAACTCAAAACAGTTAAGTTATAGATCTAATAGGGATTTAAGTATTATTGGTATTGTGGCCTTTTATGGACTTACTCTAGTTGATGCGTATGTAGATGCTCAGTTGTATGATTTTGATATAAGTCCAAACTTATCCATGCACATGGAACCGTTTTTTAATAATAGTTCCATCTTTAATAGTACAACGCTAGGGTTGCGTTGTCAACTAACTTTCTAGAAAAAATATATGAAGAACAATAAACGATTTTTATTACTATTTTCTATAACAATCTGTTTCCAATTTTTGTTTGCACAAGAAGTAAGTGTCCCACAAACAGATAAACTTCCTCAACCCCATCTTGTACTAGAAAGTACTTTTACTGTACCAACTGCTTTTAGTTCGGCATTAGATAGTTTAGTTTTTTCATACTATGCGATACATGCTCGTAAGGGGAAATGTAAGAAAATGGGTACGGAAAATATTGAATATTCAGATAGTATCTATAAAAAAAGATTAGAAACATTACCAAACGAAATTGGTATGCCGTTTAATAGTGCGGTTAAATCATTTATTGAGTTTTATGTAGGCAAAAAGCGTAATCAGGTTGAAAAAATGTTGGGTTTAAGTAAATATTATTTTCCAATTTTTGAAGATGCACTTAATGGGAATGATATTCCAATGGAGTTTAGAATTTTACCTGTTATTGAGTCAGCTTTAAATACAAATGCCGTCTCACGAGTTGGAGCAAGCGGTTTATGGCAATTTATGCCTTCAACAGGAAAAATGTATGGACTTGAAGTTAATAGTTTGGTAGATGAGCGATGCGATCCTATAAAATCAACCTATGCCGCAGTTCACTATATAAAAGATTTGTATCGTATTTATGGTGACTGGCATATGGCAATCGCTGCATATAATTGTGGACCGGGAACTGTCAATAAAGCAATTCGCCGTTCCGGAGGAAAACGTGATTATTGGAGCATATATCCTTATTTGCCTGCAGAAACTAGAAGTTATGTTCCTATCTTTATTGCAGCCAATTATGTAATGACATACTATCCAAATCACAATTTATGTCCTGCTGAGATAGATATGCCAGTTTACACTGACACTGTTTTAGTTACCCAAAGGGTATGTTTTGCACAAATTTCAAAGGTACTTAGTATTCCTATAGAGGAACTAAGAATTTTAAATCCTCAGTATCGTAAAAGTATTATTCCTGGAAGTGATTCTCGAGAATATTATTTGCGTCTTCCAACTCACTATGCTTCAAAATTTATAGAACTTAAGGATTCTATTTATGCTAGTTGTCCTGAAGAACTTTTAGGTAATGTAAAAGAAAAAGTTGAATTGGAACAAGCTGAATCCACTATAAACAATCAATATACATCACATAGGCATAAGAAAATATCTTATAAAGTAAGAAGAGGTGATACACTTACAGGAATCGCAAATAAATACAATGTAGATACTTCTGATATTAAACGTTGGAATGGAATAAGAAAGAATAAAATTCAAATAGGACAACGGTTAACTATTCGACGATAAATATGTCAAAACTTTATTATTCCATATCAGAGGTGGCTGAAATGTTAGATGTAAATCAGTCTTTGTTGCGTTTTTGGGAGAAAGAGTTTGAACAATTAATTACCCCACATAAAAATGCGAAAGGTACGCGTTTCTACAAAGAAGAGGATATCGAGATTCTCAAATTAATATATCATCTTGTTCGTGTTCAGGGTTTAACCTTGGCAGGAGCAAAAAAGAAAATGAAAGAAAATAAAACTTCTCTTATTAAAAATCACGAAATACACTCTCGTTTAATGGCTATTCGTGAAGAACTTCTTTCCATTCGAAAAGGGTTGACTTTCTCAACCGATGAACTTGATTTGGATTAAATAGCACCAATAATATGAAAAATATTAATATTGTTTTTAAGCTGTATTATTATTTATGCTTAAGAAGCAAGAGTTAAGAGTGTACTTTTCACGGTAGTTGAAGCATGGGTATAAATCAAGTATATGTGCGATGACTAGAAATAATGAGGTACTTAATATTGAAAGATGTCCATTTGTCGGGTTTTCCAAAAACATCTTCAGCAAACAAATACACAACAGACTCAGGTGCTGGAGGAACAACTTTAGCCTGCCCTGCTACGGTGTCATAACGAAAAATGACATGATAAGAATTAATGCTGATTCCATTCAAAAGAATCTATAATGCGAATTATAGCAAGGCTCGATTCTCAATGGTTTAGTTGTTACAAGCATACACATGCTACTCCTGCTCCATTTGTAGCACATCAAATAAATAGAGATATAACTCAAGAAATTGTTACCGATTGTTTAATTTCAAACATTGATGTGTTTATAGGTAGTGGTCGAAATGATTTTGAAAAGATTATTAAAATTTGTCAAATGAATTAATTCAGAAGGTTACTAAGTTCTATATACAAAGCCAAAGATTAAAAAAGACAAACTTGCTGGATTTGTTACTATAATTATTTTCCTAAAACAAAAGAAAGAGAAAATATGTTAATATGAAAGGACTTAAAGCTATTGAACTGCTTAACAAAAATAATAAAGGTTTCTTCTTAAAGGTTGGGGTTCTAAAAATTGATTGGGCAGGCCTCTTAACAATTTGGATAATATGATTGATGAGGTGTTAGATTTTGATTATGTAGTTAGTCTAGCATTGGATTTTGTGGTTAAAGACGGTGACGCTTGTAATAATTACTGACGATTATGAAACAGGGAAATTTTATCCCAGGTAAAATTAATGAAGAATTTACACAATAACTATTCTGGAATATTAGTGTCTTTCTATTCGCAAGATTCCAGAGAAAATAATTTAACAGGTTTTTCTGGAGAATACTTCATCTTTCGGAAAATTGATAAAATTGTATAAATTTGAAGATTGATTTTATTTTTTTGTGAAAAGAGGAATAATAATTGTATTATCTGTGAACATATTCTTATTTATATTGTTTTTAAATAAACACTAAAAAAGGGAGCAAAGACCCCCTTTCTTTGTGTTATCTGAAAATAATTTTTGAATAAATTTATTTCACAGCATTAGCTAATTCTGTTGCTACAGAAAACTTAGCGACTCTTTTTGCCGGAATGTTAATCACGGCTTTAGTTGTAGGTATAATCCCTTTTCGGGCAGCTCTTTTAGTGATTTTGAAAGAACCAAAGCTTGAGATTCTTACATTTTCGCCTTTAATAAGTTGATTTGACACAACGCTAACAAAAGCTTCTATAGCCTTCTTTGATGTTGTTTTGTTAAGGCCTGTTTTGCTACTAATAGCGTTAATTAAGTCTGTTTTGTTCATACGCATAAATGATTTTGAATTTTAATAATTAAAATAATTAATGAAACACTTTAAGATAAATTATTTCTTAGAAAAAAATATGAAAGAAGTTTGATGTATGCCCAAGACATTGAACACATAATAAGAAAAATAACAAACCAAGTGAGAATACAAACAAGAGAAGATTGATTTTCAAATTCAATCATTTCATTTGAATACAATTCAGTCATAAATGTGATTTTCTAAAAGTTAATAATTTGCAGAAATCCCCAAAAAAGGGCGAAATATTGTGTACTTTTTTGTCAAAAACAACATTTCAAATATCAATAAATTATAATGATATGTCAAATATATTTGTGCTTTTTATGAAAAATTATGAAACATTTATATATAGAATAGAATGATTATAAAAATACTTTTGTTACACACTAATTAAACTAATAATAAATTACACAATAATGATTCACATTGGTCAAAAAATCGAAGAGATTGTCCGCCTCAAACGCTTTCCTATAGTTGAGTTTGCAAGGAAGATTAATACTACTCGAAACAATATATATAATATTTTTTCAAGAGAATCAATAGATACTGAATTATTGAGAAAAATAGGGGAAATATTGGAATATGATTTTTTTCAACTTTTATCAAAGTCAAATAATTATATCATTAATGAAACAAATGTAGAAGTTGTTCAAGAACACAATTCTAAATATAAGTCTGTTGATTTACTAAATGAAATGAATTTCAAAAAGATGATACTACTTTTGCAGAAGGAAAACGAACAACTTAAAGAGCGTTTATCCGATAAGGAAGACATTATTGTTTTAATGAAAAAGGATGAATTATGTAAGAGATAAATTTTAATTATCTGAAAACTGTTCAAGAACTATTTGACGGTAGGAGTTAAATATACTTGATTTTGATACATATCCCAAATACATTCCACTTTCATCTACGACAGGTAAGTTCCACGCTTTTGTTTTATCAAAAATAGCCATTACTTTTTCCATAGAATCTGATTCTTTTATCGTTCCCGGAGGTGAAACCATAAGTCTTCTTACATTGAAGCGATGATATAATTCAGGGCGGAACATAATATTTCTTACTTCGTCCAATAAAACTACTCCTAAGAATAAACCATCTTTATTTATAACGGGAAAGATATTTCTATTTGAAATTGAGATGATTTTCACTAATTCTCCCAAATTTGTATCTGGATCAATTTTAATTAAGTCAGTCTCTATTTCATCGGTCATATTTAGCAATGTTAATACGGCCTTATCTTTATGATGTGTAAGAAGCTCTCCTTTTTTAGCTAGTCGCATGGAGTATATGCTGTGTGGCTCAAAAATAATAATAGTTAGATATGCTACAGTGGAAGTGATCATTAAAGACATGAAAAGGCTGTAACCACCTGTTAGTTCAGCAATAAGAAAAATACCTGTTAGTGGAGCATGCATTACTGCAGACATAACTCCTGCCATACCCGCAAAAGCAAAATTCTTTTCAGGAATGTTTAAATGAAAATAGTTTAGTCCAATTGCCACCATATATCCTGTAAGACAGCCTATAAATAGACTTGGAGCAAAGATACCTCCTGTTCCTCCGGCTCCATTAGTTGCACTTGTTGCTACTACCTTAAACAGTACAGTTAATCCTAAGTATACAAAAATAATTGAAGAATGACTTCTGAGAACGTAAAACATACTACCGGCCATTACTTTATCAGGATTACCATTTAAAAGTAGTGAGATAGTATCATATCCTTCGCCATATAATGCAGGAAGAAAGAATATCAACCCACTTAATACTAAACCTCCAATAGTAAGTTTTACATAAGGGCTTTTCATTCTTCGAAAGAAGTTTTCCATGCCATTAATGCCTCTTGTAAAGTATAATGATACAATACCGCAAACTATACCTAAAATAACAAGATAAGGTATTCTCGATAAAGCAAATGGTTGAATAGAGCTCATACTGAACATTACTTGTGAGCCACTAAAAAAATACACTGTTGCTGTTGCTGAAACTGAGGAGATCAATAATGGAATGATTGAAGTCATAGTTAAATCTACCATCAAAACTTCAAGGGTAAAAACAACACCGGCAATGGGAGCATTAAAAATACCGCCAATAGCACCCGCTGCACCACAACCAATCATCAACATCAAGGTTTTTTGATCCATCTTAAAAAATCGGCCAAGATTAGATCCAATAGCCGACCCTGTAAGTACAATAGGAGCCTCAGCTCCTACAGAACCACCAAAACCAATGGTAAATGTACTCGCAATCATAGATGACCACATATTGTGTGGTTTTATTCTTGCTTTGCGTTGGGATATAGCATATAGGATTTTTGTAACACCATGGCTAATATCGTCTTTTACCACAAGACGTACATAAAGACTTGCTATGAGTATACCCACTGCCGGAAAAGCTAAATATAAATAATTGACACCATTGATGTTAATGTTTTCAATTAAGAAGCTTTTAATAAAATGAATGGCTGATTTTAGGATGATTGTAGCAAATGCAGAGAAGATTCCTACTAGAAGACTTAAAATAAGTATAAAGTGATGGTGTTTTATACGAGCCTCTCTCCAAACAATCATTTTCTGATAAAATGAAATAAGATTGGATTCCACTAAGGAAATTGCCGGAGTAACTTTTATATTCATTTCTTTTAAATACCTTTCCCTGTGAACATAATTCTAATAGTGTATATTAAAATTTTAAAGTCAACAAAAAGAGACATATTCTCGATATATAGAATGTCAAAATCTAATCGTTGTAGCATTTTTTCTACAGAGTCGGCGTACCCGTATTTTACCATTCCCCACGAGGTTATTCCCGGTTTTATTTTGTGTAGTAAACTGTAATGGGGTGCTTTCTCTATAAGTTGATCGGCAAAAAACTGGCGTTCTGGTCGTGGTCCAATTATAGACATTTCTCCTTTAAGCACATTCCAAAATTGAGGGAATTCATCTAATCTATATTTCCTCATCACTCTACCCCAAGGTGTAACACGCCCATCATCTATGGATGCTAATAAAGGTGTTTCATCTTCAGCGTCTAACCACATAGACCTGAATTTATACATGTTAAAAGGCTTGCCATGTTTTCCAAGTCTTTCTTGTGAAAAAATAAAAGGCCCTTTTGAATCGAGTTTAACTCTAATTGCCGTATACAAATACATAGGAGAGAAGATAATTAAAACTAAACTGGAAAAAACAATATCAATTACCCTTTTTGTATTTTGTTGCCAATAGGGCATTGAACTTTCGGAAACACTTACTAATGGAGTAGCATAAATAGTATCAATTTTCACACTACCAATCAATATTTCATATAGATTTGGTAAAAATTTAATTTCAACATTATGTTTATACAATTTATTTAGAATGATAAAAATATCATCTCCTTTTGTATTGTCAATGGCGATAATTATTTCTTCAATTTCATATTCCTTTAATACCATGTCCAAATCTTCAAGTTGACCTACAATTCTTTCTTTACCAACTTTGCATTCCTCTCCAATTGATAGAAAACCAATAATTTGATAACCTAAGGATTGTTTCATGTTATTGAGTTCGTCGGAAATCTTGCGGGCATTTAAGCCACTGCCAATAACTAGCGTGTTGAATCCCCATATCTTATTGTGGATACGTGTTGTTGCAGATTGTGTAATGGAGATACGAGCGATGTAAGTTATGAGAAACTGTGATCCGAAAAGTGCTAATATAGATTCGTAATAAATGTTAGATGATCTTACACGGTCGTTGATCAACATAGCAAAGAATAATATTATAGACCCAATTAAAGTAGTTAAAAAGGTAGTGAAAAACTCATCCAAACGGGATTTTCGAAAAGGAACATTATAATAACCGGAAAGATAATGTAAAAAAATCCAACAAAAAGGATAGATGCACAAAAGGATAAAGAATTGTGATTCTGGTGGATAATAATTTACATCAACAACCCAAACCCTAAAGGCAAAGAATAAAATCCAAACAAGTATAGCAGATATAAAATCGGCTACAATATATTTTATTATTTGTCTTCTTTTTTTCATTAATAAATTATTCTCGTATTATCTTAATTAAGTTGCCTTTCCCAAGCTTGATTATGGATGAAGGTCTAGCTTCTAATTCTTCTTCTTGTCTGAAACGTACTATATAATCAACCGTGTTTTTTATTTCTATAGATATTTCAGCAAAGTTTTTTGGAGAAGGTTCTCCGCTAATATTTGCTGATGTTGATACGATTGGTTTCTTGAATCTTTCACAGAGGCTTTTGGAAAATTTTTCTGATGTTATTCTAATACCGATACTTCTTTCGTCACTTATGAGACTTTTGGCCAAATTTTTAGCTTCGGGATAGATTATGGTAAGTGGTTTATCAGCTAGTTCAATTAAGTCCCAAGCCATATCAGGAACTTCGCTCACATATCCTTGAATCTTACTTGGTGAATCGAGTAATACCAACATCGATTTTGTATCTAATCTTTTTTTTATATCAAATATTCGTTGTACAGCCTTTTCGTTTGTAGCATCACATCCCAATCCCCAAATTGTATCTGTAGGGTATAAAATAACTCCCCCTTCATGCAGAACTGAAATCGCTTTTTTTAGGTCTTCAACCATTTTTAAATAGATTTTTATAAAATAAAGCTTGTAAAAGTACATAAAATTAAACTTTCAATGCTAAGCTTTAACAAAAAAATACAGTGAAACCTATGTCTAAGATTTAAAATGTATGTTATATAAATAGTTTTTTTTCATATCCTGTTGGCTAATTTTTGTTAACTTTACAGCTCGAAAAACACTGATTCCATTAATTGATAATGCGCTGTTGACTTGTGTTTTGACAATCATTAACTGGTATTTGTTATATTTTTATAGTCTATAATTAGACTCCTGCACGATCAAAAAAGAAAAACAATATAAAACAATAATGATAAACAAATGGAATCTCAATCCCTTAACAAAAGAACAAGAAGAACAAAAAAATAAGTTAGCTAATGATCTGGGTATAAGTTCTATTCTTACTCAGCTTCTTGTACAGAGGGGTATTACTTCGTTCGAAGATGCCAAGGATTTCTTTCGCCCTCAACTGTCCCAATTGCATGATCCTTTCTTGATGAAAGATATGCAAAAAGCTGTTGATAGGTTAAATCAGGCGTTACAACAAAAAGAACGAATTTTAATTTATGGTGATTATGATGTAGATGGCACAACTGCCGTTGCATTGGTTTTCAAGTTTCTAAAACAATTCTATTCAGATGTTGATTTTTATCTTCCTGACAGATATAATGAGGGATATGGTATTTCATATACAGGAATAGATTATGCCGCAGCCAATAATTTCTCTTTAATTATTGCACTTGATTGTGGTATAAAGGCCATTGATAGAGTGAATTACGCACTTGAAAGAGGTATTGAATTTATTATTTGTGACCACCATATGCCAGATGAGAAACTGCCCAATGCAGCTGCAGTATTAGATGCAAAGCGATTGGATTGCCAATATCCATATGAACATTTGTCAGGTTGTGGTGTTGGGTTTAAGTTTATGCAGGCCTTTGCCATTAGCAATGAAATAGATTTTTCTCAACTCACTCCGCTTTTAGATTTAGTTGCAGTTAGCATTGCTTCAGATATTGTACCCATTTCGGGTGAAAATAGAATACTTGCCTACTACGGACTTAAACAGCTCAATCAGAATCCATGTTTAGGTCTCAAAACGATTATTGATATTTCAGGTTTAGGCGAAAAAGAAATAACGATAAGTGATATCGTTTTCAAAATAGGTCCTAGAATAAATGCTTCCGGTCGGATTCAGCTTGCTAAAGAGGCAGTTGAATTATTGGTATCTAACGATTTAGTTTTTGCAAAGAAACGCTGTGATGAAATTGATCAGCATAATCAAACTAGGAAAGATCTGGATAAATCGATAACAGATGAAGCATTCAATATGCTGGATACTGACGACAAGTTTAAAGATAAATTATCAATAGTTGTTTATAACCCCGATTGGCATAAAGGTGTTATTGGTATTGTTGCTTCAAGATTAACCGAAATGTATTACCGTCCTTCGGTTGTTTTAACCCAATCTAATGGGTTTGCAACAGGTTCGGCTCGTTCGGTTCCTGGATTTGATATTTATAAGGCAATAGAGTCATGTAGAGATTTACTCGAAAATTTTGGTGGACATATGTATGCTGCCGGATTGGCTATGAAAAGTGAGAATCTAGATGAATTCACCCGCCGTTTTGATAAATATGTTACTGCCAATATTTTACCTGATCAAATGTATCCTCAAATTGAGATTGATGCTTTAATAGAGTTTAAAGAAATCACGCCTAAGTTTTTCCGTGTGCTAAAACAATTTAATCCTTTTGGTCCGGATAATATGAAACCTGTTTTTTGCTCCAAGCGAGTGTTTGATTATGGTACTAGCCGTTTGGTTGGAAAAGACCAAGAGCATCTTAAACTAGAGCTTTTGGATTCAAGTTGCGAAAATGTAATGAACGGCATTGCATTCCGTATGTTTGAATTCAATGACCATCTAAAGGCATTAAATCCCTTGGATATTTGCTATACTTTAGAAGAAAATAATTTTAATGGAAATTCTTCTATACAATTGCTAATTAAAGATATTAAGGTAGTAGGAGTAAATGATGAAGGGGTGTTTCCAGATAAGAATAATGTAAAATTGGATTTGTAAAAAATCAGAATTGATAATAAGTAAATAAAAGGAAACTCTATGGGTTTCCTTTTTTGTTATTTTTGTGAAGAAATGGAATCAGAAATCAAAAAATACGCCGACATAATTTTGCCATTACCTTTGGCAAATACCTATACCTACTCTATCCCCAAAGAGTTTGAATCAACTCTTGCAAATGGAATGCGTGTAACGGTATCAGTAAAGAAGAAAATCTACACTGGCATTGTTTACGCCATTCATTCCATAAAACCACCAACATATGAGCTTAAGGATCTAATATCCATATTGGATGAGCATCCTATTATTCGTCGCCCACAAATGAAGTTCTGGGAATGGATTTCTTCTTATTATCAGTCATTTTTAGGTGATGTCTATAAGGCCGCTTTGCCTTCAGGATTGAAATTAGATAGTGAAACCCGGGTTACATTAAAACCAAACTTTCAAGAATTGGAATCGGAGTTTACTCCTCAGCAAAATGTAGCCATCGATGTGTTGATGCGTGAAAAAGAAATGACCGTAAGTGAATTGGCAAAAGCGGTTGGCGTAAAAGAACCTTATTCATTACTAAAAGCATTGTTTGATAAAGAAGTGATTGTAGTTTCTGAATCGTTACGGGAATCTTATAGACCCAAAAAAGAAGATTTTGTTCGACTGACCGAATCGGCAAAAGACGAAGAGAAATTGAAAGCTATTTTTGATGAATTGAAAAAAGCAAAGAAACAGCTTGACTTGTTTATCGTTTTCTTAGACTTATCACATGCTTTGGCAAAAGGTCAGCAGCAAGAGATTTCTAAGAAAATACTGCTCTTACATTCAGTTGCCAGTTTGGCTACACTTAAAAGTTTAGTGGCTAAAAATGTGTTGGAAATATATCCAAAAGAAATTAGCAGGCTTGATTTGTCTGACATTCAAACACACGAACGATATCCACTTAATCAATTTCAACAAAAAGCGTATACAGAGATTTTGTCAAGTTTTAGAGAGAAAAATGTGGTGCTACTGCACGGCGTAACTTCTAGTGGTAAAACAGAAATCTATATCCAACTAATAGAAGAAACACTGAAATTAGGTCGTCAAGTGCTTTATTTGCTACCTGAAATTGCTTTAACTTCACAACTTACCACTCGTTTGAAACGAGTGTTTGGAAATAAACTTGGTATATACCATTCTAAGTTTCCGGATTCTGAACGAGTGGAAATTTGGAATAATCTATTACTTGATAAAGGTTATCAAATTATTTTAGGCGTGCGCTCATCTGTCTTTTTGCCTTTCAGAGATTTAGGATTGGTGATAGTGGATGAGGAACATGAAAATACATATAAACAATACGACCCGGCACCTCGTTATCATGCTCGTAATGCAGCAATAGTGCTTGCCGGTTTACATGGTGGAAAAACGCTACTTGGTACAGCAACGCCTTCCATAGAAAGTTACAATAATGCCCTTGCCGGAAAGTTTGGTTTGGTGGAACTTTTTCAACGACACGAAGAAATTGCGATGCCAAATATTATTGCTGTTGACACCAAAGAACTTCGTCGAAAAAAACAGATGAAGTCATTTTTTTCACCTCTGTTGCTTGACCATGTTGAAGCTGCTCTGAAGAAAAATGAACAGGTAATTTTGTTTCAGAACCGTCGAGGTTATGCACCTTATGTGGAATGTACACAATGTGCTTATGTACCAAAGTGCAAAAACTGCGATGTGAGTCTTACACTCCACAAATCATTCAATGCGCTTACTTGCCATTATTGTGGATATACAGAAAACATACCAAGCAAATGTCCAAGTTGTGGCACCGGTGTACTTGATTCTAAAGGATTTGGAACGGAAAAGATAGAAGATGAAATTCAAGAACTTTTTCCTGATGCCAGAGTTTCTCGTTTGGATTTAGACACCACGCGCACTAAAACGGCTTACGAAAAGATTATTGATGATTTCCAACATCACAAGGTGGATATTTTGGTAGGTACGCAAATGGTATCGAAAGGATTGGACTTTGAGCATGTGAGTTTGGTGGGAATTTTAAATGCGGATAATATGCTTAACTTCCCTGATTTTAGAGCACACGAAAGAGCCTTTCAATTGATGGCGCAAGTGAGTGGGAGAGCGGGGCGTAAAAACAAACAAGGCACTGTTATTTTACAAACCAGCGATACTACACATCCCATTATTCAGCAAGTGATAGCCAATGATTATCAATCCATGTTTAAGCAGCAAATGCAAGAACGGCAAGACTTCAAATACCCACCATATTATCGGTTGATTAATATTCTAATCAAACATCGTGAGTTGGATACTCTAAATAAAGCTGCTCGACAAATGGCGAATGAATTGCGTGCGGTGTTTGGTTTTCGTGTGTTGGGACCGGATAATCCACCGGTTACGCGTATTCAAAATCTCTTTCTCAAACGCATTGTTCTTAAAATTGAAGCCGATGCATCCAACGAGAAGGCTAAAGTTTTAATTAACGAAGTTTCATTGAAAATTTTGACAGATGAACGATTTAAGTCGGTATTAATCAATTTGGATGTGGATCCGATGTAGTTTACAATATCCTTTTTATCAGTCGTAATTGATGTGTATAATTACCCGTTTCTTCATGAATAATTCCTTGTGCATCGATTGACTCAATCTTAACTCGGCCGGAAGCATGAATGATTTGGTTGTTGTTTATTAGGATACCTACATGCGATACAACCCCTGCCGTATTTTCGAAGAAAGCTAAATCTCCAGATCGAGCCTCGGGTAAAAAACTTACTAGTGTACCTTGCTCTACCTGTTGAGCACAATCGCGGGGAAATTCTTTACCGCAAATACTCAAAACTACTTGCACAAAACCGGAACAATCTATGCCAAGAGAGTTTCTTCCTCCCCATAGATAAGGAGTGTTGAGGTACATGAAGGCGATCGAAAGCATTTCATCGCCCGAAAAATTCTTTGTCAGTGGTAAGTTTACTTGTTCTTTAGAAATATGAAATACTTTTTCTCCAATAGTAAATGATTCCTTTTTGGGATCATAAAAAGGAACAGAACTACCTCCACTCAATATGATATTCTCGTTTTTCGATTCAATAAAACAATTGGCAATTGGTTTGTTAGTTATAGCGTGTTCGTCCTCTGTTAGATCTTTTGCGAGGTTTTCAGAAATGGGAGTAATCATTTTTTTATCTACCCATCCTTTGTATTTATCTTGAATGCTTTCGATGTAATAAAATTTTTCTCCTTCTTCTAAAATTTCAAAGTGTTCTCCAAATAAAAGTTGGCTACACATTTCACTTTGTTCACGAGCTTCGCTGCGCATTGGAAGTACGCTATTTAGGTTGATTCCAAACATAAAGGATTGAGATTAAGTTAAATTTGAGAAAAGGATTGATGCAAAAATAACGAAACTTCATGCTTTTTCAGTATTTTTGATGTGTTTTTAACCAAATAGTGCATTAAAACGCTTTAAGCGTTTTTTTTAATATTTATTTAGGCTTAGTTATGAAGATTAAAATTAATCAAGATGGATTACAAACCTTACTTAGGGTGGTTCTTTTTTTCTGTGCAATTGCAATTATCATTCAGCTTTTTCCCAAGCAAGATACATTTAATAAGTATGATTCTGAGATTGGGAAACCTTGGCCATATGGACTTGTAACAGCTCCCTTTGATTATCCTATCTATAAGGATAAAGATAAATATGAGAAAGAACAACTGGAAATAATGCGTTTATTCTCTCCATATTATCGAATAGATAAAAATATTTCAGAGAAAGCTATAAATCAGTTTCTAAATGGAGTAACAGCTTCAGATTCAAATGCTCGCATTTTACCATACTCATGTAAAATGTATTTATTTTCTCAATTAAAATTTGTTTACTCTAAAGGAATTATTAATACAGACGAATTAGATTCGATTGTACAGAAAGGACAATCAAGCATCAATATAATTGATAGTAAGAAGTTTTCACATAATGTTTCAATTAATAGTGTTTTCACAGTTAAAACAGCTTATGAGTTTATCATATTGAAAAGGCCAATTTGGATTGATGAGAACACATTAAAATCAGCTAATATTAATAGTTATTTGTCAGAGAATCTGATTTATAGTAAAGAACTATCTGAAAGAGAGACGGGCGATCTCCTTAAGCATGTTTCTCAAACTTCGGGAATGATACAAGCTGGTGAGAGAATTGTAGATAGGGGCGAAATTGTTACAAAAAGAACATATGGATTGCTAAATTCACTTAAAATAGAATTAGAAAAACAAAAATCAACAACAAATCAGTATAACTTAACTTGGATTGGTGAGTCAATTCTAATAGGGAGTTTGATGATGTTATTGTTTTTGTATTTATATCTTTTTCGTCAGCACTATTACGAAAGGAAACGAGATCTATTTTTTCTCTTATTGATGATTTTAATGATGATTTCGTTTGCTGTATTATCCATAAAAATTCCTATTCTTAATATTTATATTGTTCCTTTTGCATTATTACCAATAATAATACGAACATTTTTTGATTCACGTACAGCACTATTTGTGCACACAATCACTATTTTACAGATATCTTTAATTGCTCCGGATTCATTTGAATTTGTTTTGTTACAACTTGCAGCAGGCATGACTGTAGTTTCAAGCTTGAAAGATTTGACGCAGCGTTCGCAATTATTTCGTGCGGCAATTCTAGTTTTTGCCAGTTATTCGATTATTTATGTTGGTAATTGCCTATTAATTCAAGGAGATTTGCATGAAATAGAATGGATTCGCTTTATGTACTTTGGAATTAATGCTTTACTGTTATTGTTTGCTTATGGTTTGATTTATATTTTTGAAAAAATATTTGGATTTTTATCAAATGTAACACTCGTAGAGCTTTCTAATGTAAATAGTCCATTATTGTTACAACTATCGGAGATTGCTCCCGGTACTTTTCAACATTCGTTGCAAGTGGCAAATTTGGTAACTGAGGCAGGAAAGAAAATAAATGCAAATACATTACTACTTAGGATTGGTGCGCTTTATCATGATATTGGAAAATTGACAAATCCTATGTTTTTTACTGAGAATCAACTTTCAGGGATTAATCCATTAGCTGAATTGGATTACGAAGTTGCAGCACAACACATAATTAATCATGTTGCTGAGGGAATTAAAATAGCTCAAAAAAATGATTTACCGGAACGAATTATTGATTTTATTCGAACTCATCATGGAAAAAGTCGAACAAGATACTTCTATAATTCGTTTATTAATAAGTTCCCTAATGTACCAGTAAATGAAAAGGCATTTATGTACAATGGCCCTTCTCCCAAAACAAAAGAACATGCAATTTTGATGTTGGCAGATGCGGTTGAGGCTTCTTCTAGAAGTTTAACTGAATATTCGGACGAAACTATCAACATCTTGGTTGATTCAATTATAAACAAACAGATAGCAGATGGTCTTCTTAAAGATGCCAGAATAACTTTTGTAGATGTGGAAACTATTAGGGAAGTTTTTAAGGAAAAACTAAAAACAATATATCATACTCGCGTTAGTTATCCTGAATTGAAGGAAATCAAACCGGTGAAGGAGGCAGATTTTGATTATTAGGCATATTTAATGAAAAAAGAAATGAATATGAAAAGAAATGTGGGAATTCTAGTTTTTTGGGGGATAATAACTAGTTTGTTTGCACAAGATGCATTGGAAGGTGGATTTGCCCCTGTAAATCCTCAATTTCTGAATTATATAAAAACAAAGAACAGTTCAAAAACTGGAATAATCCCTTCGGTGTATACTATTTCCTTTTATAGCTTACCCAAAATGCGGTCTGCATTGAT
>Ga0265338_10000657_pt1 | contig 59844 bp, 55 predicted proteins | sample 42126metaG_FD_193579 | JGI IMG/M metagenome (GOLD analysis project Ga0265338, IMG submission 193579) | Rhizosphere microbial communities from Carex aquatilis grown in University of Washington, Seatle, WA, United States - 4-21-26 metaG | ecosystem: Host-associated > Plants > Roots > Rhizosphere... | reverse complement strand
CGGGTTGGCGCCCGACGAGCCTGCCAGACGCACGGTCGAGGTCGAGGCGTTTTGCTCGTGATCGGCATGCAAGATCAGGATACGGTCCAGCGCACGCACCAGCACGTCGTTGACCTTGTACTCTTCGCACGGATTGCCGAACATCATGCGCATGAAATTGGCGCTGTACGACAAATCGTTACGCGGATACACGAACGGCATGCCGATCGTGTACTTGTACGCCATCGCCACCAGCGTGGGCAGCTTTGCGATCATCCGGATCGCGGACACTTCGCGGTGACGCGGGTCGTTGATATTGAGCGAGTCGTGATAGAACGCCGACAGCGCGCCCACGCAACCGGTCAGCACAGCCATCGGATGCGAATCGCGACGGAAGCCGCGGAAGAAAAATTGCATCTGCTCGTGGACCATCGTGTGATTGGTCACGGTCGTCACGAATTCTTTTTTCTGCGCCGCATTGGGCAGTTCGCCGTTGAGCAGCAGATAGCAGGTTTCGAGGAAATCGGTCTTGACCGCAAGTTGCTCGATCGGGTAGCCGCGATACAGCAGCTCACCTTTGTCGCCATCGATGTAGGTGATGGCGGAGTTGCACGCCGCGGTCGACATGAAGCCCGGATCGTAGGTGAACTTACCGGTCTGGCCGTACAGCTTACGGATATCGATGACATCCGGGCCCATCGTACCCTTGAAAATCGGCAGTTCTACACTGGGGGAATTGTCGCTGAACGATAGCGTAGCCTTAACATCGGACGGAGTCATAGGTTCCTCGAGTCGAAAGGTGAAACTTAAACGGACCGCAGCAGGTCCAGCACACGCTGGACAGCCGGGGTGGCTAGCGGACCTTGCGGCTCTGAGCGAGCCAACAGCAGGTCCATCAAATCATTGTCGCCGAGATCGAGAAGCTCGGTCATCGCGCCCACGTCGGCATCGCTGAGCTCATTCTCGTAGCGCGCAAAAAAACGCTCCATGATCAGGTCGTTTTCAAGCAGCCCTCGCCGTGCCCGCCAGCGCAAGCGTGCACGGCGCGCCGGGTCGTCCTGGTGAGAGGCGGCCTGGGGCGATTCCTTGAGCGGCTCTGCCGGCATAGTCATCTCAGATCGCCCTACGCACCATCAGTTCTTTGATCTTGCCGATCGCCTTGGTCGGATTCAGACCCTTCGGGCACACATCGACGCAATTCATGATGGTGTGGCAACGGAACAGGCGATACGGATCTTCCAGGTTATCCAGACGCTCGGCCGTGCCTTGATCGCGGCTGTCTGCGATAAAGCGGTAAGCCTGCAGCAGCCCGGCGGGCCCGACGAACTTGTCCGGATTCCACCAGAAGCTCGGGCAGGAGGTCGAGCAGCTTGCGCACAGGATACATTCATACAGACCGTCGAGCTCGTCGCGTTGTTCCGGCGATTGCAGACGTTCTTTTTCCGGCGGCGGCGTATCGTTGATCAGGAACGGCTTGATCGAATGATACTGGTTGAAGAACTGCGTGAAATCGCAGATCAGGTCGCGCACCACCGGCAGGCCCGGCAACGGACGCAGCACGATCTTCTGCGGCAAATCGTTCAGGTTGGTCTGGCAAGCCAAACCATTCTTGCCGTTGATGTTCATCGCGTCCGAACCGCACACGCCTTCGCGGCATGAACGGCGAAACGACAGCGATTCGTCGACCGACTTCAGTTTCACCAACGCGTCGAGCAACATGCGCTCGTGCGAGTCGATCTCGATCTCGTAGCTCTGCATGCGCGGTGCCGCGTCGCTGTCCGGATCGTAGCGATAAATCTCAAATGTTCTGATTGCCATAATGTAAGTCCCTTGCTTGCGAATTCGCCTGCGTTTAGAACGTGCGTGCCTTCGGCGGTACTGACTCGACGGTCAGCGGCGTCATGTGCACCGGCTTGTAATCGAGGCGGTCGCCTTCGCTGAACCACAACGTGTGGCGCATCCAGTTTTCGTCGTCGCGATGCTCAAAATCCGACTGGGCATGAGCGCCGCGGCTTTCCTTGCGCGCTTCCGCAGAGACCATCGTCGCGCGGGCGGCTTCGGTCAGGTTGGCCAGTTCGAGCGCTTCGACCAGCGCCGTGTTGAACACCTTCGACTTGTCCTTCAAGTGGATGTTGTCGGCACGTGCAGCGATTTCCTGGATTTTCTGCACACCGGTCGACAGCAGTTCCGAGGTACGGAACACGCCGGCGTAGGTCTGCATGGTCTTGCGGATGTCGTTCGCGACGTCCTGCGTGTATTCGCCCGATGACGAGTTTTGCAGCTTGGCCAAACGCGCCAGGGAGCGGTCAGCGGCGTCGGCCGGCAACGGCTTGTGTTCGTGCACGTTCTTGATGTGCTCGATAATGTGATTGCCTGCGGCGCGCCCGAACACCAGCAAGTCGAGCAGCGAATTGGTGCCCAGGCGGTTCGCACCGTGCACCGAAACGCACGAGCATTCGCCCACGGCGTACAACCCATTGAGCGGTGCTTCGACCGCACCCGGACGGCCGACCACCTGGCCATGGATATTGGTAGGAATACCGCCCATCTGATAATGGATGGTCGGGATCACCGGGATCGGTTCCTTGATACAGTCGACGTTGGCGAATTTCAACGCGATTTCACGAATCGACGGCAAGCGCTTCATGATGGTTTCGGCGCCGATGTGCGACAGATCGAGCAGCACATAGTCGCCGTTCGGGCCGCAGCCGCGCCCTTCCTTGATTTCCTGGTCCATCGAGCGCGATACGAAATCGCGCGGCGCCAGATCCTTCAGCGTCGGGGCATAACGTTCCATGAAACGTTCGCCGTTCGAGTTGCGCAAGATACCGCCCTCGCCGCGCACGCCTTCGGTAATCAGCACGCCAGCGCCGGCCACGCCGGTCGGGTGGAACTGCCAGAACTCCATGTCTTGCAGCGCAATGCCGGCCCGCGCCGCCATGCCCAGCCCGTCGCCCGTGTTGATGTAGGCGTTGGTGGAGGCAGCGTAAATCCGACCGGCGCCGCCGGTAGCGAACAGCGTGGTCTTGCCTTCGAGGATGTAGACGTCGCCGGTTTCCATCTCCATCGCGGTCACGCCGAGCACGTCGCCATCGGCGTCGCGAATCAGGTCGAGCGCCATCCATTCGACGAAAAAGTGCGTCTTGGCCTGGACGTTCTGCTGATAAAGCGTGTGCAACAGCGCGTGACCGGTACGGTCCGCCGCAGCGCAAGCGCGCTGTACCGGCTTTTCGCCGTAGTTGGCGGTATGGCCGCCAAACGGACGCTGATAAATCGTGCCGTCCGCATTACGGTCGAACGGCATGCCGAAGTGTTCGAGTTCGTAGACCACTTTCGGCGCTTCGCGACACATGAATTCGATCGCATCCTGGTCGCCGAGCCAGTCGGAGCCCTTGATGGTGTCGTAGAAGTGATAATGCCAATTGTCTTCGCTCATGTTGCCTAGCGACGCGCCGATGCCGCCCTGGGCGGCCACCGTATGCGAACGGGTTGGGAACACTTTGGACAGCACGGCAACCGACAACCCGGCCTTGGCCAGTTGCAGCGACGCGCGCATGCCCGAACCGCCCGCACCGACAATCACCACGTCAAAACGACGACGCGGCAAAGACTTTTTGATTTCAGCCATGCTTAAACTCTCCAGAGAATCTGTGCGGCGTAGCCAGCGCATCCGAGCAACCAAACGATCGTCAAAACCTGCAGCACGAGGCGCAGGCCGACCGGCTTGATGTAGTCCATCCAGATGTCCCGGATACCGACCCAGGCGTGATAGAACACCGCCAGCATGGTCACGAAGGTAGCCAATTTCATCCACTGTACGGAGAAGATCGAAGCCCAGCCCTCATACGAAAAATCGTGAGCCGCGAAAAACCAGCCCAGCAAGATGATCGTATAGATCGCCATGATCGCGGCGGTCGCGCGCTGCGCGAGCCAGTCACGCAGGCCGTAATGCGCGCCGACGACGACCCGCTTGGAACCGATTTTTTCAATCTGCGCCATGATCAAAACGCTCCAAACAATTTAGCTGCGACGGCCAGCGTCAGCAGGGAAGAAACAATCAGCACCACAGCCGAGGTGGTACGGCCGCGTTCTTTGGTGACCGCACTGTGGTTGGTATCCATGATCAGATGGCGCACACCCGCGCAGAAATGGAACAGGAATGCCCATGACAGCACGAGAACGATTAATTTGACGATGATGTTGGAAGCGATGCCCTTGAGCGTGTCAAAGGTGATTTCCGAGGTGAGGCTTTGTTCGAAGAGATAGAGCGCGAAAGGCAGCAGCAGAAACAGAATCAATCCACTTGCGCGGTGCAGGATGGAGACCCTGCCGGCCAACGGTAGCCGATACTTCAGGATCTGAGCAATTCCGATATTCCGGTATTCCGGTCTCGGTTTCTTCAAAACTTCAGCCATGCTGGACCTCATTAAGTCGTTTAACTTTTGAATTTTAGCGCCTTTTGCCTCGGCCCTGCAGCGAAACAGCGGACCGAGTCGAGAGCGCACCTGCTAAATCATTGATCTGGCGAGCGATATCCCTAAATGCCGATTTAGAACCGCCCCGGTATTTATCATTCCGACATGCTCATTCAGCTTAAATCGTTCTGGTAAAAGTATTGTGTCGTGACGTACCAGCCGCGGCGCACCTCGACCGGCCGATCGCCATAGGTGTAGGTCACCCGATCCACACTCAGGAGCGGGAAGCCCTCGGCCACGCCCAACCGCTCGGCGACTGCGGCATCGGCTCCCACCGCGCGAATTTTTTCCGACGCGCGAATCATACGCGTGCCGAACTCGGTTTCAAATAGCGCGTACAACGGCCCCTTGTGCTCGGCCAGCCGCTCCAAGGTCAGGCCGCGGAACATCGCGCCGGGCAGCCAGATCTCGTCCAGCACCGTCGCCACACCGGAAAACTCCAGCACCCGCCGCACCAGGACCACCGGATCGGCCGGCCGGATCTCGAGCTGGCGGGCGATCTCGGCCGGCGCGCGCAGTCGCCGGCAGTCGATCAAACGGCTGTCGTGCGGCGTGTCGAGCCCACTATCGGGCAACAAACGCAAGAAACGGAACTGCACGCGGTCTTCGGTATGCGTCGCGACAAAGGTGCCCTTGCCCTGCCGGCGCACCACGATGTTATCGGCCGCCAGTTCGTCGATGGCCTTGCGTACCGTGCCTTGGCTGACCTTGTAACGCGTCGCCAGCTCGACCTCGCTGGGAATGATCTCGCCGGGCTTCCACTCGCCAGCCTCAAGGCTTTGCGTGATCAACCCTTTGATTTGCTGGTATAACGGACTGAACGTGGGCGATGGCGCGCCGGCATCGGCAGCGCGCTCGCCGCCCGCGGCATTTGATGAATTAGCCTGGTTCGTAGTCATCGCAATATTGCATCATAAAGTGTCGGGTCCGTCCATCGAAATCCCAGCAATTCTTATGTCTTATATAAGACATAAGAGAGGGTTGACTTTAGACTTTCAGACTTCTACACTCCGTGTCAAAATCGAGGTCCGATCACAGTACCGTAACCGGACTGTGTCATATTAAGTCAGTCGCGCTTCGGTATGTCTCGGGCTTGCCTGCCAGGCCCGTGATCGCGAGTATGTACTTGTGTGCCCGTCACACCCCTTCACGATTCGTTTGGAGAACTCTCATGGCCAAGACCGCAAAGCGCGTTGCCGTTACCGGCGCCGCCGGTCAAATCGCTTACTCCCTGCTGTTTCGCATCGCCAACGGCGACCTGCTCGGCAAGGACCAGCCCGTTATCCTCCAGTTGCTCGACCTGCCTCAAGCCCAAGGCGCCGTCAAAGGCGTTGTCATGGAGTTGGAAGATTGCGCGTTTCCGCTGCTGTCCGGCGTGGTGATCACCGAAGATCCGAAAGTGGCATTCAAGGATGCCGACGTTGCGCTGCTGGTCGGCGCCCGCCCGCGCAGCAAGGGTATGGAACGCAAGGACCTGCTGACCGCGAACGCGGAAATCTTCACGGTCCAGGGCCGCGCCATCAACGAAGTCGCGAGCCGCGACATCAAGGTGCTGGTGGTCGGCAACCCCGCCAACACCAATGCCTACATCGCGATGAAATCGGCGCCGGATCTGCCGAAAAAGAACTTCACCGCGATGCTGCGCCTCGATCACAACCGCGCGCTGTCGCAACTGGCTGCCAAGTCGGGCAAGCGTGTCGCCGATATCGAGAAGCTGGCCGTATGGGGCAATCACTCGCCGACCATGTACCCGGATTTCCGCTTTGCAACGGTCGAAGGCCAGAGCCTGCATGCGCTGATCAACGACGACAAATGGAATCGCGAAGTCTTCATTCCGACCGTCGGCAAGCGCGGCGCGGCCATCATCGAGGCACGCGGCCTGTCGTCGGCAGCATCGGCTGCGAACGCGGCGATCGATCACATGCGTGACTGGGTGCTCGGCACCAACGGCAAGTGGGTCACCATGGGTATTCCGTCGGACGGTACGTACGGCATTCCGGAAGACGTGATCTACGGCGTTCCCGTCACCTGCGAAAACGGCGAATACAAGCGCATCGAAGGCTTGGAAATCGACGCGTTTTCTCGCGAAAAGATGGATGGCACGTTGCAGGAATTGCTTGAAGAACGCGAAGGCATCCAGCATCTGCTGGGCTGAACGTGCGAGGCGCTGGCCCGTTTGCTCCAGCGTCTTGACCGGGGTCTGCCAGCCGGGGTCTGCCACCCTGAGGCTGCCGGCTCCGGTTTTCCCTGGTCCGGCGCTGTTCTCTGCCGGCTGTCTGACCTGTTGTCTGGCCGATGCTTGAGCCAGCTCTCTTGAGATTCAAGTCGCTCTTCGCCATGCGCGCACAGAATCCTGCCGAAGTGTTGTTCGACGGTGAAGCACCTCCGGTGCTATTACCGCCGTGTGATCATTACGCTGGCAGCGAAAAGCTGATGCTCAAATCGCTGGCGCTGCAGCAGCGACTCGGTCCCGTGTTCGACGTGACGCTCGATTGCGAGGATGGCGCGGAGGTCGGCCGCGAATCGGTCCACGCGGAGCTGGTCGCAAGCCTGATAGGCGGTCGCGAAGATCATTTCGGCCGGGTCGGCGTGCGGATCCACGCGTTCGATCACCGAGCCTGGCGCGACGACGTCGATTTGATCTTGCGCGCGGCGCTCCATGCGCCCGCCTACATCACACTCCCGAAAATCCGCAGCGCGCGCGAAGCACGCGAGATGATCGCTCATATCGAAAGCACCGGTCATGCGCTGGGCTTGGATCGGCCGGTGCCGGTGCATATACTCGTTGAAACACATGGTGCGCTTGCCGAGGTCGCTCAACTGGCGGCTCTGCCTGCGGTCCAGGCGTTGAGTTTCGGTCTGATGGATTTCGTCTCCGCGCATCACGGCGCGATTACCGACAGTGCGATGCGCTCTCCCGGCCAATTCGATCATCCGCTGGTACGGCGGGCGAAACTGGAAATATCGGCGGCTTGCCATGCGCACGGCAAAGCGCCCTCGCATAACGTAACCACCGAGATTCGCGATCTCAGCGTGGTGGCCAACGACGCGCGACGCGCGCGGGAGGAGTTTGCCTACACGCGGATGTGGAGTATCCACCCCGACCAGATCGTGCCTATCGTTACCGCGTTTGCTCCCGACGGCGCTCAGATCGAGCTTGCCGCACAGATTTTGTTGACTGCCCAGGCCGCCAATTGGGCGCCGATTCGGCATCAGAACACACTGCATGACCGCGCCAGCTTTCGTTATTACTGGTCGGTACTGCGCCGCGCCCGTGCAATAGGGCTACCGTTGCCGGCAGAAACAGCTATTTTCTTCGCCGCGGAGGCTACGCGCTTTACCGATGAGGCGACGCTCGCTGCGAATGAAGCGCCCCTCTTTATCGATAAAATGCCGCATACGGCCGCTGCGGGCCGATCTGCCTCATGACCCGACATTTTTCTGCTTAGTAAGAACCCCTATCAGGGCGAAGATTTGGAATTCATATCGATAATTAGGCCAAAATAGAGGCCGCCGCAATCTCCGTGAGTATCGCTTTCGTCATAGATGACCGAACGACCTTACTGCCGCGACTCTGGTAACCCTGATCATTTTTTGGAAAGTGCAATGAAAAAAGTCCTGTCTCTCGCAATCGCCGCCGCATTTGCAAGCACTTCGTTGTTCGCTGTCACCGACGCAATCGCCCAAACTACCACCCCAGCCCCCAAAGCCGCGACCGCAAAGCCGGCTTCCGGCAAGCCGGCAGCCAAGCCAGCGGCCAAGCACGTCGTTGCAAAGCACAAGGTCGTCAAGAAAAAGGAAGTCGTCGCCGCGAAAGAAACCATTCCGACGGACGCCATCAAATGGAACTGCGCCGAAGGCGAATCGATGTTCGTTGCGGGCGATATGAAACGCGACCAAATATTGACGGTCTACTTCGACCATCATTCGTATAAATTGCCGCGCGAAACCACCACCACCGGCGCAGATCGTTTCTACGACCCGGCCAGCACGTGGGATCTGGTGGTAATCCCGACCAAAGCAATGTTGTTCCAGGACGGTCAACACGACCGGCTGGCCGACGAATGCAAGATCGCGGCACAATGAGCGGTCAAGGCGCACCGGCGCAAAAACCTTAAGGCACACGGAACCCTCCATGTCCGCATCGATTTCCAGCGTTCGGCCCAAGCCAGACAAAGTCCTGGTCAATATTGTCGACTATGTACTGAAGTACAAGATCGATAGCAAGCTGGCGCTTGATACCGCACGCAACTGCCTGATCGACACGCTAGGCTGCGGACTGGAGGCCCTGTCATACCCGGCCTGCACCAAACTGATGGGCCCCATCGTGCCCGGTACTATCGTGCCCAACGGCGCCAAGGTACCGGGCACGCAATTCCAGCTCGACCCCGTGCAAGCCGCGTTCAACATTGGCGCGATGATCCGCTGGCTGGATTTCAACGACACGTGGCTGGCCGCAGAATGGGGTCACCCGTCGGACAACCTGGGCGGCATCCTCGCCACGGCCGACTGGCTCTCGCGCAACGCCGTCGCCACGGGTAAAAAACCGTTGACGATGAAAGACGTCTTGATCGGCATGATCAAGGCGCACGAAATTCAGGGTTGTATCGCGCTCGAAAACTCATTCAACAAGGTCGGTCTCGACCACGTGCTGCTCGTCAAGCTGGCCTCGACCGCCGTGGTCGGCGAGCTGATCGGCCTCACGCGCGACGAGCTGATCAACGCCGTCTCGCTGGCGCTGGTCGACGGGCAATCGCTGCGCACTTACCGCCACGCCCCCAACACCGGCAGCCGTAAGTCGTGGGCCGCGGGTGACGCAACCTCGCGCGCGGTGCGCCTGGCGCTGATCGCCAAGACCGGCGAAATGGGCTATCCGTCGGTGCTGACGGCTCCAACCTGGGGCTTCTATGACGTGCTGTTCGAAGGCAAGCCGTTCAAATTCCAGCGCGACTACGGCAGCTACGTGATGGAAAATGTGCTGTTCAAGATTTCGTTTCCGGCCGAATTCCACTCGCAGACCGCGGTCGAGGCCGCGCTCACGTTGCATGCAGCGCTTGCGAAGGCCGGCAAGTCGGTCGCCGACATCAAGAAAATCACGATACGCACGCACGAAGCGGCGATCCGCATCATCGACAAGCGAGGCCCGCTGGCCAACCCGGCCGACCGCGACCATTGCATCCAGTACATGGTAGCCGTGCCGTTGATCTTCGGGCGCCTGACGGCGGCCGACTATGAAGATTCGATCGCGAAGGATCCGCGCATCGATACGCTGCGCGAGAAGATCGTGTGCGTCGAAGACAAGCAATTCACCAAGGATTACCACGATCCGGAAAAACGTTCGATTGCCAATGCGTTGACGATCGAATTCAAGGACGGCAAGAAGCTCGCGGAGGTGGTGGTGGAGTATCCGATCGGGCACAAACGCCGCCGCAAGGACGGCATTCCGTTATTGATCGAGAAATTCAAGATCAATTTGGCCCGCCATTTCCCGGCCAAGCAACAGGAAGCCATCCTGGCGGTTTCGCTCGATCAGAAAAAGCTCGAAGCAATGGCCGTCAACGAGTATGTCGATTTGTATGTGATTTAACTGTTTCCGATTCTTTTTGCGAATAACCGAAGGAAATTCCATGGCCCATAATCTGCATAAAACGCTGAAAGATTTCGACGCAGGCTCCGGCAAGCCTGCCAAATTTTATTCACTGCCCGCACTCGGCAAAGCACTCGGCGTCAAAATCGAGCGCCTGCCGGTTTCGATCCGAATCGTGCTCGAGTCGGTGCTGCGCAACTACGACGGCAAGAAGATCGCGGACGAGCATATCGCTCAGCTCGCCAACTGGAAGCCTGTCGCCAACCGTACCGATGAGATTCCGTTTGTCGTGTCGCGCGTGGTGCTGCAGGATTTCACCGGTGTGCCGCTGCTCGCCGATATCGCTGCCATGCGCGGCGTCGCCGAGCAGATGGGTAAGGATCCGAAATCGATCGAGCCGCTGGTGCCGGTCGATCTGGTGGTCGACCACTCGGTGCAGATCGATTATTTCCGTCAGCCCAACGCGCTCGACCTGAACATGAAACTGGAATTCCAGCGCAATAACGAGCGCTACCAGTTCATGAAATGGGGCATGCAGGCATTCGACACGTTCAAAGTCGTGCCGCCGGGCATCGGTATCGTTCACCAGGTCAACCTCGAATATCTGGCACGCGGTGTGCACAGCAAGAAGATCGGCAACGACAAGGTCTATTACCCCGATTCGCTGGTCGGTACCGACAGCCATACCACCATGATCAACGGGATTGGCGTCGTGGGCTGGGGCGTGGGCGGCATCGAAGCGGAAGCAGGCATGCTCGGACAGCCGGTCTATTTCCTGACGCCCGATGTGGTCGGCGTGGAACTGAAAGGCCGCCTGCGCGAAGGCGTGACGGCGACTGACCTGGTCCTGACCATTACCGAAATGCTGCGCCGCGAGAAAGTCGTCGGCAAATTCGTCGAGTTCTTCGGCGAAGGCACCGCTTCGCTGGCGCTGCCGGACCGCGCAACCATCGGCAATATGGCGCCGGAATACGGCGCGACGATGGGCTTTTTCCCGGTCGACGACAAAACCATCGAGTACTTCGAAGGCACGGGCCGTACCAAGGATGAAATCGCTGCGTTCCAGAACTACTTCAAGGCGCAGGGTCTGTATGGCATCCCCAAGGCCGGCCAGATCGACTACACCAACGTCGTCACGCTGGACCTCGGCACCGTGGCGCCGTCGCTGGCGGGCCCGAAGCGTCCTCAGGACCGCATCGAGCTGGGCAACATGAAGACCAACTTCGCCGACTTGTTCTCGAAGCCAGCAAGTGCGAACGGTTTTTCGAAGACCCCCGCGCAGTTGGAGGAAACCTACAAGACCACCGACGGCGTGTCGGTGAAAAACGGCGACATCCTGATCGCGGCCATTACGTCTTGCACCAACACGTCGAACCCGAGCGTGCTGCTCGCGGCCGGCCTACTGGCCAAGAAGGCCGTGGCTGCAGGGCTGAGCGTCGCGCCGCACATCAAGACCTCGCTCGCGCCGGGTTCGCGCGTCGTGACCGAGTACTTGACCGCTGCCGGTTTGCTGCCCTACCTGGAACAGTTGGGCTTCGGTGTCGCGGCCTACGGCTGCACGACCTGTATCGGTAACGCCGGCGACCTGACCCCTGAGTTGAACGAAGCCATCGCGAAGAACGACATCGTCGCGGCTGCCGTGCTGTCGGGCAACCGTAACTTCGAAGCCCGGATCCACCCCAGCATCCGCGCCAACTTCCTGGCTTCGCCGCCGCTGGTCGTCGCTTACGCGATCGCCGGCAACGTCACGCGCGATTTGATGACGGAACCGGTCGGTAAGGGCAAGAATGGCAAGGATATCTACCTGGGCGACATTTGGCCGACCAGCGAAGAAATCCAGAAGCTGATGAAGTTCGCGTTGAATTCGAAAGTGTTCAAGCAGAACTACGCCGAGCTGACCAAGAAAGGCGATTTGTGGAGCAAGATCGAAGGCGAAGCGGGCGAAGTCTATACCTGGCCGAAATCGACCTATATCGCCGAGCCGCCGTTCTTCGGCAGCAACTTCAGCATGCAACCGGCTGACAGCATTGCAGCGGTCAAGGGCGCGCGCGCACTGGGCGTGTTCGGTGATTCAGTGACCACCGACCATATCTCGCCGGCAGGTTCGATCAAGGAATCGTCACCGGCAGGCGCGTGGCTCAAGGCCAACGGCGTGCAAAAGGCCGATTTCAACAGCTACGGCTCGCGCCGCGGCAACCACGAAGTGATGATGCGCGGCACCTTCGCCAACGTCCGGATCAAGAACCTGATGCTGCCGGCCAATGCCGACGGCACCCGGGTGGAAGGCGGCGTGACGATTTTCCAACCGTCCGGCGAACATATGCCGATCTACGACGCGGCGATGAAGTATATCGACGAAGGCACCCCGACCGTGGTGTTCGGCGGCGAAGAGTACGGCACCGGCAGCTCGCGCGACTGGGCCGCCAAGGGTACGCAATTGCTGGGCGTGAAGGTTGTTGTCGCACGCAGCTTCGAGCGCATTCACCGCTCCAACCTGGTTGGCATGGGCGTGCTGCCGTTGCAGTTCAAGGAAGGCACGAGCGTCGACACGCTGAAGATCACCGGCGAAGAATCGTTCGACGTCGCAGGTCTGAGCAGCGATATCAAGCCGCAACAGGAAGTCACGCTGGTGATCCATCGTAAGGATGGCAGCACCCAGAACGTGCCGGTCCTGCTGCGTATCGATACGCCGATCGAAGTCGATTACTACAAACACGGTGGTATCCTGCCGTTCGTGCTTCGCTCGTTGCTCGCAGCGTAAATTGTTTTTGCAGGTTGTCGCGCCTTAGGCGCGGCTTTCCCAGCCCGGCTCGATGCCGGGCTTTTTTATGCGCAGCGTTTTGCAAACGTATCGGCAGTTTTATCGATCGCCTTATCGATGCCTTTCATTGAGCCACTGCATTGTTTGATTCATCGACTTTCTGCCCCGTTACTTATCGATCGTTGATCGTTTGCTGATTGTTTCCTTGTCGTTTGTTTGGCCCGCTCTTGCGTTGCTGGTCCCTTAACTCTCAAGAGGGGCTAAAATACGAGGTTCCGTGTACTTTTGATTATCCTGGCTTCTCTCCTATGCGCTCGCGAATTGCCAAACGTCTTCCCCCCGATGCAGAAAAGCTGATCGAGCTGTCGCTCGCGCTTTCCGCGTCTGGCAGCCGAACCGAAGACCGCTTCTGGGAACACCGCATCGACGCGCTGATCGGCAAAGTCGTGCGCAACGGCAATCAGGCCACCCTGGATGCGGCCCTCGATCATCTGCAGCAACATCATCCCGAAAGCTATGGCGTACTGGCCGATCAAAGCGAAACCGCCAGCGAATCGCTGGATCTGACACACGACGACGCACCGTGGCAGACCCTGTTGATTGCCGCACCGGTGTTGGCCTGGACACGTTACGCGATTCCGTCGGGGCAACTCCGCGACGAGGTCACGCTGACGCTCGCCGCCCACTTGCAGGCTCACGTGCTGGCCGAAGGCAGTCGGGTCGCGTTGGCGCCGTTTCTGTACAGCATCGACCAATTGCCACGCCACCATGTGGAAGTTTATCGGCTGACCCAGCAGTTGTCGCAAGCCGCGATGCTGGGGCAGATTCCTAAAATAAACCTGTCCAACCTGCCGGAAACCGCGCCCATTCTCGCCGATCCGCGCTTTTTACTCGCGGTGGTGGCGGCGCCTGCCGGCGCCCCGCTGTTGCGCTGGCAACAGGATGTGGACGGAGCCTATTACGAGCGTCACCGTTGCCTGGAGCAGTGGAAAGCGCAAGGCGGCGCCAACCTGAGCAGCCTGTTCCCCGGCTGCGAATTCGAATGCCTGCTCCCCGACGCCTACTATTCGGCCTGCCGCGACGCGGACGAGCGCGTGCGACCTCACACGCTGCGCACCGCGGTGCGCTATCTGCAGGATGTGCTTGAAACCACGGCAGGCGAGTTGCGCGCGGTGATCGGCGGGTTTGGCGAGCAGCGCATCGACGAATTCCGCATCGGCTTTACCCGGCGCGGCAGCAATGACGTGCTTTACGGCGTGATCTGGCCGCTCTATGGGCGCGAGAGTGGGGAAGCCGGCGAACCGCTGGATCCCAACGAACCCCCGGCCGATCCGATCGATGCCGTGCTTGCCTTGCTCAAGGAAACCGGTGTGACCGAGATTCGTCGCCATCAAGGCTGCTTCGAACCCGAGTTTTGCGACGATTGCGGCGTGCCGCTCTACCTCGACCCGCTCGGCGAAATCGTGCACGCCGAAATGCCTCCCGACGCTGAACCCACTCAGCCTCACTTCCACTAACAAAACCTCGTCCACATGTAAGACCGCGTCGGCATCGGCGCGGCGCGTTCTTGCGCCGCGTCTATCTTCGCTCGTCATTCTCACCAGGAATTTTCTGTTTTCTTGGCCAGCCAGGTTGCAACGCTGGGCGTATGGGCTTGATATGGCTTTCGGACAGGGCGCGCGAGTGTCGCTGGTCCGCCATCATGCACCTGACGATACACGCCGCTTATGGCCGCCGGGTACAGCTGCCGCGTTATAGCGGGCGGGTTATAGCTCACGGGTTATAGCTCACGCTACCCACGCGAGCCATCGTGCTTATCGGCGCGATGGGCTGTGTCCGCCACTCCAAGGCGATAAACCTGAGAAGTACGGGGGAGAATTGAAAATGATTTTTTTGTGTTTGAACGATCAATCTGAACGACGCGAAGGCCTTAAAGCCTTGTTGCGCCAAGTCAATCGCCACGCGACCACGATCGACGCACGCGATTGGCGTCAGGCCCAGCGCGTAGTCGAGCGCACGCCGCCGGACCTGCTATTGATCGATTGGCAAAGCCAATGGATGAAGGTTGCCGATCTCACGCTGTTTCTAAGCAAGCACCCCACCCTGCCGGCGGCGGTACTCGCGGACGACGCTCGTCCCAGCGCGGTCGCGACCTTCATGCAAGCGGGGGTGCTCGGTGTGGTGCCGCGCGACTTGGCACCCAAATTGATCGTGCGCGCTTTCGAGCTGGTCTTGCTGGGCGGGCACTACGTGCCTGCACGCGCACTGGATCTGGACGTGTCGGTCGCGCCCCCCTACTGTCCCAAACGGGCCGAGCATGTGGCGGGCGCCTTGACGCGCAAGGTTCATATCGAAGATCTGCCGCCCCTGTCGCCACGCCAGCATCAGATCATGCGTTTAGTGCACCTCGGGAGCACCAACAAGGTCATTGCGCGCGCATTGGGTATTAGCGAAGGGACGGTGAAGATCCACTTGTCCTGTGTATTTCGTGCCCTCGGCGCGACCAACCGTGCCGCTGCGGTCGCGATCTATAACGGCTGGCAATTCAACGGGTTGCGCGCACTACGCCGCGACACCGAATTGGCGGCGCTCGAAGTGCCCGGCGCAGATAACGACGCCGCGGCCGAAGCCGTGGTCGCAAGCATCGCCCCTGTCCAGCAAGCGGACATGGCGGCCCGATGGCTGATGGCCGCTGAGCCGGAGGCCGCCTATCACGCAGTCGCGAATCGCAACGCGGACCGGGTTCAAACGGGCGAGGACGAGGAAGACCGAGATGAGGTCGTGCGTAGCGACGAGGATAGGGATGGGGGCGGTGATGCGGGTAGAGATGAATATGCAGACGCAGACGAGAACGCAGACGAAACCCGTTAACTCACGATACCTGGCATCTTACGAAATATAGCCTGCTCGCATTTCAGCCTAGCGGCGAGTCTTTTACGTTAAGATTGAACTCCCGCTATTTGTCAGGCATCTGAACAAGCCTGTAAGCTCTGATTTTCTTATTCATGCCTCGCTATACTTTGATGTCCCGACTGCGGTACCGGGTCGGCACCCTCTTCATTTCGTTGATGGTCCTTCCTGCCTTCGCCGCTCATGCGGATCAGCTTGAGCAACACGATAACCTGGTCCAGAAATTCGTCAACGAACAACATGCCAGTCCCTTGGTCGCGGACTGCGCTGCACATGCCAGCTTCGTCGTCAGTACCTCGTCGTATTTCGACCATGCTGAATTCCCGGCGAACACGCTTGACGATGAACATGCCAAGACACAGCCGTGGAATGACGCGTTCGACAACGGCAAGCAACGCATCAAAGTGGACACGATAGTCACGGTGACCGGCGAAGGCGTTCGCAAGGATCCGCAAGCCGCACCTGAATCGCTGACGTTCAAATGCGGTTACGTCGACAACAAGATGTTGGCGTTCTCTTACAACGACCCGGTGCCACCTGCTGTTAGCCATGCAAGCGCCAAGCATCACGGCAAGCCGGTCCGAGGCGCCCATGGCTCGAAAGGCACACATGCGCAGGCCAGCAGCAAGCACAGTACGAAAGCGCGTACCCAACCGGCCAAAAGCCGAGTCGTTAAAAAGCCCTCGTCGAAAACGAAGAAAACCGCTGGGTAAAAGTCCTGACTGAGGGCTGACTGGGGGCTGACTGAGGATGCTCACTGACGGTGCCAAGTATGTTGCCAGATAGCAGCTCCCCTCAGACCGCCTCCTTGGGCGCCGCGGGACGCCTCGTCGGCATCCCCAGCTGACATCTAAGCGGACACCTCAGCGGGCGCCTCGGCTCGCTCGAGTTGCCGCAGAATGGCCGAGAGCATCGCCGCACCGAGGGATGCGCTACGCGCGCCGTTCCATCCTTGTTTCGGTTCCGGCAGATTGGCATTGTCCTTGAACGGCATCTCCAGCGTCAGCGACAGGCAGCCGAATTGGTGTCCGATGTATTTCGACGCAAGCTTGAGCGCATCGACGCGATATTTGTTGCTCGAATAACCATGTTTCGACTGGAAGTCCGGGCTCGCTGTCTTGAAATATTCGATGAAGGCATCCTGCTCACGCCGCTGCCGCTCGCCGAACTCCGGCAACATTTCGCAGCCGGCGACGAATACATAAGGCAGCGTTTCGTCGCCGTGGATATCGAAGAACATGTCGCAGCCCAGGGCATGGATCGCATCGCGCACGACTTTGACTTCGGGGCTGCGCTGCGCGTCGGGTTCCAGCCACTCGCGATTGAGATTAGCGCCGGCTGCATTGGTGCGCAAATTGCCCAGCGCGGAGCCGTCGGGATTCATATTCGGCACTACGTAAAACACGGCTCGCTCGAGCAGCACGCGCGCCACGGGGTCGCCCACCCAAGCGCCCTGTCCGGTCAAACGTGCGAGCAAGCCCTCGGTAAACCACTCGGCCATGGTTTCACCAGGGTGCTGGCGGCCGATCACCCAGATTCGCGGCTTGCCAGCGGCAGCCGCGCCCAGCGTTACCAGCGTCATCGGCCGCCCTTGCACCGTCTCACCCAAGGTGCTCATGCTCACGGCCTCGTGCTGCTGCAGCGTGCCCAGAAAAGCCGCGTGGCGCGCTTCCCCATAGGGTTCGAAATAGGCGTAGTAGACGCTGTCGTATTCGGGTTGGTGGTTAATCGTCAGAACGCGCCCGTCATAGCAGGTCGGCACGCGGAACCAGTTTTGATTATCGTAGCTCGCCACGGCTTGGTAGTCGGTCCAGCCACCGGGAAATGCGCACTCCGACGCGTTTTCGAACGTGATCGAACACGGCGTGCCACGCACGCCGCTCAAGCGAAAATAGAACCACTGGGCAAAATCGGCTTGCGTGTCGGGCCGCATGCGCAGCCGAATCGCGTCGGCTCGCTCGCACTCCAGGACTTCGATCGCCGCGGCATCGAATTGACTATGGATGCGCACAGCAGGGGCAAGCGCGAACGACATGGAGCACCTCGATTCTAAAGGTTGGGGGAGGAACGATCGCTCAGGCGGCAAGCCTGCGGCGGAACACCCAGGTTGCCGGGCCTGAAATGTCCGGTTCGAAAGTATAGCCGTCACTGTCGAATGATTTTAGCTGTTCGGCATCGGTCACCCCATGCAGCGCCGCATATCTCGCCATCAGCCCGCGCGCGCGTTTGGCATAGAAACTGATGATCTTGTAGCGCCCGTTCTTCCAGTCTTCAAACACCGGCGTGACCACGGGCACGGTCAGCCCCTTGGGCTTGACCGATTTGAAATACTCTTCCGAGGCCAAATTCACCAGTTTGCCGGCCCCGCTCATGCTCGAGAGTGCGTCGTTGAGCGCGTGGGTGATCCGATCGCCCCAGAAACCATACAAATCGCGCCCGCGCGCGTTTTGGAATCGCGTACCCATTTCAAGACGATAAGGCTGCATCAAATCGAGCGGCCTGAGCAATCCATAGAGCCCGGACAAGATGCGGATATGGCTTTGCGCGTATTTCAAGGCAGGCGCGGGCAAGCTCCCGGCGTCCAGCCCTTCATAGACATCGCCGTTGAATGCGAAAATGGCCTGCTTGGAATTGGACGTGTCGAAGTGCTCGATCCAACTCGCATAGCGCTCGAAATTCAGTTGCGCCAACGGATCGGAAATCTTCATCAAGCTCGCGATCTGCGGGGGCGACAAGTCGCGCAGCGACGCGATCAGCTCGGCGCTGTCGGCGACGAAAGCCGGCAGCGTATGGCGTGCGACCGGCGCAGGTGTCTGGTAATCAAGTGATTTGGCAGGCGAGAGAACGATTATCATAGGGTTCCGAAAAGCGATTTACCCCCTTATTCTATCGAATGGCGCCTGCGCACGTGACCGAGTCAATTTCTACCCCAGACGCACAGCCCAGCGCCCCCCCCCTCGCCGACGGTATGACGACCGTGATTCTCGATTCCAACGTGTGGATCGATATCCTGATTTTCGACGACCCGGTGAGCCGCCCGATTCGGCAAGCGCTCGAAGGCGGGCACCTGCAGGCGTTGATCGACCGGCGTTGCCTGGCTGAACTGGCGTATGTGCTTGACTACCCCCAATTCGCGAAATATGCGCTCGATAAAGCGCAAACGCTGCAGCGGCTGGCGGCCTTGACCCGGCAGGTCGACCCCGCACCGCCGGTCGGCGCGCGTGCGTTGCCATCGTGTCGGGACAAGGATGACCAGAAGTTTCTTGAGTTGGCCCATGCGAGCGGCGCGCATTGGCTTGTGTCGAAAGACCGCGCCTTGCTGAAGCTGGCGCGACGGATCGAGCGCGATTTCGCATTTCGCATCGGGATCCCGGCTGTTTTTGTGGCGGCTTGCGGGCTGTCCGGCGAACCCGCTTGATCGCGCGCACCAGACGTGCACCACGCGGCACCCCACTCGCCACATCCACTTCGCGTGAAAACGGTTGTGTACGCGAGCGGCTACAATAGCGAAATCCTTTTGCCTCCCTGCGAATCAACCCATGAATGCTAAAGAATCCGCTCGCTTCGAGCTGACGTCTCGTTTGCCCGATGTGGGCACGACCATCTTTACCGTGATGTCCGCCCTTGCTACGCAAAAAGGCGCGGTCAATCTGGGCCAAGGCTTCCCCGATTTTGACTGCGATCCGCAGATCGTCGACGCCGTTGCCGGCGCCATGCGGGCCGGTCACAACCAATATCCGCCGATGACAGGCGTGCCCGCACTGCGAGCCGCGATCGCGAAAAAAATCCATACGCTATATGGACGTCAGTACGACGCCGATCGAGAGGTCACAATCACCGCCGGCGCCACCCAGGCGCTCCTGACGGTCGTATTGGCCGTCGTGCATCCCGGCGACGAAGTGATCGTGATCGAACCGGTGTATGACAGCTACGTGCCGTCGATTCAACTGGCCGGCGGCATACCGGTGTTTGTTGCGCTCGACGCGCCTCACTACGCCATCCCGTTCGACAAGCTGGAAGCCGCGATCACACCGAAGACGCGGTTGATCATGATCAACTCGCCGCACAATCCGACCGGCACGATCTGGCGCGAAGCCGATATGCGCCGCCTGGAAGATCTGGTACGCGGCACCGACATTCTGATTTGCTCCGACGAGGTCTATGAGCACATGGTGTTCGATGGCGCGCGCCATGAAAGCGTGGCCCGCTATCCCGAACTCGGCCGCCGCAGCTTCGTGGTTTCCAGCTTCGGCAAGACCTACCACGTGACCGGCTGGAAAGTGGGTTATGTCGCCGCGCCGGCAGCACTTTCCGCCGAATTCCGCAAAGTGCACCAGTTCAACGTATTTACCGTCAACACGCCTGTGCAGTATGGGCTTGCGAGCTATATGGAAAACCCCGCGCCTTATCTTGAGCTGGCAGCGTTCTATCAGCAAAAGCGCGACTTCTTCCGCGCGGGGCTCGCAAAAACCCGTTTGAAATTGATGCCGTGCACGGGTACGTATTTCCAATGCGTCGATTATTCGGCGGTCAGCGATCTGCCCGAAGCGGATTTTGCGCAATGGCTGACGGCCGAAATCGGCGTGGCTGCGATACCTGTGTCGGCGTTTTATCATGCCGGCCAGGAGTCGGGCGTTGCGCGCTTCTGTTTTGCCAAGAAAGAATCGACCTTGGCGACTGCACTGGAACGCTTGGCGAAGATTTAAGCCCAGCCGCTATGACGCCGGCAACTGCGCCACGGAAATTGGTCGGCGCGCCGGCTGCGTGCGGGCGTTTGCTGCGCTTGCCGCGTTCGTCACCGCGACATGCGCCACACGCGATTCGCCACACGCAGTTCGCCACCCTCAATAACGCGTATGCAACGCACGGCGCGTCAACCCGGACGCACCCGGCGAATCACCCTCCCGCCTCGGCCTTGCGTGCCGCCAGATACGCCTTGCGGTCCGCCACCACCTTTTGCGCCGCCGGCCGTTCCGCGATCAACTTTCCGTGACTCTTCCAGTCGATTCCAGCTTCATCGACGATGTCGCTTCCGTACACCACCTTGCTCGCCATGCTCACGATCGGCAAATGCAGGTAGGCGACCAGATCGGCCAACGTGAATGTCTCGCCACCGAGATAAGGCGCAAAATGCGCCAGGCGCTTGAACCCTGCGAGGTTGTGACTGAGCGCCTTGTGTACACGTTCACGCGTCTCGTCGCTGATCGGCAACCCCGAAAACGCATGGCGATAAAGATCGCGCGCAACCAGCTCGATATGCATTTCCAAATAGGTGATCAATTCGCGCTGCTGCGCGGCTGCGAACGGATCGGCCGGCAATAACGGGTTTTGCGGATAGGCGGCCTCGAGATAATCGACGATCACCTGGGATTCGGTCAGCACCCCTTCATCCGTTTCGATAAAGGGAATCTTGCCCAGCGCGGAACGCCCCAACAGCGCATCGGGCGGGCTGAACAGCACATGCACTTCCTCAAACGGGATATCTTTCTCAAGCAGCACGAACTTTACTTTGTTGTAGTAGTTCGAGGCCGAAAAGCCGCACAGTTTAATCATTCGAGTCCCCCTGGAATTCTCAATCAGCTTACCGGTATTTGCCGACTATCGTCACGCCGACCGCTTCAGCCCCCGCGCGTCTTGATACTATGTACCCACGATAACCGCTCTTACGGCACGGGCCTCATAAATGCACGGTCGTGCTATTCTAATTCAACTTTTCATCCAGCTCTCGATCGATTCGTTGACTCTGATTTAGCCCTCAATCAATCCTTATCCAAACGCCCATCTACTCCAATTAAGCCGGCTCAATCCGAATGACATCTACCACTATCGAACACGCACCCTTTGCCATCCATTCGGTCGGAATCGTCGGCGCCGGCGCAATGGGACGCGGCATCGCCCAGATCGCCGTGCTTGCCGGACTTGACGTCAAGCTCTATGACACCCATCCGGAAGCCGCCGCCGCCGCGCGGACGATGCTGGCCGACGTGTTCGCCAAACTGGTCGGCAAAGGCCGCCTCGCGGAAGCGGATGCGCAGGCGGCCGTCGCGCGCATCGTGCCTTGCGCCACGCTGCAGCAATTCAGCGGATGCGATCTGATCATCGAGGCGATCGTCGAACAGCTCGACGTCAAGCAAGCGCTGTTGCGCCAGCTCGAAGCGATCGTGCGCCCGGAGTGTGTGCTTGCCTCCAATACATCGTCGTTGTCGATTACCGGACTTGCATCTGCATGCGCACATCCGGAACGGGTCGCCGGTTTTCACTTCTTCAACCCGGTGCCCTTGATGAAAGTGGTCGAGGTCATCAACGGCCTGCGTACGGCGCCGCAAACGACCCAGGCGCTCGTGCAGCTCGCGCGGCGCATGGGCCATACCGCCGTGCAGGCCAGGGACATGCCGGGCTTCCTCGTCAATCACGCGGGACGCGGCATGAACACGGAAGGCTTGCGCATCGCCGGCGAAGGCGTCGCCAGCTTTGCCGACGTCGACCGCATCATGCGCGAACAGGCGGGTTTCAAACTCGGCCCGTTCGAGCTGCTCGACCTGACCGCGCTCGACGTGTCGCATCCCGTGATGGAATCGATCTATCATCAGTTCTACGAAGAAGCGCGCTTCCGCCCTTCGCCGATTACGGCCGTTCGGCTGGCAGGTGGTTTGCTGGGACGTAAAACGGGCGCCGGCTTTTATACCTATACGGATGGGCGACAGGATCAGCCGACCGAATTGCTGCCTCCGTTTGCAATGCCCTCGCGCGTATGGGTCAGCAACGCGCATCCGAGCGGGCGCGACGCGGTAGTCGAATTGATTCGTCTGGCTGGTATCACGCTCGACGAAGGCACGCGCCCGCAAGCCGATTCGCTGATTATCGTCACCCCCATTGGGCTGGATGCCACCACCGCCGCTGTCAACGAACAACTCGATGCCGCCCGGACGGTCGCGATCGACACCTTGCTGCCCTTCGCCGCGTCGCGCCGCCGCACGCTGATGACCACGCCGGCCACCTTGCCTGTCTCGCGCGATGCAGCCCATGCGCTATTTGCCGCGGACGGCACTGCCGTTACCGTGATTCGCGATTCGGCGGGCTTTGTCGCACAACGTATCATCGCGATGATCGTCAACATCGGCTGCGATATCGCGCAGCAGCGCATCGCCAGCCCGCAGGACATCGATCTCGCCGTGACCTTGGGCCTCGGCTATCCGCGCGGTCCGCTGGCGCTGGGCGATACCGTGGGCGCATCGGTCATCCTGGCCATTTTGCGCAACCTGCAAACGCTTTCGGGCGATCAACGCTATCGCCCTTCTCCCTGGTTGATGCGCCGCGCGCAGTTGGGTATGTCGCTGACCCGCGACGATCTATAAGGACTATGCAAAGATGGCTGCTGAACTGCTCGCGCAACGTAACGAATCGACGCTGGTTTTAACGCTGTCCAACCCTGGCGTGCGCAATGCGCTGCATCCGGATATGTATGCCGCCGGTGTCGAAGCCTTCGAAGTCGTCGAGCGCGATGCGTCGATCGCGGCTGTGGTCATTACCGGCGCGGATGATTTTTTCTGTGCCGGTGGCAACCTGAACCGGCTGCTCGAAAATCGCGCCAAAGATCCGGCCGAACAGGCGCAAAGCATAGAGGCGCTCGGCGCGTGGATCAGCGCGATCCGTAGCTGCTCCAAGCCGGTGATCGCCGCAGTCGAAGGCGCGGCCGCCGGCGCGGGCTTTTCGCTGGTGCTGGCTTGCGATATGGTAGTGTCGGCCGAAAATGCCAAATACGTGATGGCCTATGCGCGCGTGGGCCTCACGCCCGATGGCGGCGGCTCGTGGTTTCTTGCGCGCAGCTTGCCGCGCGCGCTGGCCAGCGAAATCCTGATTGAAGGCAAACCTGTGAGCGCTGCACGCCTTTACGAAACCGGGCTGATCAACCGCTTGGTCAAACCGGGCAGCGCGCGCGACGCGGCCGTCGAATGGGCGCAGCAACTTAGCCAGATTTCGCCCAATGTGGTCGCGCGCATGAAGGGCTTGATCGAGCAAGCAGCGACTCAACCGCTCGCCGATCATCTGCTCACCGAACGCGACAGTTTTGTCGAGTCGCTGTTTCATCGAGATGGCTTGGAGGGCATCAGCGCGTTCCTTGAAAAGCGCGCGGCGCGTTATGTTTGACGTCTGACATGTCTCACGTCGACGGGTCGCATGCTCGCTCAATACGCCCGCTCAACTCAAGCCGCCCAGGCCGCTACGTCGCGACATAGGCAATACCACGATGGAATGGCTCTACGACCAATTCCTCAAATATCGGCAAGACTAGCAATATCGGGAGGAGCCATGTCACAGGATTTTTCGGCGTTCGAAGGCACGCGCGCGGTCGCCGCCCAGCATGAATTCGACGTGCAGGCCTTGGAGACATGGCTGCTCGCTCATGTCAGCGGATTCAACGGGCCCATCGCCTGCGAAATGTTCGCAGGCGGTCAGTCCAATCCAACTTATAAATTGATCACGCCCGAGCGCACCTACGTGATGCGCGCCAAGCCGGGCCCTGCCGCGAAACTGCTGCCATCGGCGCATGCCATCGAACGCGAGTATCGCGTCATGGACGCGCTCGCGGACACCGACGTGCCAGTCGCCAGGATGATCGCGCATTGCGCCGACGAGAGCGTGATAGGCCGCGTCTTCTATATCATGGAGTTCGTGTCGGGCCGGGTGCTATGGGACCAGGGCCTGCCCGGCATGACGCGCACCGAGCGCGCGGCCATCTACGACGAAATGAATCGCGTGATCGCGGCACTCCATTCGGTCGACGTGAATGCCATCGGCCTCGGCGATTACGGCAAACCGGGCAATTATTTCGCGCGGCAAATCGGGCGCTGGAGCAAGCAATATCTGGCCTCGCAAACCGAGCCCATCGAAGCGATGCAATATATGATCGATTGGCTGCCTGCGCATATCCCCGAATCGCCAAACGAAAGCGTAGCCATCGTGCACGGCGATTTCCGGCTCGACAATCTCATCTTTCATCCGAGCGAGCCGCGTGTGCTGGCGGTGCTCGACTGGGAACTCTCGACGCTGGGCGATCCGCTTGCCGATTTTGCATATAACTGCATGAGCTGGCATGTCCAGCCGAGCCAATTCCGTGGCATCGCCGGGCTGGACTTGCCGGCGCTGGGCATTCCGGCCGAAGCCGATTACATCCGCCGCTACTGCGAGCGGACCGGCCGTGAAATTCACGGCGACTGGAATTTTTATCTGGCCTACAACATGTTCAGGATTGCGGCGATTTTGCAGGGCGTCGCGCGGCGCGTGGTCGACGGCACCGCATCCAGCGCACAAGCGCGCGATGCCGGCGCGAGTGCCCGGCCGCTGGCGGAACTCGCCTGGCGGTATGCGCAAAAAGCGGTGCAATGAGCGAGGCGCTAGCGTTCATTCCCACGCAACCCGTGCGCTGCAGCCAAAAGGGTTCTATGTTTTAATTTGTGGCATCGCTAGCCCTTGCGCACGCACAGGCTGCACTCATAGCGTTTCGAGGAGCCGCAATGATAGACGTCTATAGCTGGGCCACGCCGAACGGTCATAAGGTCCACATCATGCTGGAAGAGTGTGGGCTCACCTACAAGGCGCACCCGGTCGATATCGGCGCCGGCGACCAGTTCAAACCCGACTTCCTGGCCATCAGCCCCAACAACCGGATTCCCGCGATCATCGACCACGACGGTCCCGGCGGGAAGGATCTCGCGTTGTTCGAATCCGGGGCGATCCTGCAATATCTGGCCGACAAAACCGGCAAGTTCTTGCCCACCGAGCCGGCCGCTCGCTACACGACTTTGCAATGGCTGATGTTCCAGATGGGCGGCCTGGGACCGATGCTAGGCCAGACGCACCATTTCCGCATCTACGCGCCAGAAAAAATCGACTACGCGATTCAACGCTACACCAACGAAAGCCGGCGCTTATACGGCGTGATGGAGCGTCAACTGGGCAAGCATGCTTACTTGGCCGGCGACGCTTACACGATCGCCGATATCGCCAGCTTCCCGTGGACACGTTCGTGGAAAAATCAGGGTATCGAACTGAGCGAATTCCCCAACGTGCAGCGCTGGCATGAAGAGATTGCGCAGCGCCCGGCCGTCAAGAGAGGTGTGGATGTACTCGCCGACTTACGCAAGCCGCTGATGGACGATAAGGCGCGCGAAAACCTGTTCGGGTCGACTCAATACAGCAAACGCTGAATCTGACCGCCCTGGCCAACCCAACCACCTCAACCGCTCGCGGTGGCGTCGCCGGATCAATCGTAGTGCTGGGTAATCAGCTCCGCCACGCAAACCGGCCTGTCGCCACCCTCGCGTTCGATGGTGATCGCCCAGGTGATTTGGCCGCCGTCTTTGAGCGGCTCAAACCGCTGTACGACAAAGTGCGCTCGCACGCGGCTACCGACCGGGACCGGCGCCGGGAAACGCACCCGGTTCAGCCCATAATTGACGCCCATGCGTTGGCGTATGTCGATGGACTGCGCGAGCCAGCCCGGTATCAACGAAAGCGTCAGAAAGCCGTGCGCCACAGCCGCGCCGAATGGCGACTCTCGCCGGGCACGTTCCTGGTCGACATGTATCCATTGGTGATCGCCGGTGGCCTGCGCGAATTCGAGCACGCGCGACGCTTCTATCGTCAGCCACTCGGTGCAGGCGATTTCCGTGCCGATGTGATCTGCCAGCAAGTGCACGCTGTCAAACTGACGCATCATGGTCACGCGCGGGTCCCCGGCTTTTTTTTCATTGATCGATGGACTTCGATCTCAAGCGTCTGTCGCGGGCGTACGTCTCGTGCCGCAACTTCAAACGTCGCGTTTCAGACTTTCTCTTGGTCGCCTGCGGCTTGCGCCGTCGGGCGCCGCCCCATCAGCAGCTTAGAGCGCACGTAGACGACCTGCTCGCCGCTCTGGTTGTAGCCTTCCGAGCGCATCACGAGCAGCCCGCGATCCGGTTTGCTCTGCGAAGCGCGTGCCCCTTCGATAACCAGTACGACATCGAGCGTGTCGCCAACCCGGACCGGCTTGAGCCAGCGAATCTCGTCGACACCGGGCGAACCCAGCGAAGACGAATCGTGCAGCACGCCATCGACCAGCAGCTTCATCATCACCGCGCAGGTATGCCAACCGCTGGCGATCAAGCCGCAGAACACCGACTCCCGGGCCGCCTCATCGTCCGTGTGAAACGGCTGCGGATCGTATTTACCCGCGAATTCAAGAATCTCATCACGCTCGAACGTGTACTTGCCAAGCTGCAGCTTGGAGCCGACTTTCAGATCTTCGAAGTACGTATTGATAGTCATCGCGTGTGTCCAGTTTGGGTGTGTTGCGCAGTCGGGCTACGGCTCGATAACTACTGCAACGGTTCCTTGAGGCTGTCGGGAATCGGGAGCGGCATCACTTCGATCCCTTCTTCCAGCAATTCACGAAACTGATCACGACTGGCCACACCGCGGATATTGCGCGCCGGCGCTTCTTCGTAATGCATGCGGCGCGCTTCGTCGGCAAAACGCTCGCCGACGTTCTCGGTTTGCGCCAGCACTTGGCGAACCGCGCTCAGCCATGCACCTTGCGCGCTCGCTGCGGTTTGCGGTGCGTTTTCCGGTGCACTCTTTGAGGCCAGCGGCTGCGGCGGCGCTTGTTGCGCGTTGCGCCCGGCCGCGCGTTCAGCCTGGATCGCGCCGGACAGATTCAATCGAGGCGCAGAAGGCAAACGCGTCAACTCGGTCGAATTGCAAATTGGGCAAGCCACCAGACGGCGCGACAACTGGTTTTCAAAATCGGCATCGGACCCAAACCAACCCTCGAAGTGATGGTCGCCGGGACACGTTAAATCGAGAACTTTCATACGAAACCTGGGCGCCCGAAACCGACGACGCCATGTGCAAACGCATATAACCGGAAGGAATGCCGCGCGGCCACGATGATGGCGAGCGCAAACGTTCCGCTTTTTCTAGCTTATCGTGAAGTCGATTCTAGCGCGCAGCAAAAAAACGTGCTCGCCGAGACATCGCCACCACGCGAGGACACGGGGTTTCGAACTCGAACGGTGCTGTGGATAGACAGCCCTCAGACCCACGGAAAACCCGATCGGGCAGTCCAACGACGTTCAGACGCGCTGCGCCGGGCCCGCTTGCCAGGTGCCGGCCAGTATTTTTTCCAGCCAGAAAGTGCCGATGATGGTTTTGACGTCGGTCACCTTGCCGCTGCGCACCCATTCCAGCAGCGTCGGCACATCGGCCGTGAACGTTTCGAGAAACTCGCCGTCGTCGAGTTTGCGCTCGCCGGCCGTGAGGCCCCGCGCGAGATAGATGTCGATGAACTCCGTGGAATAGGAGATCACCGGGTGGATACGCGCCACATAACAGAATTCACGGGCGCTGTAGCCGGTTTCCTCGCGCAGCTCACGCGCGCCGCACGCCAGCGCGCCTTCCTGCGGATCCAGTTTGCCGGCTGGGAACTCGACCATCACCCGCGCCAAGGGATAGCGATATTGCCGCTCCATCAGCACGCGCCCGTCGTCGAACAGCGGGATGATCATGACGGCGCCCGGATGCTGCACATACTCGCGCATGGCGGTGTTGCCATCCGGCAAGCGCACCGTATCGCGCTTGAGCGTCAGGAAGCCGCCCGAATGCAGGGTTTCGCCATCGACCTTGACTTCGATCAAGCCGGCGTCCTGCTGGTCGTCCTCATCCGGGTACTGTGAAAAGGTCTGCGTCATGGCCTGCCCTCGCTGCGTGCTCATTTGCGCGCTCATTTACGTGCTCATTTACATGCTCAACGATGTTTGACTAGATAGCGCACCGTGAAACCCGGGAAAGCGAACACCAGAAATAGGCTGAACGTGACCGCATAGAATTGCCATCCCTGCACGAACACATTGCCGGCGCGCGCTTCAAGCAAATAGCCGAGACCGCCGATCACGAAATAGAGGACGATGAGTTCGGCAATCCGCATCCATCCGGATTTGCGGCTACCCCGCAATGGAATCGCCGCAAACAGACGTTGGTTGAAGAACGGCAGATTCGCACCGATCAGTGACAACAGTACGACAAACCAGCCTGCAGAAGACATTAATGCAATTTCTCGCCTAGAGCTTGATCTGTTGCAGCGCGTGCTGACACATCGTCATGAGCGGACCCGGCAAGATACCAAGCCCCACGATGACCAGACCGTTGAGTATCAGGAACGCTCGCGCCGTCGGGCTGGACTCGATCACACTCGAGTCCAGCGGCTCGTCAAAATACATGAGTTTGACGATGCGCAGGTAGTAGAACGCGCCGAACAGCGAAGTGATGACCGCCAGCACCGTCAGCCATACCAGCCCGGCGTCCATGGCCGCGCTTAGCACCGACAGCTTGGCGTAGAAACCGACCGCGGGCGGAATGCCAGCCAGCGAGAACATGAAAATCAGCATGGCAAACGCTAGCAGCGGATGGCGTTTGTTCAAGCCTTTCAGGTCGTCGATATTTTCGGCTTCGAATTCACGACGCGATAGCATCATGACGACGCCGAACGTGCCCAAGGTGGTGAGCAGATAGGTAATGCTGTAGAACGTCGCGGAACCATACGCGTCCGCCAGGCCCTGCGTCTTGCCGTCGACCACGCCCGAGAGCAGGCCCAATAGCACGAACCCCATGTTGGCGATCGCGGAATAGGCCAGCATACGCTTGACGTTCTTCTGGACGATACCGGTGATGTTCCCGACGATCAACGACAGCGCCGCCAGAATCACCAGCATCATCTGCCAATCGACCGCCAGCGGCAGCAGGCCAAACACCAGGAAGCGCAAGCCCCAGGCGAAGGCCGCCAGCTTCGGGCCACCGCCCACCAGCAGCGTCATCGCCGTCGGTGCGCCCTGATACACGTCGGGTACCCACATATGGAACGGCACGGCGCCCATCTTGAAGGCTATCCCCGCCACGATGAAGATCACGCCGAACAGCAACACCGCCGTATCGATACGGCCGGTACTAATTGCCCGGAACACTTCGCCGAGGTCGAGCGAACCGGTCGCGCCGTACACCATCGAAATACCGTACAACAGAAAGCCCGATGCGATCGCGCCCAGCACGTAGTACTTCATCGCCGCTTCGTTGGCGACCGGGCTGGTCTTGCGCAACGCAATCACCGCGTACAGCGACAACGACATCAATTCCAGGCCCAGGTACAGGGTCAGGAAGTTGTTGCCGGAAATCATCACCAACTGGCCCAGCAGCGAGAACATGCCGAGCAGGTAATAGTCGGCGCGAAACAGGTCGCGTGCTTCGAGATACTGGCGTGAATAGATAACGGACACCGCATAAGCGATCGAGACGAAAGCTTTCATCAAGTTCGCGAACGGGTCCACCACATACATGTTCGAGAAGAAATAGTAGGTGTTGGGATCGGTGGCCAGCACGCCATACCAAATCGCGGCGACGACCGTCGAACCCAGAGCGATAGCCGCCGTCAGCTTGCGGGTGCCGGCACCTTCGTTGAACGTATCGTTGAGCCAAGCCACCACGACGGCCAGCATCAGGAGAGCGTCTGGCAGTAGTACGTTCATATGGGCGTTTTGCATGATCTTTTAAATCCTCCGCTCTTTATTATTGCGCCTGCAACGGCAGCTTGGACTGCGCGACGTGGGAGAGGAGGTTCGCCACTGATTCGTGCATAGCATTCGTGAAAGGTTTCGGATAAATACCCATGAACAGCACCAGCGCTGCGAGGCAAGCGAGGATAAAGAACTCGCGACCGCCGACATCGAGCAACTTGGCCACGTTCGCATTGGCGACCGCGCCGAAAATCACGCGCTTATACATCCACAAGGTATAAGCCGCGCCAAGGATCAGCGTCAGGCCCGCGATCGCGCCGATCCAGAAGTTGAACTGGACCGCACCGAGTATCACCATGAACTCGCCGACAAAACCGGAGGTGCCCGGCAATCCGCAATTGGCCATCGCGAACAGCATCGAGAACGCCGCGAATTTCGGCATGGTGTTCACGACACCGCCGTAGTCCTTGATCGAACGCGTATGCAGGCGGTCATACAGCACGCCGATGCAGAAGAACATCGCGCCCGACACGAAGCCGTGCGAAATCATCTGCACGATCGCGCCTTCCGCACCGATCTGGTTGAAGATGAAAAAGCCCAGCGTGACGAAGCCCATGTGCGCGATCGACGAATAAGCCACCAGCTTTTTCATATCGGTTTGCACCAGCGCCACCAGCCCGATATAGACCACCGCGATCAGCGACAGGATGATCACGACCGGCGCAAGGAAATGGCTGGCGTCCGGCACGATGGGCAACGAGAAGCGCAGGAAACCGTAGGCGCCCAGCTTCAACATGATTGCCGCCAGCACGATGGAACCACCGGTCGGTGCTTCGACGTGCGCGTCCGGCAACCACGTGTGCACCGGCCACATCGGCACCTTCACCGCAAACGCGAAGAAGAAGGCGATAAAAATCAGGACCTGCGGTACGAAATCGAGCGGCAGTTTGCTCCAGGCAGCCAGATCGAACGTGTGCGATTGCCCGTACAGGTATAACAGCGCCACCAGCATCAGCAGCGAGCCGGCCAAGGTGTAGAGGAAGAACTTGAACGCGGCATAAACGCGGTTCTGTCCGCCCCACACGCCGATGATCAGGTACATCGGGATCAGCGTGGCCTCGAAGAACACATAGAACAGCATGCCGTCGAGCGAACTGAACACACCGACCATCACTCCGGAGAGAATCAGGAAGCATGCCATGTACTGCGCAACGCGCCGCGTGATCACGACCCAGCCGGCGATCACGACAATCACGGTGGTGAACGCGGTGAGTATCACCAGCCACAACGAGATGCCGTCGATGCCCAAGTGATACGTGATGTGGAAGCGTTCGATCCAGTTCGATTGCTCGACGAACTGCATCGCGGCGGTGCCGTTATCGAAGCCGGTGATCAGCGGTATGACGACGATCAGACCGAGCAGCGAGCCGATCAACGCCAGCCAGCGCGCCGGTGCCGGGTTGCTGTCGGAACCGACGAATAACACCAGGATACCGACGACGATCGGAATCCAGATCGCCAGACTCAAAAGAGGAAGTGATTGCATCGTGATCGTTCGCCTTATTTGCCGCCGAGCGTTACAAACAGGGTCAAAAGCCCCAACATGCCAAGAATCATGGCAAACGCGTAGTGATAGATATAACCGGACTGCAGGAAGCGGATCACGCCGGCAAACCAGGCCACCGACCGGGCACTACCGTTCACGATGCCATCGATAACCGCCTGGTCGCCCTCCTTCCACAAACCATTGCCGATCGCCACAGCACCCTTGGCGAACACGACCTCGTTGATCTTGTCCATGTAGTACTTGTTATCGAGCAGCGTGTAGATGCCGCTGAAACGCGCCTGGATCCGCGCCGGCAGTTCCGGACGCTTGATGTACAGGAACCACGCGACCACCACGCCCGCCAACGCCAGCCATACCGGCAGACCTTCGACCGAACTCAAGCCCATTGCCAGCCAGCCGTCGAATTCCTTGGCCATGTCCTGCAATGCCGGGTGGTTGCTGCCGACCGCAATGACCTGGTCGAATGCAACACCATGGGCAAAGAAACTGCCATAGATCAACGGGCCGATCGCGAGCGCACCGATCACGACCGACGGAATCGCCAGCAGGACCAGCGGCACCGTCACCACCCATGGCGATTCGTGCGGCTCGTGAGCGTGGCCGTGTGCATCGTCGTGGCCATGTGCATCCTTGTGCGCGTGATCGTCGTGAGCCTGCGCGTCGAGCGTAGCGTCTTCGTGGACCGGTTCCGGATGCGGCTTGTTACGGAAACGCTCAGGGCCGTGGAACACCATGAAATACATGCGGAACGAATATAGCGCCGTGATGAATACGCTGAAGGTCACCGCAAAATATGCGAAATCCGAACCGGGCAGATGCGACAGCTTCACCGCATCGATGATCGAATCTTTCGAATAGAAACCCGAGAAGAACGGCGTGCCGATCAAGGCCAGTGAGCCAACCAGCGACGTGATCCAGGTGATCGGCATGTACTTGCGCAGACCGCCCATGTTGCGCATGTCCTGGTCGTGGTGCATGCCCATGATCACCGAGCCCGCGCCCAGGAACAGCAGGGCCTTGAAGAAGGCGTGCGTCATCAGGTGGAACACGGCGACCGGGTAAGCCGAAGCGCCCAATGCCACTGTCATGTATCCAAGCTGCGACAGCGTCGAATAGGCCACCACCCGCTTGATGTCGTTTTGCACCAGGCCGAGAAAACCCATGAACATCGCGGTGATCGCGCCGATCACCATCACGAACGACAAAGCCGCGTCGGACAACTCAAACAGCGGCGACATCCGCGTCACCATGAAGATACCGGCCGTCACCATGGTTGCCGCGTGGATCAGCGCGGAAATTGGCGTCGGGCCTTCCATCGAGTCAGGCAGCCACACGTGCAGCGGGAATTGAGCCGACTTACCCATCGCGCCGATGAACAGGCAAATACAGGTCACCGTCATCAGGTTCCATTGCATGCCGGGGAACACCATCGCCGCCAGTTGGGCGCGATGAGCGAACACCTCGCTGTAATCGAGCGAGCCCACGAACGCGTAGATCAGGCCGATGCCAAGCAGGAAACCGAGGTCGCCGACACGGTTGACGAGGAACGCCTTCAGGTTGGCGTAGATCGCGGTCGGACGCGTGAACCAGAAGCCGATCAGCAGGTACGAGACCAGGCCCACCGCTTCCCAACCGAAGAACAGTTGCAGGAAGTTGTTCGCCATCACGAGCATCAGCATCGAGAAGGTGAACAGCGAAATGTACGAGAAGAAGCGCTGATAGCCCGGATCTTCTTCCATGTAGCCTATCGTGTAGATGTGCACCATCAGCGACACGAAGGTCACCACGCACATCATCATCGCGGTCAGCGAATCGATCAGGAAGCCGATCTCTAATTTGAAGTTGCCGATCCGCATCCATTCGTAGACGGTGGCGTTATACGACGCCCCGTCCTGCACCTGAAACAGCACGAGGGCCGACAGGACGAACGCGATCGCGACGCCCAGGATCGTCACGCTATGCGCGCCGGCTCGGCCTACCGCTTTGCCGAATAGGCCGGCTATCAGCGAGCCGGCAAGTGGTGCAAGCGGGATCGCAAGCAGCAAATTGGGGTTTAGTGTCGTTGGCATAACAGCTTCGCGTGAGTCACCCAAAAATTGACCCGGGTATCGCTACCCTGGGGCTTACACATATTAATCAGCATCAGTACTTGAATCGGCGAGCCACCTGTAACAGGCAATGCGGTGGCGTGCATCCAATCAACCCTTCAGGCGATCGAGATCTTCGACATTGATCGTATCGAGACTACGGAACAGCGTAACCAGAATCGCGAGGCCGATCGCGGCTTCAGCGGCGGCGACCGTCAGCACGAAGAACACGAAGATCTGGCCATGCACGTCGCCCAGATAGTGCGAGAACGCGACGAAGTTCGTATTGACCGCGAGCAGCATCAGTTCGATCGCCATCAAGATGATGATCACGTTGCGGCGGTTCAGGAAAATACCGACGACGCTGATCGCAAACAGAATCGCGCCTAAAACCAGATAGTGGGCAAGAGTAAGCATGAGGGTCCCTTATTTTGGCTCTTTAGTAGCACTGCACGCTCAATGCGACGCCGGGCCAGACGGCGCGGCGGCCTCGGCAGGCGCAGCCGGCGGCTCTGGCACTTCGATTTCGGATTTGACTTTGACCAGTCGCACGCGATCTTCGCGACGCGTCTTGAGTTGGTTGCTGATGATCTGGCGTTTGCTGTCCTTGCGGTGATCGACCGTCAGGCCGATGGCAGCGATGATCGCGACCAGCAGCACCAGGCCCGCGACTTCGAACGCAAAGATGTAATCGGTGTAGATGACCTTGCCGATCAAGCGCGTGTTCGCCATCGGCGTGCCGTTCGAGGTCGCCGCCGCGGCTTGCGTCGTGGCGTCGTGCAGCGGCGTGGTCGTGCCGCCGTAGCCATGCCACAGCACCAGCGCCATTTCCAGCACGATGATCGCGCCGACCAGCATCGCTACCGGTACGAACTTGCCGAAATCGCGGCGTAATACGTCGACGTTGATATCGAGCATCATCACCACGAACAGGAACAGCACCATCACCGCACCGACGTACACGAGCACCAGCAAGATCGACAGGAACTCCGCTTGCAACAACATCCAGATCGCCGCGGCGCTGAAGAACGCCAGCACGAGAAACAGCGCGGATTGCACCGGGTTGCGGGACGTAATCACCTTCAGCCCCGACACCACCAAGGCTAGTGAAAACAGATAAAACAGTACGGTCGTGAATTCCATTTTTGCCGGATCTTCGTCATCGTTGGGCTCAGGCTTCGGAAGAAACCCTTTGAGCCGGCGCCACCTGAGAGTGGCTCAAACTTATCAAATACGTGTTACTGACTTTCCCTGCGCCACCTTAACGATAAGGCGCATCCGCAGCACGGGCCGCCGCGATCTGGTCTTCGTATCGATCGCCCACTGCCAGCAGCATTTCCTTCGTGAAATACAGGTCGCCCCGCTTTTCGCCGTGATATTCGAGTATGTGCGTCTCGACAATCGAGTCGACCGGGCAGCTTTCTTCGCAGAAACCGCAGAAGATGCATTTGGTCAAATCGATGTCATAGCGCGTGGTGCGACGGGTGTTGTCTTCACGCACCTCGGACTCGATCGTAATGGCCAGCGCCGGGCACACCGCTTCGCACAGCTTGCAGGCGATGCAACGCTCTTCGCCGTTCGGGTAGCGGCGCAGCGCGTGCAAACCACGGAAACGCGGCGACTGAGGCGTTTTCTCTTCCGGGAACTGCACCGTGATCTTGCGCTGGAATACATAACGGCCGGTCAGCGCCAGACCGCGCAACAGCTCGGTCAGCAGGAAGGTTCTAAAAAAGTTGCGAATAACGGTAATCATTGTCTCGTCCGTAAGGTCCGTTCGTATCGGGTCCACCCAGCTGTCAAACCCCGGTCAAACCCCGGGTCATGCCTCTGCGGTCATACCCGTGAGGCCAACCCTCCAGCCATACTTACTTCCAGATGTTCAGCGGTGACATGATCCAGAAACCGACCACGATCAGCCAGACAACGGACACCGGGATAAAAATTTTCCAGCCCAGACGCATGATCTGGTCGTAACGGTAGCGAGGGAACGTGCCGCGAGCCCAGATGAAAACGGACAACAGCATGAACACCTTCAAGACCAGCCACAAGATGCCGGGGATAAAGCTCAGGAAACCGAACGGCGCGTCCCAGCCACCGAGGAACAAGGTGGCCGCAATCGCCGAAATCACGATCATGTTGATGTATTCGGCGAGGAAGAACAGCGCGAACGCCATACCCGAATAGTCAATCATGTGCCCGGCCACGATTTCCGACTCGCCTTCCACCACGTCAAACGGGTGACGGTTGGTTTCGGCGATGCCCGAGATGAAATAGACCACAAACATCGGCAGCAAGGGCAGCCAGTTCCACGAGAGGATATTGAAACCGTGGCTAGCGAAAATACCGCGCTGCTGCGAGTTGACGATGTCCGACAGGTTCAGGCTGCCCGAGGTCATCAGCACGACCACCAGCGCGAAGCCCATTGCGATTTCGTACGACACCATCTGGGCCGCGGCCCGCATCGCTCCGAGAAACGCGTATTTCGAGTTGGACGCCCAGCCGGCGAGTATCACGCCGTAGACGCCGACCGAGGAAATCGCCATCACGTAGAGCAAGCCGGCGTTGATGTTGCCCAGCACGGCCTCGGCCTGGAACGGCACCACCGCCCACACGGCGAAGGCCGGCGCCACCGCCATGATCGGCGCTATCACATAGAGCGCGCCGCTGGCCTGGGCCGGCTGGATCACTTCCTTGAGCAACAGCTTGAGCACGTCGGCGATCGGCTGCAACAAACCCGCCGGACCCACCCGGTTCGGGCCGATACGCACGTGCATCCAGCCGATCAGCTTGCGCTCCCACAGGATCAGGTAGGCAACGCACAGCAGGATCACCACTGCCACAACCAGGATACGCACCAGCGCCCACACAGTAGGCCAGGCCACGCCCAGTAGGCCGTTACCTACGGTATTGATCGTATCGAACATGTTTATGCTTTCTCCACGAGCAGTTCACCGAACATGCTGCCGAGCGCCGCGCTGGCAGAGGTGGCAGCAGGGACACGTACGACGTTATCGGGCAAATTCGCATCGCGGGCCGCCGGCATTTCTACCGAACGAGCGCCCTGACGCACGCGAACCGCGTCGCCATTCTTCAGACCGAGCCGATCGAACACGGAAGCCGGCAGCGAAACCTGTACGGCTTGCTTGGCCGCGCGCGTAAGCTGTAGCGATTCGGCACGACGTACGATCGCGTCGGCGTGATAAATCGGCACATCGGCGATGCGCTCGAAAGCACCGTTGGTGGTGGCTGCAGGCGTCACCGGCGCCAGCGTGGCCGTTGCGGCGTTCGAAAGACGCGCGGCAATCTCGGCGCCGTTGAGCGCAGCAGCACGCACTTCTTCCGCGGTGTCGTAAGCAAAACCCGGCAAGCCCAGCAAATTACCCAGCACCCGCAGTACTTTCCAGCCCGGGCGGGTTTCGCCCAGCGGAGCCACTACGCCGTTGAACGGCTGAACCAGCCCTTCGCAGTTGATGAACGCACCGGACGTTTCGGTGAACGGCGCGATCGGCAGCAACACGTCCGCAAGGCTGGCGCTGTGCTTAAAGCTCGAGAACGCAACCACCATCTGGGCTTGTTCCAGCGCGGCCAGCGCTTCGCCCGGATTGGCCGTGTCGAACTCGGGCTCGACGTTAAACAGCAGATACGCCTGACGCGCCTGCTTGAACATTTCGCTTGCATTGAGGCCGCCCTGCTCCGGCAACGCGCCAGCCAGGTGAGCACCGACGGTGTTCGAGGCTTCGGTCAGGAAACCCAGCGTGGCGCCGGTCTGTTCCGCAATCCAGGCAGCCGCGGCGTGGATTTGCGCAAACGCCGGGTGCGCGACCGCGCCGTTGCCCAGCAGAACCACGCGCTTTTCGCCGCTAACCAGCCGATCGGCGACCTTGCGATGAGCGTCGGTAGCCGTCACATCGCCGAACGCCGCAGGCAATTCGACACTGCGCGATTTAGCCACCGCAGCGGCAATCGCGGCAAGTTCCGTCAGCCACGCGGACGGCGCTGCGGCAATGTGTTGCGCCGTCGGAATCAGTGCATCGTCTTTGGTCGCGCCCAGCAATACGATATGGGCGCCCTCTTTCGCAGCCAAACGCAGACGCGCGGCCAGCAAGGCGTGATCGCGCCGCAGGAACGAGCCCACCACCAGCGCGGCATCGACCCTCGACAGGTCTGCGATCGGCATACCCAACCACGGCGTGTTTTGCGAGGTGGCGCTGAAATCGGTCTGACGCAGACGGAAATCGACGTTCGGTGTGCCCACGCCATGGGCGAGTTGCTTGACCAGGAATAATTCTTCAAACGTGCTGTGCGGGCTGACCAGTGCGCCGATCGAATTGGCGCCATGCTCGGCCGAGATCTTCTTCAAGCCATTCACGACATATTGCAGCGCGGTTTCCCAATCGGTTTCGCGCCAGGCGCCGCCTTGCTTGAGCATGGGCTGCGTCAGACGATCCGCGCTATTGAGCCCTTCGTACGAGAAGCGATCCTTGTCCGAGAGCCAACATTCGTTGATGGCTTCGTTTTCTCGGGGCAGCACGCGCATCACGCGGTTGTTCTTGACCTGCACCACCAGATTGGCGCCCAGGCCATCGTGCGGGCTGACCGACTTGCGACGCGACAACTCCCACGTCCGCGCACTGTAGCGGAATGGCTTGGAGGTCAACGCACCGACCGGGCACAGGTCGATCATGTTGCCCGAGAGTTCGGAGTCGACCGAGTTGCCGACGAACGATGTGATTTCCGCGTGCTCGCCGCGACCCAACATGCCTAGTTCCATCACGCCGGCCACTTCCTGACCGAAACGCACGCAACGGGTGCAGTGGATGCAACGGGTCATCTCTTCCATCGAGATCAGCGGACCGGCACTCTTATGGAAGACCACGCGCTTTTCTTCGTTGTAACGCGACGAAGATTTGCCGTAGCCCACCGCCAGATCCTGCAACTGACACTCGCCGCCCTGATCGCAGATCGGGCAATCGAGCGGGTGGTTGATCAGCAGGAATTCCATCACCGACTGTTGCGCCTTGATCGCCTTTTCCGACTTGGTCTTGACGATCATGCCGGCCGAGACCGGAGTTGCGCAGGCCGGCACGGCCTTGGGCATTTTTTCCACTTCGACCAGACACATACGGCAGTTGGCCGCAATCGAAAGTTTCTTGTGATAGCAGAAGTGAGGAACGTAGGTGTCAGCAGCCTGAGCGGCCTGGATCACCATACTTCCCTCGGGGACTTCGACTTTCTTGCCGTCTATTTCTAGTTCAACCATGGTGGCTAGCCTTGTCACGCGTATGCAGTGGCCGACACGAGACAATGCTTGTGCTCGACGTGGTATTCAAACTCATCCCAGAAGTGCTTCAACATGCCACGTACCGGCATCGCAGCGGCATCGCCGAGCGCGCAGATGGTACGTCCCATGATGTTTTCGGAGACCGAATTCAACAATTCAAGATCCTCCGGGCGCCCCTGGCCGTTCTCGATACGATGGACCACCCGATACAACCAGCCGGTCCCTTCCCTGCATGGCGTGCATTGACCGCACGATTCTTCGTAGTAAAAATACGAGAGACGCATCAGCGCGCGCACCATGCAACGCGTTTCATCCATCACGATGACCGCACCGGAACCGAGCATCGAACCCGCTTTTGCGATCGCGTCGTAGTCCATATCGGTGTTCATCATCATTTCGCCCGGCACCACCGGCGCCGACGAACCACCGGGGATCACCGCCTTGATCTTGCGTCCGCCGCGCATGCCGCCGGCGAGCTCCAACAAGGTTGCAAACGGGGTACCTAACGGCACTTCGTAATTGCCCGGCAGCTCCACGTCGCCCGATACCGAGAAAATCTTGGTGCCGCCGTTGTTCGGCTTGCCCATCTCGAGATATTGCTGCGGACCCACCGTCAACAGGAACGGCACGGCCGCAAACGTTTCGGTGTTGTTGATCGTGGTCGGCTTGCCGTACACGCCGAAGCTCGCCGGGAACGGCGGCTTGAAACGCGGCTGGCCCTTCTTGCCTTCGAGCGATTCGAGCAGCGCGGTTTCTTCGCCGCAGATATAGGCGCCGTAACCGTGATGCGCGTGCAGTTCGAACGAGAACGACGTACCCAGGATGTTGTTGCCGAGAAAGCCAGCGGCGCGCGCTTCTTCAAGCGCTGCTTCGAAGCGCTCGTACACTTCCCAGATTTCGCCGTGGATGTAGTTGTAGCCCACCGTGATACCCATGGCGTAGGCGCCAATCGCCATCCCTTCGATCAGGGAGTGCGGGTTCCAGCGCATGATGTCACGGTCTTTGAACGTGCCCGGTTCGCCTTCGTCCGAATTGCAGACCAGGTACTTCTGCCCCGGGAACTGGCGCGGCATGAAGCTCCATTTCAGGCCAGTCGGGAAACCCGCACCACCGCGGCCACGCAGACCCGATGCCTTGACGTCGGCAATGACCTGCTCTTGGGGAATTTTTTCATTGAGTATGCGTTTGAGCTGCGCGTAACCGCCGCGCGCCACATAATCTTCGAGATGCCAGTTCTCGCCGGTCAGGCCAGCGAGCATCAGCGGCTTGATATGCCGGTTGTGCAACGATGTCATTTGGACAGTTCCTCAAGCAACTGGTCGATCTTCTCGTGACTCATGAAGCTGCACATTCGTTTGTTGTTGACGAGCAGCACCGGCGCGTCCCCGCAGGCGCCAAAGCATTCGCCCTCTTTCAACGTGAACTTGCCGTCCGGCGTCGTTTCGTTGAAATCGATGCCCAATTTCTGCTTCAGGTAGTCCGCGGCCGATTCGGCACCGGACAACTGGCAAGGCAGATTGGTACACAGCGTGATCTTGTGCAGGCCCACCGGCGAGGTTTCGTACATCGTGTAGAACGTCGCGACTTCCTGCACGGCGATAGGCGGCATCTCGAGGTAATCGGCGACAAACTGGATCACCTCGGGCGACAGCCAGCCATGTTCGTCCTGTGCGACGGCGAGCGCCGACATCACAGCCGATTGCTTTTGGTTGGCAGGATATTTTCCTAGCGCGCGATCAATTTCTTTCAGAGCTTCAGTTGAGAGCATTTTCTAACACAACTCTTATAAATCCTACCGAACGACATCCCGCCAGACCGGCCAATGATTGCAACTTGCCGCGACAGACCGAGCGCCCCTTTTTAATCCGATTGCCATGCGTCTTTTTGACGCATTCTTTGACGCATTTTTTTAATGCATTATTTATCGCCGATCCGATATTCTGGTCTCGACACGCCCAAACAATTCGCCTCGATGTCGCGGGCCGAACTGAGCTGGCGCCTGTTACCGATCAACTTCCCCAAACACAATATCCTGCGTACCGATAATCGTTACCGCGTCTGCAATCATGTGGCCGCGCGCCATTTCGTCGAGCGTCGACAAATGCACATAACCGGGCGCGCGTATCTTCAGGCGATATGGCTTGTTGGCCCCGTCCGAAACCAGATAGATACCGAACTCGCCCTTCGGATGCTCGACCGCTGCATACGCTTCGCCTTCGGGCACATGAAAGCCTTCCGTAAAGAGTTTGAAGTGGTGAATCAACTCCTCCATGTTCGACTTCATGTTGACGCGCTTGGGCGGCGTCACTTTATGGTTGTCGAGCATAACCGGACCAGGATTCTTGCGCAGCCAAGCAATGCACTGCTTGATCAGGCTGGTCGATTGACGCATTTCTTCGACGCGCACCAGATAACGGTCATAGCAATCGCCGTTGGTCCCGACCGGAATTTCGAAGTCGAGCTTGTCGTACACTTCATACGGTTGCTTCTTGCGCAAATCCCACGCGAAGCCCGAACCGCGCAGCATCGGCCCGGTCATGCCAAGCTGCAGTGCGCGCTCAGGCGTGACGATGCCGATATCGACGAGACGCTGCTTCCAGATACGATTATCGGTCAGCAGGGTTTCGTATTCGTCGACGCATGTCGGGAAACGATTGGCGAAGTCCTCGATGAAATCGAGCAACGAGCCTTGGCGGTTTTCATTCATCCGCCCTATCGATTTTTCGTTGTGGATCTTCGACGCCTTGTATTGCGGCATTGCGTCCGGCAAGTCGCGATAGACGCCACCCGGACGGTAATAGGCCGCATGCATGCGCGCGCCCGAAACGGCTTCATAGACGTCGAGCAAGTCTTCGCGCTCGCGGAACGCATACAGGAACACGGCCATTGCGCCAACGTCCAGCGCGTGGGCGCCGATCCACATCAGGTGATTGAGCACCCGGGTGATTTCGTCGAACATGACGCGGATGTATTGCGCGCGCACCGGCACCTCGACGCCGAGCAACTTTTCAATTGCCATCACATAAGCGTGCTCGTTGACCATCATCGACACATAGTCGAGACGATCCATATAGGGCACGGACTGGATGAACGTCTTGGATTCGGCCAGCTTTTCAGTCGCGCGATGCAGCAGGCCGATGTGCGGATCGGCACGCTGGATCACTTCGCCATCCAACTCCAGCACCAGACGCAACACGCCGTGCGCAGACGGGTGCTGGGGACCAAAGTTCAGGGTGTAATTCTTGATTTCCGCCATTTAGAGGCCTCGACAACATGTTGCGCCGGCCTGATGGCGCCGGCTGGCCGCACTGCGCAGCGCTTAATGCTTCAAACCGCCGTACAAGTTTTCGCGTATCACGCGCGGAGTGATTTCGCGCGGCTCGATCGTTACCGGCTGATACACCACACGTTTTTGTTCCGGGTCATAGCGCATCTCGACATAGCCCGACACCGGGAAATCCTTGCGGAACGGATGGCCGATGAAACCATAATCGGTCAGGATCCGGCGCAGATCGGGGTGGCCGTCGAAAATGATGCCGTACAGGTCGAACGCTTCACGCTCAAACCAGTTGACCGAGTTCCAGACGTCCACGACCGAGGCCACCAGCGGCATGTCGTCGTCGGGCGCAAACACACGCACCCGCAGACGCCAGTTGTGCTCGATCGACAGCAGGTGTAGCACCGCCGCGAAACGCGGGCCTTCGTATGCACCTTCCCCGTAGGTTAGGTAGTCCATACCGCATAGATCGATCAGTTGCTCAAAGCGCAGCGACGGCTCGTCGCGCAGACGCTGGCAGACATCGAGGTAGTCATCCGCCTTCACAACGACAGTGAGCTCTCCAAGCGCCAACGTGACGCTTTGCAGGCGGCCAGCCAGCGCCGCCTCGAGGTTCGATTTCAGTGTCTCGAGTTTGCTTGCCATGGAATTCAGCTCCGCTTATTGCCGAGCAATAGTATTGGTACGCTTGATTTTCGCTTGCAGCTGTATCACGCCGTACAACAGCGCCTCAGCCGTGGGCGGGCAGCCCGGCACATAAATATCGACCGGCACGATGCGGTCGCAGCCGCGCACAACGGAATAAGAATAATGATAATAACCGCCGCCATTGGCGCACGAACCCATCGAGATCACCCAACGAGGCTCGGCCATCTGGTCGTACACCTTGCGCAGCGCCGGCGCCATCTTGTTGCACAAGGTACCGGCAACGATCATGACGTCGGACTGACGCGGACTCGGGCGAAACACGACACCGAAACGATCGAGGTCGTAACGCGCCGCACCTGCATGCATCATCTCGACCGCACAGCACGCCAGACCGAACGTCATCGGCCATAAGGAACCCGTACGGGTCCAGTTGATCAATTTATCGGCCGTGGTGGTGACGAAACCTTCCTTCAATACACCTTCGATACTCATTGCTTTTCGCTCCAGACAAACAGCCGGCACAGCCGGCCGTCAGTGATTGCTCGTCACTCCCAGTCTAACGCCCCTTTCTTCCACATATATGCAAAGCCCAACAGGAACTCGACCAGGAACAACATCATGGAGAGAAAGCCCGGCCAGCCGATATCCTTCAGCGCGACGCCCCAAGGGAACAGGAACGCGGTTTCCAAGTCAAAAATAATGAAGAGAATGGCGACCAGATAGTAGCGCACATCGAATTTCATGCGCGCATCTTCGAAGGCTTCGAAGCCGCACTCGTAAGGTGCGTTCTTTGCAGTGTCAGGACGATTCGGCCCAAGTAACTTGCCGATGCCGATTAGAGCGGTACCCAAACCAGTGCCCACAATAATAAAGAGCAAGACGGGAAAATACGCTGCGAGGTTCAAGGCAATCCTCTATCGTTGGGTTCAGGACGCTGACCGAGCTTGGTCAGCTCTTGTCAGATGCAATACCATCCACGATCTCGATGACCGGAAGATGAAAGAAATATGCCAGCCGAAGCTTCTGGCCAGCGGCTGGCATCATAAATACATTTGGTGCCGGCGATGAGACTCGAACTCATACGGCTTGCGCCACTACCCCCTCAAGATAGCGTGTCTACCAATTTCACCACGTCGGCACTTCTTGTAATCCGCAGTTTCTGCGAATCCCTACAACTCAGCAATTGTAACGTGTTCAGACAGATTTTTCAACTTTGAAACACATTAACAAACTCGTGAAAGCCATGCGCCATCGGCCTTTCACGAGCCTTACTTCGGCACGTCCTGCCCTGGAACCGAAGCGGCCGCCGGCGACGCTGCGAGCGCGCCCGATGCAGCCGCCCCGCTCGATACGGGCAGCGTTGCAGCAGAACCCAGCAAGCCGGCCGATTCCTTGGGCCGATACGACCCGAGGTAGGTCAGGCCCAGCGTGCAGACGAAAAATAGAACCGCCAGCACGGCCGTCACGCGCGACAAAAAGTTAGCCGAACCCGAAGCGCCAAAGAGACTGCCCGACGATCCGCTGCCGAACGCCGCGCCCATATCGGCGCCCTTGCCGTGCTGAACCAATACCAACCCAATCACACCCAGCGCGGACAAAAATTGCACCGCGGTAATTACTGTTTTGAACCACAACATGTCAGCCACCTAGATTTTTTAATATCCGCCCTTGCGAGCATGCATCAAGCCTGATATCAAGCCTGATTTAACAATTCACGGATGCCCGCGCTGCGGCACACACCGCCAGAAAATCGGCCGCTTTCAAGGACGCGCCGCCGATCAGGCCGCCATCGATATCCGCAGCACCAAACAGTGCGGCAGCGTTACCCGCATTCACGCTACCCCCATACAAAAGTGCCACGTCGGCCGCGGCCGGTGTTTTTGCGGCCAGTACCGAGCGCAAAAACGCATGCACCTGCTGTGCTTGCTCGACTGTTGCGCTTTTGCCGGTACCAATCGCCCAAATGGGTTCGTACGCCACGACGATACGGGCCGCTTGCTCTTCGCTCAGCGCGTCGAGCACCGCCTTCAACTGGGTACCGACGACTAATTCGGTATGCCCCGCTTGCCGCGCCGCGTCGCTTTCACCCACGCAGACGATCGGGGTCAGGCCAGCGTCCAGCGCGCGCACGGTCTTGGCCGCCACAAGCGAGTCGTCTTCCCCGTGATACGCGCGGCGCTCCGAATGCCCTACCACCGCGAACGTCGCACCGAACTCGGCCACCATCGCCGCCGCCACTTCACCCGTGTAAGCGCCTTGCACGTGCGCCGAGACATCCTGCGCGCCCCACTGCACGGCACCCGACCCAAGCAACGACTGCATTTGAGCCAAATACGGATATGGCACACACACGCCCACTCGCAACGCCGAATCGGCAACCGTGCCGGCTGTCACCGCTGCCAGCAACGCCGCGTTATCGCTTAGGCGTCCGTGCAGTTTCCAGTTGCCAACCACCAGCCGGGAATTGAGTCTCGCCATAAATGCGTCGTATCGAGTGTGTGTTGTTATTATTTTGATCGGAATAGAGGGCACCTGCCCAATCGCGCAAAAACCCTGGATTCTAACGCGGCGCCCTGTGCGGGTCAAACGGCGTTACGCGTAAAACGCCATTGCACAACGCCAGACAAGCGCCAAAAACCGGCTCGACTGCGCCAAACGCTTACCAGGTAAGGACCAGCTTGCCGATATGCTCGCTGGACTCCATCAACGCGTGCGCGGCGGCCGCGTCCTGAGCCTTGAACGTACGATAAATCACCGGTTTGATCTTACCGGTTTCTATCAGGGGCCAGACGCGCTCGCGCAACTGCGCGGCAATTTTCGCCTTGAATTCCACCGGCCGCGGACGCAATGTCGATCCGGTCACTGTCAACCGGCGGCGCAGGACATCGGCGAGGTTAAGCTCGGCCTTCGCGCCGCCCAGTAGCGCGATTAGGACGATTCTGCCGCCATCGGCCAACGCGGTGAGATCTCGGCGGATATAGTCGCCCGCCACCATCTCGAGAATCACATCGACGCCACGGCCATTCGTGGCCGCCTTGACCGCTTCGACAAAATCGCCGGTGTTGTAATTGATCGCAAGCGCAGCGCCGAGTTGCTCGCATGCGCGGCATTTCTCGTCGGTGCCGGCGGTCGTATAGACCGTAAAACCGAGCGCCGTGGCAATCTGGATCGCGGTTACACCGATCCCGCTCGAACCGCCATGCACGAGCAGCGTTTCATCGGGGCCGCCCTCGCCGGCGCCTAGTCGAGCGCGATCGAATACATTACTCCACACGGTAAAACAGGTCTCAGGCAACGATGCGGCCTCGACGTCGCTCAAGCCCGCCGGTACAGGCAGGCATTGCAGCAGCGGCGCGCACGCGTACTCGGCATAACCGCCGCCCTGGACCAGCGCACAGATACGATCGCCCAGCTTGAGTCCAAACGGGTTTTGGTTTGTCGAATCGGGCAACTCCCCACCGACGATCTCGCCGGCAATCTCCAGGCCTGGAATATCCGAGGCGCCAGACGGTACCGGGTAATGTCCTTTGCGCTGCAAAACGTCGGGTCGGTTCACGCCGCTCGCGCTCACCTTGATCAGCACCTCGCCATCCCGCGGCTCGGGCATCGGCCGCTCTCCCAGCTTCAGGACTTCGGGCCCACCAAACTCAGTTATTTCAATGGCTTTCATCGTCGTCTACCTGAAGGAAAAATCGCGGCTGGTCGTACAGTACGGTGTCGGTTGCCAAAGTCTACGCGCTGTTGGCGACCGATGCATCGTGCACACTGCGTCGCACGCGTCATCGTGCAGTCGGGGCGCCCGTGCAACGGGCACACGCTGTCCCACGGGCGGTCTATTTTAGTCAGATCAACTGGCCATTGCCGCCGCACGTGGCCGGCAAAGCCTGCAATGTGGCGCAATGTCACATCGGGCTCGCACAGCAGCAAGCGCCAGCCCAAATAAAAACAGCCGGCTCTAAGGCCGGCTGTGGTTCGGCACCGAATTTCGCCGCGAACGTTCGGTGCTAACTGCGTGCGCGCTTACGCGTGCGAGTCAGGCTCAGGCGAAGGTTGCGGCTGCGACGGTGCGCCTTCGTTCAGCAAAGCCTTGGCCGACAAGCGGACACGGCCTTTTTCGTCTGTCTGGATGACCTTGACGCGGACGGCCTGGCCGTCCTTCAGGTAGTCGTTGATATCCTTGATACGCTCGTTGGCGATTTCGGAGATATGCAGCAGACCATCGCGACCCGGCAGGATGTTCACGATCGCGCCGAAATCGAGCAGCTTCAGGACCGTGCCGTCATAAACCTGGCCGACCTCGACATCCACCGTGATGTTTTCGATGCGACGCTTGGCTTCCGCCATGCCCTCGCTGCTGGTCGAAGCTATCGTCACGATACCGTCGTCGGAAATATCGATGGTGGTGCCAGTCTCTTCGGTCAGCGCGCGAATCACAGAACCGCCCTTGCCGATCACGTCGCGGATTTTTTCCGGATTGATCTTCAGCGTGATCATGCGCGGTGCAAACTCCGACAATTCGGTGCGCGCACCGGTCACGGCACCCTGCATCTTGCCCAGGATGTGCATGCGGCCTTCCTGAGCCTGAGCCAGTGCGACCTGCATGATTTCCTTGGTAATGCCCTGGATCTTGATGTCCATCTGTAACGCGGTGATGCCGGCGGCGGTACCCGCGACCTTGAAGTCCATGTCGCCGAGGTGATCTTCGTCGCCAAGAATGTCGGTCAGCACCGCGAACTTATTGCCTTCCAGAATCAAGCCCATCGCGATGCCGGCAACGTGCGCCTTCATCGGCACCCCAGCGTCCATCAAGGCGAGACAGCCGCCGCACACCGAAGCCATCGACGACGAACCGTTCGACTCGGTAATTTCCGAAACGAGACGGATCGTGTAGCCGAAATCCTGGCCGGTGGGCAAGCATGCCGCGAGCGCACGCTTGGCCAGACGACCGTGGCCGATTTCCCGGCGCTTGGGCGAACCGACCCGGCCGGTTTCGCCGGTCGCAAACGGAGGCATGTTGTAGTGGAGCATGAAGCGTTCGCGATATTCGCCTTCGATCGCGTCGATGACCTGCTCGTCGCCCTTGGTGCCCAAAGTCGCGACAACCAGAGCCTGCGTTTCGCCGCGAGTGAACAACGCCGAACCGTGGGTACGCGGCAGCACGCCGGTACGGATCTCGATCGGACGCACCGTGCGCGTATCGCGGCCATCGATGCGCGGCTCGCCGGCCAGAATCTGGCTGCGGACGATCTTGGCTTCGAGGTCGAAGATGATGTTGCCGATCGCCGTGCTATCGGGCTTGCCGGCGCCGGCCGCAGCGGCCTCCTCGGCCAGCTTGGCCGGCACGCCGTTGTAGATGACCTTGAGTTTTTCGCTACGCGCGGACTTCTGGCGAATCTGATACGCGGCTTGCAGGTCGGCCTCGGCCAACGCGCTCACGCGGGCAATCAGCGCTTCGTCGCGAGCTGCCGGTTGCCAATCCCATTCCGGCTTGCCGGCTTCGCGCACCAGTTCATGGATCGCTTCGATGGCGACCTGCATTTGCTCGTGGCCAAACACCACGGCGCCCAACATCACGTCTTCGGGCAGTTGGTCCGCTTCCGACTCGACCATCAGCACAGCGCGTTCCGTACCGGCCACGACCAGGTCCAGCTTCGATTCCTTGAGCTGCGTGCGGGTCGGGTTCAGGATGTACTGGCCATCGCTGTAAGCCACGCGTGCGGCACCGATCGGGCCGTTGAACGGGATGCCCGAAATGGCCAGCGCAGCCGACGCACCGATCAGTGCGGCGATGTCCGCCTGGACGTCCGGGTTGATCGACATCACGTGAATGACCACTTGCACTTCGTTGTAGAAACCTTCCGGGAACAACGGACGCAGCGGACGATCGATCAGGCGCGAGGTCAGCGTTTCGCCTTCCGAGGGACGACCTTCGCGACGGAAAAAGCCGCCGGGGATCTTGCCGGCAGCGTAGGTCTTTTCGAGATAATCAACGGTCAGCGGGAAGAAATCCTGGCCCGGCTTGGCATTTTTGGCGGCCACGACGGTCGCCAGCACAACGGTTTCATCGATATTAACGAGCACTGCACCACTGGCTTGACGAGCGATTTCGCCCGTTTCGAGGCGAACTTGATGTTGCCCCCACTGAAATTCTTTCACAATTTTATTGAACATACAGACTCCTGGTCTCGGTTGCCGCGCTAGATGATAGCGGCGCGACAGCGCTACGGCGGGGTGTCGCGAGTCAGCGGCGTGTTATGCCATTCCAGCAGGTCGGGTTGACTCGGGATGCCGAACTGCTGGAATGACACAAAGCCCTGCCCCCGACTCCTGCCGGGTATTACGGCGGCCTTACATAAATTTCGGTAACGCCAGAAAACAAAATGCCTGCATCAGCAAACTGACACAGGCATTTTTCAGGTCGACCAACCGCTTACTTGCGCAAACCGAGTTTTTCGATCAGTGAGCGATAGCGATCAGCGTCTTTTTGCTTCAGGTAATCGAGCAGCTTACGGCGGCGCGACACCATGCGCAGCAGGCCACGACGGCTGTGGTGGTCTTTCATGTGCGCTTTGAAGTGAACAGTCAGTTCGTTGATGCGCGTGGTCAGCAATGCGACCTGCACTTCTGGCGAACCGGTGTCGTTCGCACCGCGCGCATATTGCGCGACGACGTCTGCCTTCGGGGTATGTACTGCAACAGTCATGATTTTTTCCTTTGAAACTGGACATGCGGTCACGGAAGAAAGGCCGTGCCGTGGTTGAACACTCACACAACTAACTTTGATACAGGGCGAGATCATAGCATGAAGCGTCGGTTACGCCTACCCTGCGCTTACCTTGCACTTCCCTGCCACCTCGGCACGCCACCCACGGAGAACGGCGCCGCTGCGGCAAACGCAGACGGGGCGGGATCGAACGATTCGACGTCGCGGCGCTCTAAACCTTTATCCATCGGCCACAATTTCGGCGGCGGCTTGGGACAAAACCCGGTCCGGCCCCAACCGTGTCAAAATTGAGAAAAGCCGGAGTCAGGAGCCCATGATGTCATTGTCCCTTTTGTTGTCTCGTACGCTGTCTCGTTCGCTGTCCCGTTTGGCCCCCACCCGCTGCGTCATGCTGGCCGGCGCGGCAGCGCTACTGCTAGGCGGTTGCGCCAACCCCTGGCAGCAATTCCAGGCCGGTGCGCCCCAAAGCGCGCTGGTGGCCAAGCTCGGGCCGCCCAAGGAGGTCTACGCACTGCCCGACGGCAACACGCGGCTGCTCTGGCCGACTCGGCCATACGGCGAAACCACCACGGCGGCTGTCGTCAATCCTAGCGGCGTCACGGTGAGCATCGAGCAGGCGCTCACCGCCCAGAATTTCGAACAGGCGCAGGTCGGCACCTGGACTCAGCACGACGTGCAGATTCGCTTCGGGTTGCCTGAAGAAACCGCGTACTACCCGCTGATGAAGCGCAGCGTCTGGAGTTACCGGTTCATGGAGGACAATTACTGGTACATGCTTTACCACTTTTATTTCGACGATGCCGGCGTGCTACGCATGACCCAGAAGATGGTCGATCCGCTGCACGATCCTGAGGCGCGCGACTCTCTTTAAGCGAACTGTGCGCTGAATCGAAAAAAGGCGGCGGGCATTACGCCCGGCGCCTTTTTTCTGTTCCCGCTTGCCCTGTTCGCCGGCCCGCGGTTCATCTCACCGCAGTCCCCATCACAGCAAGTTCGCCGCCGCAACCAGTCGGCAGGGCGCATTGCTCCCCTAGCTCTGCGGATTGAGCTTTTCGGCCTTGGACTGCAACTTGTTGAGCGCCGCCAGATAGGCCTTGGCCGAAGCCGCGACGATATCCGGATCGGTACCCACGCCGTTGACGATGCGCCCGCTTTTCGACAGCCGCACGGTCACTTCGCCCTGCGCCTGAGTGCCGGTCGTAATCGCGTTCACCGAATACAGTAGTTGCTCGGCGCCGCTTTTGACCTGGGTTTCGATTGCATTCAAGGTCGCGTCCACGGGCCCGTTGCCGCCGGCCTCGCCGCTGACCTCCACGCCATCCATCGCGAACACGATACGCGCCAATGGCCGCTCACCCGTTTCGGAGCGCTGCGACAGCGAAACAAAACGGAAATATTCATTTTCGTGCGCTTCGGCCTCGTCGGACACGATCGCCATGATGTCTTCGTCGAAAATCTCCGATTTGCGGTCCGCCAGTTCCTTGAATCGTGCGAAAGCCGCATTCACGTCGGCTTCGCCCGGCAGCTTCACACCCAGCTCTTCCAAACGCTGTTTGAAGGCGTTGCGCCCCGACAGCTTGCCCAGGACGATCTTGTTGGCGGCCCAGCCCACATCCTCGGCACGCATGATCTCGTAGGTATCGCGCGCCTTGAGCACGCCATCCTGGTGAATGCCGGACGCATGGGCAAACGCGTTGGCGCCGACCACGGCTTTGTTCGGCTGCACGACGAAGCCGGTGATTTGCGAGACCAGCTTCGAGGCCGGCACGATTTGGGTCGCATCGATGCCCAGTTCGAGGTTGAAATAATCCTTGCGTGTACGCGTGGCCATCACGATTTCTTCCAGCGCGGTATTGCCGGCACGCTCGCCCAGGCCATTGATCGTGCATTCGACCTGACGCGCGCCGCCGATCTGCACGCCGGCCAGCGAATTGGCAACCGCCATGCCCAGATCGTTATGACAGTGCACCGAGAACACGGCCTTGTGCGAATTCGGAATGCGCTCACGCAGCGTCTTGACCATGGTGCCAAACAACTCCGGCACCGCGTAGCCAACCGTATCGGCAATATTGATCGTGGTGGCGCCTTCCGCGATCACGGCTTCGAGAATCCGACACAGGAAGTCCATGTCCGAGCGGCTACCGTCTTCGGGGGAAAATTCGACGTCGTCGGTAAATTTGCGCGCGAAGCGAACCGCCATCTTCGCCTGTTCGAACACCTGGTCAGGCGTCATGCGCAACTTCTTTTCCATATGCAATGGCGACGTCGCGATGAAGGTATGGATACGGAAGCGCTCCGCGGGCTTGAGCGCATCCGCGGCGCGCTGGATATCCTTGTCATTGGCGCGCGCCAGGCTGCATACGGTACTGTCCTTGATGGTCGCGGCGATCGCCTGGATCGCTTCGAAATCGCCGTTCGAGCTGGCTGCAAAACCCGCCTCGATCACGTCCACCTTGAGTCGCTCGAGCTGCCGCGCGATCCGGATCTTTTCGTCTTTCGTCATCGACGCGCCGGGGGATTGTTCACCGTCTCGCAAGGTCGTGTCGAAAATAATCAGCTTATCTGCCATGTTGCTCTCCTGGAGAAGGTGAAATCGATCGTCGCGCGTTGGTCGGCGCCGGGTTAGTCGTCACTGATGGCGCTGCGTGCCGGATTAGGCCGGCCGCGCAACATGCTGTAGGCCCAGAAAATGTAGCCGGACATGCCGTATAGGACGAACAGGCCGAATAACATCACCGGCGGATCGGACGAAACCAGCACGAACACGACGACGACCAGCAAGACCCCGGCAAACGGCACGCGATGCCGCACATCGAGCGCTTTGCCGCTGTAGAACGGCGCATTGGAAACCATCGTCACGCCGGCATACACGGTCAGGAAAAAAGCCACCCACGGCAGCCAGACGAGGTTGACAGGCACCCGGTTATCGATCGCCAGCCACACAAAGCCGGCAATCAGCGCCGCGGCCGCGGGACTGGGCATGCCCTGGAAGAAACGCTTGTCGACCGAACCGATATTGGTATTGAAGCGCGCCAGGCGCAGCGCCGCTCCGGCGCAGTAAACGAAGGCCGCAAGCCAACCCCAGCGGCCCAGATCCTTGAGCACCCATTCGTACATGACGAGCGCCGGCGCAACGCCGAACGACACCATGTCGGACAAGCTGTCGTACTGCTCGCCGAACGCACTTTGCGAATGCGTCATGCGCGCCACCCGGCCATCCATGCCGTCCAACACCATCGATGCAAAAATCGCGATCGCCGCAGCCTCGAAACGCAGATTCATCGCCTGCACGATCGCGAAGAAACCTCCGAACAGTGCAGCAGTGGTAAACGCATTGGGCAGCAGGTAAATGCCGCGCTTTCTCAGCAGATGCTGCCGTTCGGCGCGCAAATCGCCCGCCACGTTATCGGCGCCGCTCTGGTTGCGACGAAACGGCCGCGGCAGCGGTGTCACATTAGTACGAGGACGACGAGGTTTAAAAGCAGCCATGCCAACTCCCTGTTGCCAGTGTTTACAGCTCAGCCAGCACCGTGGCCGAAGCCGAGACTTTTTCGCCAATCGCTACGCGCGCGCGGCTGCCGATCGGCAAATACACGTCGACTCGAGAACCGAAGCGGATAAAGCCGTAACGCTCGCCGCGGCTAAGCACCGCGCCGAGCTTCGTGTAACAGAGCACCCGACGCGCTATCAGGCCCGCTACCTGTACCGAGGTGACAATCTGACCGCTCGCGGTGGTCAGGACAATCGCGTTGCGCTCGTTTTCCAGCGACGCTTTATCGAGCGCCGCATTCAGGAACGCTCCTGGAAAATATTCGACCTTGCTGACCGTGCCGTCAACTGGGGAACGCTGCGAGTGTACGTTGAATACGTTCATGAAAACGCTGATCTTCAGCGCATCGCGACCGGCATACGGATCGAACGTCGTTTCAATCGCCACCACGCGGCCATCGGCCGGACATAACACGGCGTTGGCCTGCGCCGGAATCGGCCGCGGCGGATCACGGAAAAACTGTACCACGAAGGCCAGGACTACCCAGACCGGCAACGCCCAGCCAAACCCCAGTCCCGACTGGACCAGCACGGCGAGCACGGCGACGATTGCGATGAAGGGCCAACCTTCGCGGGCGATAATCGGATGTGGATAGTTCATGAGTTTGGCAATGTTGGGGAAGAGTCGGACTGGATCGGCAGCGCCAAAAAATCAGCGCCGGCAGCAAGCAGGCAGTCAGCTAGGATAACAAAAAGCCGTCCCGGGTTTCACAACCCCGGACGGCCTGCATGATACCTAACTTGTCAGCGCTGCGCCGCAAACTGTTGCGGCGAGCGCCGGCACATCGATAGGCGATGCTTCGATAGCTTAGTTTTTTGCTTGATCGACCAGCTTGTTCTTGGCGATCCACGGCATCATCGCGCGCAGCTTGGCGCCCACCTGCTCGATCTGGTGCTCGGCGGTCAGGCGACGACGCGATTGCAGCGTCGGGGCGCCGGCGGCATTTTCCAGCAGGAAGCTTTTCGCGTACTCACCGGTCTGGATGTCCTTCAAGACAGCGCGCATCGCGTTCTTGGTGTCTTCCGTCACGATCTTCGGGCCCGTGACATATTCACCATACTCGGCGTTGTTCGAGATCGAGTAGTTCATGTTGGCGATACCGCCTTCATAGATCAGATCGACGATCAGCTTGAGTTCGTGCAGGCATTCGAAGTAAGCCATTTCCGGTGCATAGCCGGCTTCGACCAGCGTTTCGAAACCCGCCTTGATCAGGTCGACCGTGCCGCCGCACAACACCGCTTGCTCGCCGAACAAGTCGGTTTCGGTCTCTTCGCGGAAATTGGTTTCGATGATACCGGCACGCCCGCCGCCGTTAGCTGCGGCATACGACAGCGCGACGTCGCGGGCAGCGCCCGACTTGTCTTGTGCAACGGCGATCAGGTGCGGCACGCCGCCACCTTGTGCATAGGTCGAACGCACCGTATGACCGGGCGCTTTCGGGGCGATCATGATGACGTCCAGGTCGGCGCGGGCGATCACTTGGCCGTAGTGGACGTTGAAACCGTGAGCGAACGCCAGTGCGGCGCCGTTCTTGATGTTCGGCTCGACCTCGGCGCGATAGACCGCGGCGATCTGCTCGTCCGGCAGCAACATCATGACGATGTCGGCGCCCTTCACCGCTTCGCCGACTTCCTTGACGTTAAGGCCGGCATTGGCTGCCTTGCTCCACGAAGCGCCACTGCGACGCAGGCCGACCGTGACGTTGACGCCACTTTCTTTCAGGTTCAGCGCGTGTGCATGACCTTGTGAGCCATAGCCAATGATCGTGACCTGCTTGCCTTTGATCAGGGACAGGTCGGCGTCTTTGTCGTAATAAACTTTCATGTTGTCTTCCTTCGCATAAATTCATTAATGGGTCGGTCGGCTGTCGTCTGACGTAGCGCGGCCAATAACCCGGATCAAGTTTGAAACGAAAACCCAGGATCTCAGACCTTGAGGATCCGCTCGCCTCGGCCTATTCCCGAACCGCCGGTACGCACGGTCTCCAGAATGGCCGCGGCATCGAGGCCTTCGATAAAAGCATCGAGTTTGCTGCTGTCGCCAGTCAGTTCGATGGTGTAGGTCTTTTCCGTGACGTCGATAATGCGGCCACGGAAAATATCCGCCATCCGCTTCATTTCTTCGCGTTCCTTGCCTACTGCCCTTACTTTCATCAACATCAACTCGCGTTCTATGTGGGCACCCTCGGTCAGGTCAACCACTTTTACCACCTCGATCAGGCGGTTCAGATGCTTCGTGATCTGTTCGATCACGTCGTCGGAGCCAATGGAGACAATCGTCATACGCGACAGTGAGCGGTCTTCTGTAGGCGCCACTGTCAGAGTTTCAATGTTGTAGCCGCGTGCGGAAAACAGGCCGACCACGCGCGATAACGCGCCAGGCTCGTTTTCCAGTAAAACCGAAATGATATGTTTCATGATGTACGTAGGTATGCGGTGCAATTGCGTGCGATCGCGAGGCGTTTGTGCGGTCTGCTATGCAGCATGACGCACCGCCGGCGATTCATGTCGGCATATGCGCGGGCGTCGACGCCGCGAGAGCGTCATCGGCCGCGCGTTTGCCACCCTATAGATCTTCCGAGCCGAGCAGCATCTCGCTGATGCCTTTGCCCGTCTGCACCATCGGCCAGACGTTCTCGGACGGATCGGTCTGAAAGTCCATGAATACCGTGCGATCCTTCAATCGCAACGCTTCACGCAACGCGGGCTCAACTTCGGAGGTCTTTTCGATCCGCATGCCGACATGCCCGTAGGCTTCGGCCAGCTTCACGAAATCGGGCAGCGCATCCATATAGGAGCTCGAATAGCGCTCCTTATACTCGATCTGCTGCCACTGACGCACCATACCCAGGTAGCGGTTATTCAACGAAACGATCTTGATCGGTGTGCGGTACTGCAGGCAGGTGGACAGCTCCTGTATGCACATCTGGATCGACCCTTCGCCGGTGACACACACGACTTCCTCGTCGGGGTGCGCCATCTTGACGCCCATTGCGGCTGGCAAGCCAAAACCCATGGTGCCCAGCCCACCGGAATTGATCCAGCGGCGCGGCTTGTCGAAGCGATAGTACTGGGCGGCCCACATCTGGTGCTGGCCCACATCCGAGCAAACAAACGCATCGCCATGGGTCAGCTCGTACAGCTTTTCCACCACGTATTGCGGCTTGATGATTTCGCTTGCGCGATCGAACTTCAGGCAGTCGATGCTGCGCCATTTTTCGATCTGCGCCCACCAGTCCGACAAGGCCTGCTCGTCCGGCCCGGGAGAGGCGGTCTGCAACTGTTCGATCAGCTCCTTGAGCACTTCCTTGACGTCGCCGACGATGGGGATGTCGACCTTGACGCGCTTTGAGATCGAGGAGGGATCGATATCGATATGGATGATCTTGCGCGGCACCGACGCAAAATGCTCGGGGTTGCCGATCACGCGATCGTCGAAGCGCGCGCCGATCGCGATCAGCACGTCGCAATTCTGCATCGCCATGTTGGCTTCGTACGTGCCATGCATGCCCAGCATGCCGAGGAACTTGGGATCGCTCGCGCGATACCCGCCCAGCCCCATCAGCGTATTGGTGATGGGGTAGCCGAGCAGATCGACGAACTGGTTCAGCTCACGCGCCGCGTTGGCGAGGATGATGCCGCCGCCGGTATAGATATACGGGCGCTTGGCCGACAACAACATCGCGACCGCTTTACGGATCTGTCCCGAGTGACCTTTGATCACGGGGTTGTACGAGCGCAGCGAGATCGACTTGACTTGCTCGTATTCGCAAGGGGTCCTTGAAACGTCCTTGGGAATATCGATCAGCACAGGGCCCGGACGCCCGGTACTGGCAATGTAGAACGCCTTGCGGATCGTGGTCGCCAGTTCGCGCACATCCTTGACCAGGAAGTTGTGTTTGACGCAGGGGCGCGTGATGCCCACCGTGTCGCACTCCTGGAACGCGTCCTGGCCGATTGCCGCGGTGGGCACCTGCCCGCTGATGATCACCAGCGGGATCGAATCCATATAGGCCGTGGCGATGCCGGTAACCGCATTGGTCACGCCGGGCCCCGAGGTTACGAGGCAGACACCGACATTGCCCGTCGAACGCGCGTAAGCATCGGCAGCATGGACGGCGGCCTGTTCGTGGCGCACCAGCACGTGCTTGATCTTGTCTTGCTTGTAAAGCTCGTCGTAAATGTAGAGAACCGAGCCGCCGGGATAGCCCCAGATGTAATCGACTTTTTCGTCTTGCAAAGCCCGCATTAATACGGTTGCACCGATCGAAATATCAGCAGACGGGGAGGACGGACTGGTGGGTGTTTCAGATTTTGGGCCGGACTGTGGGTCGGACCGTGAAGCGGAATCATTCAATTCCGACGTAGAGAATTCCGCGCTATGCGTATTCATCGTTCACCTTTCGAATTTTCGGCAAAAAATTGATCGGGAGCTCTCCCCTCAGGCTCGTGACCCGGGTTCAAGCGGCGCGTCCAAAAGACAGGCGAGCCTTGTAAGCTGCGCTTCAATGGAACTTATTGCAGCTTGTTGCGAACCTTCGACGATACCTACCTCGGAGTCCAGGGTCAACAATTATTTGTTCCAAGCTGCAAACGGAGTCGGTTATGCTGCTTGTGGTAATCGGCCGCTCGGCCAATAAGACAGTGCGAACGCATCGAAATCGGGTCAACGCGTCGGTTGCGATTCGGGGCAAAAACCCCCTTTGAGCAGATTTTTTTGCTAGCATCCGCGGGTTTTACGACATTTTTATAGACGGATAACGCGCGCAGCCACTCGCGTCAAAATACAACGGATGGCATCAGACAAGGAACTGGCCGATTTTCTGGCGAGCGTCGAACGGCGTGCGTTCAAGCAGACCATTTACGCGGTGCGCGATCACGAAGCGGCCCTGGATAGCGTCCAGGACGCCATGATTCGGCTCGCCGAAAAATATGGCGACAAACCGGCTGCCGAGCTTCCTTTGCTGTTTCAGCGTATTCTACAAAACGTCATCCTCGACTATTTCCGCCGCCAGAAAGTCCGTAACACCTGGGTCAGCCTTTTTTCTTCGCTCACGCCCAGCAACGAAGACGACGATTTCGACTTGCTCGAGAATTTCGATGCCGAATCGAAGTCTATAGGATCGGACAGCGGTCAGGATCAGCTCGAACGAGCCCAAATCCTGAATTTGATCGACGAAGAGATTCAAAAGCTGCCAACGCGTCAACGAGAGGCCTTCCTCATGCGTTATTGGGAAGACATGGATGTCGCTGAAACTGCCGCCGCGATGGGTTGCTCCGAAGGCAGCGTGAAAACGCACTGCTCGCGAGCGACACACGCCCTGGCCTTGGCGCTTAAGGCGAAGGGAATTACATTATGAACTCCACTGTCGATACCAAGGAACGTGAATTCGCGCTAGCGATCCGTCGCGTGCTGGACGAAAGCGCCGAAGGCCTGCCGCAACCGACGCTGGCCCGGCTGGCTTTGGCGCGCCGGGCGGCGCTGCAACGCAAGAAACCGCAAGTGGCCCCACGAACCGTGCTTGCACCCGCCATGGTGCCCGCGTTCGCGGGCGCGATGGGGTCCGCCACGGGCGGCCGCACGCCGGTCACGCGTGCCCCGCGCTTTATGCTGATGTGGCCGATGTTCGCGCTGGTAGTGGCATTGATAGGCGTCGCTTACTGGGAAGACCAGCAGCGCATTGCGGATACCGCCGATATCGACGCTGCCATGTTGTCCGACGAGCTGCCCCTTAACGCTTATCTGGATCACGGTTTCAACGCCTACTTGTCGCGCGCGCGATAGACCGGGAGCCGCCGGTGCCTAGCAGGCGTGGTCTCGCCATCGTGTTCATCAGCGTGATCGCGGCACTCGTCGCGTTCGCCGCGACCTATCCGCGCTGGCACCCGGCGCACACCTTGACCAATGCCGCCAACAATTCCGTGGAAAGCGCGCCCGCGGCGCTTGCCCCGGACACGGCCGGCGTGTTGCCTTCGCTCAGGCCGACACCCGCCCCGCTTGCTTGGGCCAAGCTCTCGGTGAACCAACGCACGGCATTAGCACCTTTTGCACGCGAATGGGATCAATTCAGCGACGTACGCAAACGCAAGTGGCTCAAAATCGCCACGCAGTATCCGAAATTGTCGCTGGATGAACAAGCGCGACTGCATCAGCGCATGGCGGAATGGGTCAGCATGACGGCGGACCAGCGTCGCACCGCTCGCGAGAATTTTCAGCTTTCCAAAGCGGTGCCGGTGCAGCAGCGGGAAAAAGCGTGGGCGGATTACCAACGATTGCCGGAAGATCAAAAAAAGAAACTGGCGGCCACTGAGCGCAAGAGTCACCGCCAGACTGTTGTCAGCACGCCACTGACAGGCAAAAAAGAAATCAAGGACATCACGCCGCAGCACCGTCCGCCCGAGCCCCCCAAGGGGCCCACGGCTCCGCTCGGCGCAGCGCCTGCTGCGGGCAAGCCC
>Ga0265338_10000655_pt1 | contig 59919 bp, 65 predicted proteins | sample 42126metaG_FD_193579 | JGI IMG/M metagenome (GOLD analysis project Ga0265338, IMG submission 193579) | Rhizosphere microbial communities from Carex aquatilis grown in University of Washington, Seatle, WA, United States - 4-21-26 metaG | ecosystem: Host-associated > Plants > Roots > Rhizosphere... | reverse complement strand
TACTGGTAATATCGCCGGTTATCGTCAGCCGGTTTTTCCGGCGGCCGCCCAAGCTTTTAACCATGGTAATTATAGAAACCTTGTCGGCTGAGATTATGACTTTGCCGCTGATTTTAATGACTTTCAGCCAACTGTCGATTATCGCGCTGATCGCTAATGCGCTGGTGGTGCCATTAGTGCCGCTGGCCATGCTGTTATCGGCAATAAGTGCTGGCGCCGGTGCCATTGTGCCACAAGCCGCCGGCTGGTTTGCCTTGCCGGCCCGGCTACTACTGACTTACATGTTGGATATTGTCCACATGCTATCCAGCATCCCATCAGTTTTGATCTATAGGAGCATCAGCGTCGTCTACATGCTAGGGCTTTATGTACTGGCCTTAGTCTTTGTGACAGTTCTTCATAAAAAACACCCCAGGCGGCCGCAAAAACTGGAAGAAATTGGTGCAATAACACCTTAAATGTGGTAAAATAACAGATATGAGTGGTCATAGTAAATGGGCAACCATCAAGCGCCAAAAAGGCGCCAACGACGCTAAGCGCGGCGCGCTATTCACTAAACTGGGCAACCAGTTGGCGATTGCTGCCCGCGGCGGCACCGACCCGGTGCATAACTCGGGGCTGGCCATGGCTATCGAAAAAGCCAAGGCTGCCAATATGCCACTGGCCAACATCGAGCGGTCTATTCAGCGGGCCGCCGATAAATCTGCCGCCCAGCTAGAGCAGGCTATGTACGAAGGGTACGGCCCCGGCGGCGTAGCGGTTTTAGTAGAAGTTGCTACCGATAATAAAAACCGGACTTTGCCGGAAGTGCGCACCGCCTTTAGCAAAACCGGCGGCAATATGGCCGAGCCGGGCAGTGTGGCTTTTCAGTTTAGCCGCAAGGGAGTTATTCATCTAAAAGGCCTAGGCGATGAGCTGGAACTGCAAGCCATCGAGGCCGGTGCTGAAGATGTCTTTGAAGCTCCAGAGACCGGCGAAACCGTAGTTTACACCGCTCCCACCGAGCTGGCCAAAGTTCGCGACAGTCTAAAAGCCGGCGGGGCCGAAATAGCCGACGCCGAACTTACCTACGTACCCAACAACACAATGGAGATATCAGACCCGGAAACCGCCCGCAAAATCATTCGCCTAATGGACAGCCTGGACGATTTAGACGACGTCACCTCGACCCACACCAACTTCGAAATTTCAGAGGGGATTGATGTCTAAGAATGTCACTTGTGTTGATATAAACGGCAAAATTTATGAGGTCCCAGTTGATGAATTACAGTGGAGACCCTCGGTTTACGGGATTGTCGTAAAAGATAATAAGATTCTGCTTTCAAAACAATTCGGTAAATACGACCTGCCTGGCGGCGGACTAGATTTGGGCGAAAAGCCCGAGAGGGGAGTCATTAGAGAAGTAAAAGAAGAGACCGGCATAATTGTTAAAGAGCCTACGTTGATTGGGCTAGAGAACAGCTTTTTCCAGTCCGCTCATGCCGAAAATAAATCCTACCACTGCATACTGCTTTATTATTCGTGTAGTTATGTTGGCGGAGAATTATCCACCGACGGCTTTGACGAATACGAAAAAAAATACGCCGAAATGGCCGAGTGGATACCCTTGGAAAAATTAGACCAGCTAGAACTTGCCAGCACTGTCGATTATCGGCCATTCATTAAGAAACCCATAAATTAATGCGGCTGTTTGTATCATCCTACAGGGCTGGTAGCTACCCGAAAAAGCTAGTTGAACTATTCGGCAAAAACACTAAGCTGGCCGTTATAACTAACGCCAAGGACTACAAAACTTCGCAGGAGAGAAAAATAAAAGTCGGCGAAATTTTAGAATTCTTCTCCAACCTTGGCCTTAAACCGGATGAAATTGATCTTCGCCAATACTTTGACGATTCTTCCGGGCTTAAGGAAAGGCTGCGTGGTTATACATCAATCTGGTTGGCCGGCGGAAATACCTTTCTGTTGCGCCGGGCGCTTAGGCAAAGTGGCCTGGAGCCACTATTGAGTGATTGGGTACGCAAGAACGAAGTGGTTCTGGGCGGGGATAGCGCCGGTGCGGTAATTGTTGGTCCAACACTAAAGGGAGCCGAAAATGAAAGTGACCCCGAAGATGACCCATACTTTAAAGCCGACGGTTACAGTCACGATGTTATTTGGGAGGGCCTAGACTACATTAATTATGTACCGGTTCCGCATTATAAAAGCGCCGACTATGGACCTATAATCGACAAGTACATTAAAGATTTAGAGCGTCAACGCGTTCCGTATAAAACCATGACCGACGACCAAGCGATAATAATAAACGGCGATAAAGAGGAATTTCTAAAATGAATGAGCATCTAGAATTCGCGAAAGAGCTGGCGGAAGAAGCCGGTGAAATAATGACGCGATACTTTTCGGCGGAAGACATTGGGACAAAATGGAAAGAGGATGATACCCCGCTGACGGTTGCAGATACAATGATTAATGATTTGGTAATAGATCGGGTCAAATCCAGCTTTCCAGACCACGGGATTTTAGGCGAGGAAGCCAGTTATGAAGAAGAACGCGAATATATCTGGGTCGTTGATCCGATAGACGGGACGATACCATTCAGCCTGGCGATTCCGCTGTCGACATTTTCCTTGGCCCTAGTCAACCGGGAAGACGGTCAACCAGTCGTTGGGGTTATATTCGACCCGTTTCTCAAGAGGCTTTACTCTGCCTGTAAAGGCAAGGGGGCACGGCTTAACAATCACGCGATAAAAACATCCAGCCAAGAGAAATTATCACGAAGTTACGTTTCAGTGATTGGCTCTTTTGACAGAGACATCGGTACCGGAAATATAATCGAAGCGCTAAGGAATGAGGGAGCGAAGAGTTTCTCTATTCAGTCCCAGGCCTATGCCGCTTCAAGGGTTGCGTCTGGCGAGCTTATCGGTTCAATTTTTGGTTACGGCTCGCCGTGGGATTCGGCCGCCGCGGCATTGATTGTCGGTGAGGCCGGCGGCGTAGTAACGGATCTTAAGGGAAAGCAGCGTAGGTACGACAAGTTTGAAGATGGCTGTTTGCTGGCCGCGAACGATAAAGTTTACAAAGAACTATTAAGGATAATGAATGAGAATTATAGGGATTGATCCGGGGACTGGAATTTTGGGCTTTGGAGTTATAGAGGTCCAGAGGAATAAGACTATTTTGGTCGATGCTGGGGTAATTCGTACACCCGTCAAAGAAGATGACGCCGTCCGTCTACAAACGATCTTTGAAGAGATAACAGATATAATTGCCCAGACCAAGCCGCAGGAAATGTCGGTCGAAAAGCTGTTTTTTGCCCAGAATGTTACCACCGCCATGACCGTAGCGCAGGCCAGGGGAGTAGTACTGCTAGCCGGCAAGCAAGCCGGATTGCTGATTGCCGAATATACACCGTTGCAAATTAAACAAGCCCTGACGGGCTACGGCCGGGCCGAGAAAAAACAGATGCAGGAAATGGTCCGGGTTCTGCTGGGCTTAAAAGAGGTGCCTAAGCCGGACGATTGCGCCGACGCTTTAGCCGCCGCCTTAACCCACGCTTCGTCGCTTAGGGTAAAATAAGGCCATGATAGCAGTACTGTCTGGGAAGATTAGCGAGAAAATCGGCGACTTGGTGGTTATTAACTGCGGCAACGTTGGCTACGGTGTTTTGGTATCCTTCGAGGATTTCGGCGCCTTAAATACCGGCGACGAAACCAAACTCTACATTTATGAGCATATCCGTGAGACCGAACACAGCCTGTTTGGCTTTAAGAACCTGCTAACCAAGCAACTATTCGAACAGCTGCTGAGCGTAAATGGCGTCGGCCCCAAAATGGCTCTGGCTATAATGAGTATCGCCAACTCCAGCCAAGTTCGCCAGGCTATCGCCAGCGGCGACACTAAGTTTATAACCCAGGCTACAGGGGTAGGCAAGCGGGTCGCTGAGCGTGTAGTCGTAGACCTAAAGGACAAAGTCGGCTTGGCCTCGGACGAAAACGCCACCGATTTTCTGACCGCCAGCGCCGACCCCAACGACGAAGCTCTGCAAGCGCTGGTTGCCTTGGGCTATAGCGTCCAAGACGCCGCCGTGGCCCTAAAAGGCGTAGACGAAAAACTGCCGGCCGCCGAGCGCATCAAAGCCGCCCTCAAAAGCTAACTATTCCTCTGGCTAATTATCTAACAGAAGCCGTATAATTACGGCAGTAATATAAAAACAAACATGGACGAAGCCTTACACGTTTCTAAAGACGAAGAATTTCCGGAAGCCCGCTCGGTTAACCACCGGGCAAATTTTGACGTTCTAGACCAAGAGCAGCAAGAAGCTTGGGAGTACTATCTTGGGGTTGGCGACAAGGAGCGAGAAAAACGGTACCAAGGCCCTGAAAGACGATCGCGAATGAGCCAAATAAATCGTGAAGTTTATAGTGTTGCAGGTAGAACAATGACTGCAAGCGGCGAGGAAGAACGCAAAGAGTTGATAAACGAATTCCAGACATGGGCTCCTATAACCTTGGCTGAAGGCCGCGACTTTTTATATGGCGGGCGCGACAGAATCAATCGGGCCGAGAATACTACAGTTGGCAACGGCGATAGGGCGGTTGAGAAAAGATTTAGGAGCTACAGAGGATATTTGCTCGATGCTGAACAGGACCTTTTCACACTCCAGCAAGTTATGACCCACCCAGAAGGCGGTGATTCTTATATAGACCCTTCCTTGTTCAGAAGTTCGAAAGAAGCCCAGGAGGTTTTAGTTAAACAACTGATGTCCCGTAATTTTTTATGGGATCAATATGAGGGCCAATGGCCGAGTGTAAGATCAGACAAATATAAAGAACGCAAAAAGTATTGGAACGGCTTCATAACAGAGGCAGTAAAAGGCGCCAGTGATGAGGCTCTATCAGAGTTGCTCAGAACATTTTATGAGAGAGCCAAAGCTCGATATATATTTTCTAAGAGCACATATTCACAAATCGAAAAAATACCCAATATTAAAGCCAAAATCGAAAGTGGACAGCTATTGCCGCATATACCCAGCCGGCTATTGCACGAAAAATCCAATTTGATAGCACAAGAAATCCGCTCAAACCTACCAGCTGTAGACGATAAAATCGGCGGCCTAGCAGTCAAAGAATTTGCTGCTGCCCCCAAACCAAAAAACATTGATTCTTTTGATGAACTTATCCCAGAGGCGGAAGAAGCGAAAATGCTGGAGCTAGTAGCAGAATTCGTCGGTAAATCTAACCAGATTGAGCGATATGTCCAGCATCAAGGAATGAGCCGAGACATAGCGGAGAGGAGGGTTTTGGGCGGTCCGGCCCAGCGCTATAAGGGCTACGTAATAGGCATACAAAAAGAGGACAAAGACGACCAGCCAAACACGGAGCAGTTGGTAAGGCACGAACTGGCCGAGCAAGCACGCATAGCAAGACGGCGCGCCAAATTGCGCTAAGCTAAACCGACCGTAACTCTAGTACAATTAAACAGATGAGTTTTTTGGAAGAATTGCCCAAGCCGTTTTTTGTGTTGGCGCCGATGGACGATGTATCGGACACGGTTTTTCGCCAGATTGTGTCTGGCTGCGCCAAGCCGGATTTGATGTATACCGAATTCGTGAACGTGGACGGCCTGCAAAGCGCCGGCCGCCAACATTTGCTGCCCAAACTCAAATTATCAGATGGCGAAAAGCCGGTAATCGCCCAGCTGTGGGGCCTCAAACCGGAAAACTTCTACAAGTCCACTGAAGATCTAATTGAGATGGGATACAGTGGGGTAGATTTGAACATGGGCTGCCCGGTCAAAACCGTTATAAAAAACGGTGCCTGCGCGGCACTGATAAACAATAGGGAACTGGCCGGCCAAATCATTGATGCCACCAAAGCCGCCGCGGGGGACACCCTGCCCGTTTCGGTCAAGACTCGCGTAGGATTTACAACAGTAGACATGGACTGGATTGAGTTCTTGCTTTCAAAAATACTTAACATGTTAAGTATTCATGGCCGAACGGCTAAGGAGCTTTCCAAAGTCCCGGCCAATTGGGATTTAATCGGGCAGGTCCGCCAGCTGCGCGATTCCCTGTCGCCCTCTACACTGATTGTCGGTAATGGCGACGTTATGAACCGCCGCCAAGGCCAGGAATTGGCCGAGAAATATCAGCTGGACGGCGTAATGATTGGCCGCGGCATTTTCCACGACCCATTCGCGTTTGCGGCCGACAGCCCATGGGGCGGGTGGAGCAAACAGCAGAAGCTTGAACTATTCGCTAGGCACATCGAGCTTTATCTAAATACTTATCAAGGCCGCGAGCGCCGGTTTGAAGCCTTGCGAAAATTCTGCAAACTTTATATTAATGGCTTTGACGGCGCCTCCGAACTGCGCGCCAAATTTATGGAAACGAAAACGCCAGAACAAGCTCTGACGTTGCTGAACGAATAATGGTGGGGGCGCCTGGATTTGAACCAGGGACCAATCGGTTATGAGCCGACTGCTCTAACCACTGAGCTACGCCCCCGCCAACAGGGGGAATTATAACAATAAAACAGGGTAATTTATAATAGTCATAGGATGTTTGATGAAATAAAAAGGGCCTTAAGTGGCAAAAAAGCCAAACAGCTGGCCGATGTGCGCAACATCGGGCTGTGTATTTTTGGAATCGTTATTTTGGCGATTGCCTGGAGTGGCGCCAAAACCGTCCAGAATAATTATGAACTGCAGAAGAAAATCTCTGCCCTGCAGCAAGAAAACACAGTGCTGTGGCTGCAAAACAGCAACACCGCCCTGCAGAATCAGTACTACACTACCGATCAGTACTTAGAATTATCAGCCCGGCAAAACCTAGGCCTGGCCGCCCCGGGCGAGCAAGTTTTACTAGTTCCCAAAGACGTGGCTATGCGTTACATAGATCCGAAATTGGACGAAGAAACTACCAGCTCATCCCAACCGATTGCGCCGGACAACCGCGCGACTTACGTTAAAAATCTAGAATCCTGGCGCGATTTTCTACTGGGCCGCAAACTATCCAGTGATTAATATCACAAAGCAAAATCCGACAAAACTGTTGGTAAGCCAGCCAGTGGAGTATACTTAAGGATAATTAGTCGACATTAGTAGATGCACTACCAGCCAAAGTGTTATTTAAACTGCCGGACGTATTTTTTAACTTTAGTTCTCGGCAAAAAGGATAGCACAAGCAATGTCGCGCATTTTTAGAAACAAACCGTCCAATCAAAATAAATCCAATAAAAAGCACTCATTATTAATCGCTTCTCTTACTGTAGTGTTTACTGTAGTATTGCTCGGCGTCGCCAGCCTACTGGTGCACTCATCGTCGGCCTATGCCGCTCAACCTAACGTAGACCTGCAATCGGCCAAGCCATTCGCTATATTAGCCGGAACTCCGGATATTACCGATGCCGGCAATGCCTCTGTTATTACCGGAAACGTTGGGCTTAGTCCGGCCACTGGCGCCGGAATCGGATTACTTTGCTCGCAAGTAACAGGAACGATTTACTCGGTTGATGCCGCTGGCCCACTGCCCTGTAGAGTAACCAACGGCCCGCTCATGGTTACCGCTAAGAATGATTTAACTGCCGCGTTTATTGACGCCGCCGGCCGAACACCGATTACGACCATAGCTACCGAACTTGGCGGCACTACAGTAACTGCTGGCGTTTACGACTCTAACTCAACTACGTTTCAAATAACCGCCGGCGCCGGACCACTGGTGATTGATGGACAGAACGACCCGTCATCTGTTTTCATCTTCGAAATGGGCTTTAACGGCACCGGGTTAACCGTTGGCCCAGGCAGCACGGTTTCTTTGATCAATGGAGCCTCCGCCTGCAATATATTTTGGAAAGTTGATACCGCCAGCATTAATACAACAGCGGTGTTTAAAGGCAATATCCTGGCTCTTAACTCAATATCGGTGGCCAATGGCGCTAATATAGTAGGGCGCCTGCTAGCTCGTAATGGCGCCGTGTCGCTGAACACCGATACAATTACCGTACCAGCTACCTGCGCCGCAGCCACCAGCACAACTACGCCGGGGCTGCCGAATACCGGAACCCATTCTGCCAGTAAAAGCAGTACCGCCTGGCTAATCCTGGCATCGGCCGCGACTCTCGGTATCGCCTCACGTTACGCATTTCGAAGTAAACGAGCTAACTAGTTACAGAGCGAGCCAGAACAATCTTCCGGCCCGCCGGACTTTGTATGAAACTATCAAAATTAGTATCTAAAAAACTACTAATAGCAGCCGCACTGTTTGTAGCTGTGTTGGCCTTGGCGATTATTGTATCCAGGCCGGCCCACAATACTCCTTTGGCGATAAAACCGCCCGCCGCAAAGCCCATCATTCCCGCAAAAACCATAGCTGGGGTGCCAGTCCGTCTGCGGATTCCGGAAATCGGCGTAGACGCTGCCGTAGACCAGATGGGCCTGACGGCCAGCGGCGATATGCAGGCGCCCACCGGGCCCAAAACCGTTGGCTGGTACAAATTTGGGACCGACCCCGGTAACGCCGGCAGCGCGGTGATTGACGGCCACTACGGCACCTGGAAAGACGGTGAAGGCTCAGTGTTTGATAATCTGAATAAATTGCAAAAAAACGACAAGCTGTACGTTGAAGATACCAACGGTATGGTTATTACTTTCGCGGTCCGGCAGTACCAGATATATACTCCCGAAGAAACGGTTCCGGCCATATTCAACTCAAACGACGGTAAAGCCCACCTCAACCTAATTACTTGCGAAGGTACCTGGAATAACGCCCAGAAGAGCTATTCTAACCGGCTGGTTATATTCGCCGACCAGGAAATATAAAACCCCTAGACTGTTGGAGCCTTGCGAAATGTCCGTGAGTGTTCCGCTTGACTTTATTTTTGAGCCCTGTACGATAGAATTTGTGTCTTTTTCGCTTGTGAGGTGGAAACACAACCAACTGATTTTGAGATTATCTAGGTATTAACACTAATTAAGTACAACCGAGCATCCGCTTAGGTAATATTCGAATTGGTAAAAAGGAGGGTTAAATGCGATTACCAGCATTTGTGGCAGGTTTGATCGTGGCTGCCGGTTTTTTGGCAGTCAGCGGTCCATCTGTTCACGCACAATCACACAATAACCAAAATCAACCGCCAGCCAAGCCAGCACCAGTAACTGTGGTGGTGAATCCCGGAGACACGCTAGATGGGATTGCGACGGCTCATCAGAGTACCTACGTAAGGGTGTTTGATGCCAATACTAATATTCAGGATCCAAACCTGATTTACCCGGGGGATAGCTTGCGTATACCCGATTCGAGCGAACAATTAACAGATCGCCCAATTTCGGCGGCTTACGCGGCCGCTCAGCCAGCCTCGGCTTATACCGTCAAACCAGCTGCGGCGCCTGTGGCCTACAATGGCAGCGATGTCTGGGCCAGCTTGGCTCAGTGTGAGTCTGGCGGCAATTGGGCCATAAACACCGGAAACGGCTTCTACGGAGGTCTACAGTTCACTGCCGGCACATGGTTGGGTAATGGCGGCGGGGCTTACGCGCCGACTGCTAATCTAGCAACCCCGGAACAGCAGATTGCCATCGCATCTAAAATTCAAGCGGCTCGTGGTTGGTCGCCTTGGCCGGCCTGCAGCGCCAAACTAGGTCTCTAGGCACTACGCAACGCCCCAGTACGCCAACCGGCCACACTGGTTGGCGTACTGGCCTTGTGGCAACGTGTAACATTGATTATTCTGAAGCTATGACCGAAGCCAGTGAAAACCCGCACATTGCCGAATTCCTCAAACGCAACCACGTGGGCGTACTGGCTACCGCCGATAAGCAAACCGCCGCGCCGCACGCCGCCACGGTTTATTACGCCACCGATTCTCATCTGAATATCTACATCTTGACCAAAGTTCAAACCACTAAAAGCTATAATTTAGAGTTAAATCCGCGGGCCGCTTTCGCAGTCTACGAAGCCGATTCCCAGCGCACCGCCCAAATCAGCGGATTGGCCAATCGAGTGCAGGACGCGGATATGCTAAAACGGGCCTTACCGCTGATGGCAAAATTCTCAAAACAGACCGCCGGTACCACCGAAACACCCATATCTAAGCTGGCCGGCGGCGAATACGTACTCTACCAGTTGGTACCGCAATCTATCCGGCTGGGAGAATATAAATACGGCGTTAATAACGAAATGTTCGATATTGCCACCCCGGCCGAAGAATCCCTGGAATAATTAAAAAAGCCCCAGATAAACAGGGACTCTTCTAAAGAAAGCAGCCCGTTAGTATAAGCTACCAAGCAATAGTGGACTCTACTTTTTTAAGTACGCCTCAGCAACGCAAAGCAAGTACCTATCCATAACGTACACGCCGTCGAAAAAGTCATGCAGATGGCTATGACGATTAGTATTATTTTTTTGATGTAGCCCCACCGGCTCAGCCTCATGTGACAGATAATTAGGATAATCGTCTGTGGTAATGTTCGCTCTATGCTTTATATTCGCTTTAGTTATAAATAAATTCACCATGTCCTCCAAAATTTAAATCGTTACAGCCAGGCCTCTCATAACTACCCTTACTGAACCTAGGATATAGGTAATGTTTATATGACACCGTGTTGGATATCACAGTACAGATGTGGATAAGAGAGTAGGATACTGACATGGGTAACATGACTCTTAACCGCCGAGCCAGCGAAAGCATTGACGCCCACTTTGACGAAGGCACTTCAAAACGTTATTTAAAGGGTGAGATTATCGTGCAAGGCGACGAAGAACCATCCGGAGTATTCTTCATTATAGAAGGCTACGTAAAGGCCTACTCCATCTCGCAGCTGGGCCAGCAAAACCTTCTATTAATACAAGGCGAACACGAAATTTTACCTTTGCCCTGGGCGTTAGATGGTCCGCAAAAAGTCGGAATCTTTTATGAAGCTATGTCGGACGTTACGGTTAAGCGTACTTCAAAGTCTGAATTACGCACAGCTATGGGTAGCGACCCTTGGTTAACCGAGCAAATCCTTCGCCAGTTAGTTGATGCCTTTACGGTTTACGCCCAAAGAATTCAGAGTCTGGGGTTCCGGTTGCCTAGGGAGCGGATAATTGCTTGTTTACTCGATCTAAGCACTCGCTTCGGCAAAAAGGACGGTAGCACCACTATAATCAATGCTCCAATAACCCACCAAGACATAGCCGACTCAACCAATATGACCAGAGAAACTGCCAGCCGGACTATTGAGTCGCTTACTAAAGATAAATTAATCCATCAGGAAAACCATTACTTTGTAATTAACGACGATAAAACCCTGAAAGCGGAGCTCAGCTAATAGTGTCCGTGACGAAACGTACATCTATTGAGCGCAGAAGGTAGTTTAATGGTTAGTGCGACATGATTGCCCCTATCAATATTTAGGTTTCATGTCACTAGACCCTTGGTGGAGTAATCGAGGGTCTTTTTATTAGTCCGAACGGAGCTAGAACCTATTTAACTACGATAGTTCCACGCATTGATGGGTGAATACTACAGTGATACTGGAATGAACCCGTTTTGTTAAAGGTAAAGCTATAGGTTGAACCAGGCTGGATATCTCCACTCGCCGGTCCGCCAACATTACTTAAGTCGTCGGTTACTGTATGCGCTGTGCTATCGTTATTTGTCCAAGTAACTGTCCCGCCCTTCCGGATGGATATTTGTGGGGGTGTAAACATCATATTCTGAATAGTTATTGCCCCGGTTGACGCCGTAGATTGATTTGAACTGGATGTTGAGCCATTTGTATTGCTACTAGTAGAGCTGGAAGTGCCGTTATTACCATATGAACTGTTGGTGTTTGACTTATGGTGATCATAAATAAACCAACCTCCTACCGCCAGCACCACTACTACGACAATTGCTATTAATGCTTTATTCATCATGACCTCCTTGGTAACTACGTATTATACGCCCGTCGTAAGCAGGATATGTTGTAAACAGACAAAGCTTGAACCTAATTAGTGGAGGTGTTTACGTTTATATCAAAAAGAGACTGGTTTTGGAGCCAATCTCTATCTGTAAATCTTACTTGGTAGCGGGGAGAGGACTCGAACCTCTGACCTCATGGTTATGAGCCATGCGAGCTGCCGCTGCTCCACCCCGCGTCGGTGGTAGGACAGCTAGTAATTCTAATCTGTTATGAGGTGTTTGTCAATCTGTTAGGCGACTTAAGGCTTATTGGGGAAATAGTGGTAGCTGCCGGGGAACATCTTGGGCATGCCGCTGGGCCAGTCCACGGCTGGCTGATTGGGCGAGCTGACGGTGAGCTCCACATTGTAGGTATCCGGGATGCACAAAGTTTCACAATTGCGGTGCCAGTCAAACTGCTGGGTATCTATGACCAAAGTGCCATTAACCACAGTAGTTTTGATGTTGCCTAAATTGGGCTGGCCGTAATACTTAACGCTAACTGAGTAGCTATCAGACACCTGGTAATTGATATTCACGCCGTCACCCGTGGCGCTGACGTTAGTAAAAGGTTTAACCTGGCGCACAACGGTGTGTATGTTGGCGTTGTAGCGGTCGCGGACGTGCGGCACGGCATCAGCTGCCAAGGCTCCGCCGGCCGCCGTGCCGATGAAGATTAGCCCAATCAATATGCCGGTTACCCAGCCGCGGATTGGCCATCGGCGCCTAAATATGGCTACGCCGAACAATACGACAAACAGAGATATCAAGGCGGCTACGCCAATACCGATATTCAGCAACAGGTGCTCGCGGAAACCAACCGGGAAAATGTTGTCTTGAAGCAGGCTACCGTTATGTACCAACACGTAGGATTCGCCGGCCACCAGTCCAAACAGCGCGGCTAAACCGGACATCACAAAAATTACGCCAATGGATTTGAGTATGAATCTAAAGAAAGCGTTTACCGGCCGGGAAAGCGTCTCGTTAGCCCGGCGGGCGGCGCCTTTTACGTCGGCGCGGTCCACGACTTCTTTAAGACTATCGACAGTAACCGATTTGCCGGCCATCTGCAGGCGTTCGCTGGAGGTTTTGGCCTCCGGTACCAGTAGCCACAGTACCAAGTAGAGCAAGATGCCCCAGCCCCAGATAAAAACGCTCAGCACGAACAGAATTCTTATCAATAGAACGTCCAGGCCAAAATATTTGGATAAACCAGATGCTACTCCGGCAACCATGGCGTTATCGGTGTCGCGGAACAGACGCTTGGCGCCGGGTTCTGGGCTGGCGGCTTCGTCCTCAGGGCTCTCTTTAAAGTCTTTGGGGTTGCCCAGCTGTTCCTTCAGATAATCTACGTCTTTTACCAGCACGACTTTGTCGCCGGTTACGCCGCGTTCGGCCAGTAGCTCGGCCATACGCATTTCTACCTCTTCTACTACATCTTTATCGCCGACTTGTTTGGCGATGGCATCCAGGTAGTCGCGCAGGGCTTTATGGGCGGCAACGGATACTGTAAAGGCTTGCCGGCCCAGATGGATTTTGGTTACTTCATTCATTTTTTGGCTCCTTTCTCTAGGGTATTAATTGACGAATGCAGTTTGTGGTAAGTGGTCTTAAGCTGGGCCAACAGTTTTTGCCCATCGGTCGTTAGCCAGTAGTACTTGCGGGGCGGCCCTTGCTCGCTTTCTTGCCACTCGTAGGCCAACAAACCGTCTTTGGCCAGACGGTTTAACAGGGGGTACAGCGTACCTTCTACGACGATTAATTCGGCTTGGCGCAAAGCCCGGATAAGCTCGGAAGTGTAGACCTTGCCATCCTTGCATAGCAGCAGCACGCAATAAACCAGCATGCCTTTGCGCATCTGGGTTTCCGGCTGGGCGGCTAAGGCGCTTTCCGATGTATTTTCGTTCATATAGTACTATGTTATACAAGGTACTATAAAAAGTCAAATGGCTGGTTGGGTGTATATTAAAGCTTATGAAAAAGGCTAAGAATAAAAATCCACTGCAAAAGTTCTATAACCGCAAGTGGGGGCTGATACTGTTTGCGGTTGTCGTAATAATCGGCCTGGCATTTATTGGCCGGGGCTGGATAAGAATGACCGCCGAGCCCAAAACCGTATCGGTTTTTTACAATAGTAACGTCAAAAGGATTCGTGACGCCGAATACGGTAAACTCCAAAGTCCTTTGGCGCTGCTAGGCTACAGCACACCGTATACTCAGCATACCGGCTGCCAAACAACACTGGCCCAGAGTATCCATACGCTGGTGTCGTGCACTTACTCATATAACTCTTTTAAACAAACCTCCCAAGACGCTCAGGCTAAAGCTAGCCTGAATGCCGATGCCGCCAAGTTGCAGGGCTTGCTCCAAAAGAACGGCTGGTCTGGCCAATACACGGACACCGGCCAATATACATCCTTAACTAAACTGGTTTCCAGCATTACATCCGGCATAGATTACCAGCCGGACGCCGCCTATCAAAAAAATATCGGTAAAGTATTTTGCCTGTTTGATTCCAACACAGCTTTCAGTAGGCCGAACCCGCCGGCCATAGCCTCGCAATTCACTTGTTCGAGAGATGTTAACTTTCTAGGCAAACCTTCGTTTACTCCTAAGCAACTGTACTGAAATTTTTAGCCGAGCTTATTCTTGGGTAATAGCCAGTTTTTCGCGGACAGATTTCATGGCTTCGCTCCAGCTGATCAGCTGGGTGAGCATGGCATTAAGAGCCTCTTCGTGGTGCGGCTTGGGCTGGAACACGCTGAAATTTTCAAAATCATGGATTAGCGAAAGTAAAACTTGGGCTCGGACATCGGCAATTTGCAGCTCGCCCATAATGCCGCGCAGGTGTTCTACCGCCCGCGAGCCGGAACTGGCGGCGCCGTAGCTAACAAAACCGGCGGCCTTGTTGTTCCACTCGGCGTAAAGGTAATCTATGGCGTTTTTTAGGGCGCCAGGGACGCTATGGTTATATTCGGCAGTGACAAAGATGTAGCCATCGGCCTGGGCGATTTTCTCGGCCCACTTTTTGGTATGAGCATTGCTGTATTGGCCCTGCGACGGGGTCAGAGGTTCGTCGAGTAGGGGGAGGTTATAATCGGCTACATCCACTAACTCGACGTCTATCCCAGAGTGTTTTTTGGCGGTTTCGGCTACCCATTTGGCAACCGCTTCGCCGTTGCGCCCGGGGCGCGTACTACCTAGTATTACTTGTATTTTCATTTGTTCCCCCTATTGCTATAATTTGTATAGTATTGATATTATCTATACTATACTAAGTAAAGTAGCTATGCAAACTAAAGTACTATCTCATCCAAAGATTGAAAAACGGCCCGGCTGTGTAGCCGAGGCTTTGTCTATAGTCGGCAATAAATGGACGGCCCTGATTGTGATGGAATTATCATTAGGCCCTAACCGGTTTTCTAAGCTGGAACATTGCCTAAAAGGCATTAGCCCCCGCACGCTATCGCAGCGGCTGGATGATTTGGAACAAAAGAAACTTATTACTAAAAAAGCTTTTGCCGAAGTACCGCCGCGGGTAGAGTACCAGCTGACAGATAAAGGCAAAGACCTGTTGCCAATCCTCAAAAGTATGGCTGCCTGGGGCGACAAGTACTCCAAATAAAAACTCCCCGGTAAACCAGGGAGTTTTTAAGCTAAAACGCTAGTAAATTACCAGCGATTTTCGCCGCGTGGCTTGTCTTCTTTAGGACGAGCTTCGGCGACCGAAATAGATCGTCCGCCAATTTCTGAACCGTTCAGGGCCTTTTCAGCGGCTTTGCCTTCTTCGTCATTTTCGAACTCGACGAAACCAAAACCTTTGCTGCGGCCGCTTTCGCGGTCACGTACGACGTTAGCAGAAGCTACGGCGCCGTGGGCTGCGAAAATTTCTCGCAGTTCGTCATCGGTGGTGCTAAATGGCAAGCCACCTACAAATACTTTGTACATTGTATTCCTTACTTATCTTAATATCTTAGTTGCGTAGGAACGACCCCTTACTTGTCTGGTGTTGAACTCTGGGCTACTAGGGCCGAACATTCGCTCCCAAGAACAGATAAGTTCCTATCAAGGGCAAGTAAAGCACGAAAGTAACCATAAAGCAATTAAAATGTTTGTTGACTTTCTGAATATATTGTGTATAATATAATTTAGGTTTTAGCAAAAACAAAAAAAGGACAAAAGAAATGCCACAATTAGCATATATTCTGATGCCCACCAGCAATCAGCAAATCTTAGAGCTCGACGAAGTTCTAACTGAAGCTTAAGGGCTGCAGAAACCAAAAAATAAAAATCGGCTTACACTCAAGCCGTTTTTTATTTGGTAGCAGGGGCGAGATTCGAACTCGCGACCGCAGGCTTATGAGTCCTGTGCTCTAACCAACTGAGCTACCCTGCCGGAAATAACAGATTAGATTATAACATTTTTAGTAGGTTTTTGATTGTGCGGTTAATATATCTATATGGCAGAAAAATTAAACTATAACCCGGCCGAACATCCCAAAACCGCGACCGACAAAGCTTTCCGGATAAGTCTTTATTTAAAAGGGCTGGATGGTTTAGTAGAAACCCTGGGCGGAATCTTATTATTGCTAATAAAGCCCGAGCAGATTAACCATTTAGCTCGCTGGCTAACCCAAGGTGAACTATCCGAAGACAAACACGATTTTATCGCCAACCATATCTTAAAAACCGCCCACAGCTTAACCGGCGCATCATTATTATTCGGGGCGCTGTACTTGCTTAGCCACGGCCTAGTTAAGATAGTTTTAGTATATGAGGTACTGCGGGACCATTTGTGGGCCTACATAGCCCTTATAGCCGTTACGGCTCTATTTGTGGTCTACCAAGTCTATCGCCTAAGCGTGGACCATTTTTCCATCAGCCTGTTTTTGCTGACCATTTTTGACCTATTAATTATTTACCTGACTCAAAAAGAATACCGGCGGCACTTAGCTAGACACCAAAGTGCCTAGCTACTCTTCCTCGGCGTCCTCGTCGTCATCATCATCGGACCTTGTCGGCGGCGTATAACCCAAAACGCCTTCATCGCCGCGGTCGTCCACGCCGCTGGCGCCAGACCGGCCTTCGTCGTACCATTCCTGAATGTCTACATTGGTATCTACCTCTGGGTGGTCCGCTGGGACGTTATCAGCTATGCCTTCGGGCGGTGAAAACGGGCGGCTAAAATCCCCCGGCTCTTTTTCCAAGTCTTCTTCGTCATTTGCTTCTTCATCTAGTGAATACATATTGCCTCCAATTTAACTATAAGCTAGCGCGATTCGCATAACCATGAAGTTAGATATCTAACAATTTAAATCCATTCAATGATTTGAGCGTTGGGGAGTTCGTCTTCAATCGGAACTTCTATCGCGTTTCGTTGTTTCAGGATTTGATCGCGCAACACTCTTCCAAAAGTTCCGTGGCCGACGACTAAGATATTGTCAGCCGGCAAACTCTGTAAGAAATTAACGGCGAGGATGCCCCTTTCCAGCAGCCGCTGATTAGTTTCTATTCCTGCAACCTCTTCGAAGTCGACTCCGTCAGCGGCGCTGTAGGGTTTTTGCTGAAGTTCTCCATAGTTTCTTTCTCTCATTAACTCTGAAGTTAATATTTTATCTTTGGGGTAGTCAATCTCCTGGGCAATAATCTCCGCAGTCTCATGTGCCCTCACTAAGGTCGAACTTACGATAAGATCTATCTTAAGTTGTCGAGCCTGCTCGCCTTCATTTTTTGCCTGGCTTCGCCCCAGCTCCGTAAGCGGAGTATCCCACGTGCCGGCGAATAATTTCTTTTGGTTGGCTTCGCTTTCACCGTGGCGCGCAAAATACAATTTTTTCATAACTGGTAAAATTATAAGATATGAAACTCGAGGTTCCTAAAGGAAAGTACGTGTTGGCAGTGAGTGGCGGAGTAGATTCTGTGGCACTGTTGGATATGTTAGCCAAAAAATCGGGTATTGAGCTAATTGTGGCTCACTTTAACCACGGTATAAGGTCAGATTCGGACAAAGACGAGAAGCTGGTCGTGAAGGCCGCCGAAGGGCTGGGGCTTAAGTGGGTGGTCGGCTATGGCAATCTGGGCGAAACTGCCAGCGAAGAGGCCGCTCGCGATGCCCGCTACGCGTTCTTAAAGCAAGTACAGGCCGATTATGGAGCCAAAGCTATAATTACCGCCCATCACCAAGATGATTTGATTGAAACGGCTTTGACTAACGTTATAAGAGGTACCGGCCGCTTAGGGCTGTCAGCTATTACGGCCAATAAGGCAGTATTAAGGCCGCTGTTAAACACGCCCAAAGCTAGTCTGGTGTCCTATGCCCACCGGCATAAGCTAAAATGGCGCGAAGATTCCACTAACAGTAATACCGATTATCAACGCAACTATCTCAGGTTAAAAGTTCTACCTAAGCTAACGGCTGGACAAAGACAACAAATAGTAAATGATGTAGATAAAGTCGCAAAAATTAACTCTAAATTAAACAAAGAAATCGCAACTTTATCGCAATCACTGGGGAATGAAAAATTGAATAGAGAAAAGTTCACAGAACTATCGGCAAATATTGGGAATGAGCTGGTAGCTCATATTCTGCGCCAGGCCGAAGTAGCTGATTTTGATTCCAAGACCGTTAACCGGCTGAGCATGGCAATTAAAACATCGCGGCCAAATTCTATCCACCATGTAAAGAAGAAATCATCCCTCAAAGTTGGCGTTAAAACGGCCAGTTTGATAACTCCTTAAGATTAGAGGTCGCAAAACTGCTCTTAGTACTGTTATAATAGTTTTGATATGGAGAAAAAGCCTTTTCGCTTGGGCGGCGGCCGCAATGATAGTCGCGGCAATCGGTTTAAAAATGCCGGTTTTATCGCGTTGATTGTTCTGTTTGGCTTGATTGTCTACTCGGCTATTAATAGTCAAAGCAAGCAACTGCAGAGCGTTTCGTTTTCGCAAGTTATATCGGAAGCCAATAGCGGAAAAATCAAGCAAATTACCGTCAATGGCGACCAAGAGTTGGACATTACACTGAACGGTCAAAGCCAACCGACCGAAAAATCATTTAAGGAAGCCGGCTCCAGTATTTATGAACAGGGTCTAAAACAAGGCAAAGTAGCGATAGTCAATAAACCGGCGTCTGATAATAACGGCATATGGATTACCTTGCTGGGCAGTGTGTTGCCGATTGTGATTATCGCCGGCATTTTGATTCTAATGTTCCGCAGTGCCCAAGGGCAAGGCAATCAGGCTCTAAGCTTTGGCAAGAGCCGAGCCCGGCTATACGGCAACGAAAAAGACCGGATTAATTTTAAAGAAGTCGCCGGTAATGAGGAAGCCAAGCAAGACCTACAAGAAGTAGTTGAGTTTTTGAAATTCCCCAAAAAATTTGAAGGGGTAGGGGCTAAGATTCCCAAGGGCGTATTGCTGGTAGGGCCGCCGGGCACCGGTAAAACTCTGCTGGCCCGGGCCGTGGCCGGCGAGGCCAACGCGCCATTCTTTAGTATCAGCGGTTCGGAATTCGTAGAAATGTTTGTGGGCGTCGGCGCCAGCCGGGTGCGCGATTTATTCAATAAAGCCAAAAAGAACGCTCCGTGCATCATCTTTATAGACGAAATTGACGCCGTCGGCCGCCGCCGCGGCTCCGGCATGGGCGGCGGACACGACGAGCGCGAACAAACTCTCAATCAGATACTGGTAGAGATGGACGGTTTTGAGCAAGGCGTGAATGTAATTGTACTGGCGGCCACCAACCGGGCTGATGTGCTAGACCCAGCATTGCTGCGTCCCGGGCGGTTTGACAGGCGGGTAAACATTGATTTACCGGACCGCAAAGCCCGCGAAGCCATCTTGCAGGTGCACTTTAATGAAAAGCCAGTCAGCAAAGATGTAGACTTGGATTCGTTGGCGGCTAAAACCGCCGGTAGCTCTGGTGCTGACTTGGCTAACATTGCCAACGAAGCAGCAATTTTAGCCGCTCGCCACAATCGCAAAGTTATTGAGAATGAAGACGTGGTATCAGCCTTTGAAAAAGTCGCTATCGGCCCGGAGCGCAAAAGCAAGATTATGAGTGATAAGGAAAAGGAATTGACCGCTTATCATGAAGCCGGACACGCTGTAGTCGGCCACGTATTACCGGACAGCGACATGGTGCACAAAGTTACGATTATTTCGCGCGGTAGCACCGGCGGCGTTACCTGGTTTATCCCGCCCGAAGATAAGAGCTACCACAGCATTATTGAATATAAAGATGTGCTGGCTCGGATGCTGGGCGGCCGAATAGCCGAAGAGCTAATCTACGGTGCCGACCGGGTAACCACAGGGGCTGGTAGCGACCTGCAAAAAGCCGCCGAACTGGCCCGCGAGATGGTGATGCACCAAGGCATGGGCAAAAAACTGCGCGACCAAGTTTTCCAAGTTGACGAAGGCATGATGCTGGAGCGGTTGGTGCACGAACGCCAGTATTCGGACGAAACCGCCAAAGTGATTGATGACGAAGTAGAGGCCCTAATAACCGAAGCCGGCAATCGCGCCCGAGCCGTTATTAAGGCCAACCTATCTAAGCTGGAAGATCTCAAAAAAGCCCTGCTGGATAAAGAAACTGTCGAGGCCAAGGAAGTTGTGAAAATCCTGGCCGGCTCGCACATGCCCAAGACGGCAGCTTTGTACTAGATATAATCTTTGTATAATTTTTTATCGATTTTGTGTTTTTCGTAGTGCTGCAATGTTTCTTGATCTATCAATTCCCTAAAAAGTCTTAGAAACGAATCATGCTCACCAAACTCTTTGCCGTAGTAGAAGTTGAGAGGAATCTCTTTTACGTGCATGTGCTTGATGTCGGCTTCATTGTGCTGCAGTAATACCTCTGTTTTATCCATTGTTTTAGCAAACTTGGCCTCAAGAGTTTTAGCCGATTCATATTCCCGCCAGAGCTCATTAATTTCTTTTTTGAGGCTCAGCGGTAAGTCTTTGGTGAGTTTTTTTAATGACTTACTTTCCTGCTCGGTCTTATCAGCGGGCTGCTTCTTATGCGCAGGATTATCCTTATAATTAACTTCCACCAGGTCATGAACCAAAATCAACTTGATGGTCTTTAGGAGGTTTACTTCCCTATCAAGATAAGGCGCGATTACCATAGCCATTAATGCCATGCGCCAAGTATGCTCAGCAACTGTCTCTTGCTGGCCGTCTGAAAGCCAACTATGCCTGGTTAGCGTTTTTAGTTTCTCGGTCGAATGAATAAAATCGAGTATCTTCTGTCCATCCTCGCGATTCATAGCTACATCATAACAAATGCTAAACTATAGCCATGGCGATTGAGCGGATTATAAATACCAGTGCCAAACCCGACGATCCGGAAGAAGAGCAGATAGAACAGACTCTGCGGCCGCGGGATTTTAAAAGCTACGTCGGCCAAACCAGACTGAAAAAGAATTTACAGTTGGCAATTAGCGCCGCTAAAAAACGCGGCGAGCCGATTGACCACGTACTACTTTACGGTCCGCCAGGACTTGGTAAAACTACCATGGCAACGGTTATTGCCAATGAAATGGGCGCTCAAATTAGAGTAACCAGCGGCCCGGCAATCGAGCGAGCGGGGGATTTGGCCAGTTTATTGACCAACCTGCAAGACGGCGATATTTTATTCATTGACGAAATCCACCGTCTGCACCGGGTTGTTGAAGAGGTGCTATATAGCGCTATGGAAGATTTTAAGCTGGACATCATGTTGGGCAAAGGACCGAGTGCTCGCAGTTTGCGCTTGGATTTACCAAAATTCACCATCATTGGCGCCACCACTCGTACTGGGGCGCTGGCCGCGCCGCTGCGCGACCGGTTTGGCATGATTCACCGTTTGGAATTCTACGACCCGGATGAAGTACGGCAAATTATTAAGCGTTCGGCCCAGATTCTAGAAGTACCAATTGACGACAAGGCGGCCACGCTACTAGCTGGTCGAGCCCGGCTGACGCCACGGATTGCCAACCGACTTCTAAAACGGGTGCGCGATTACGCTGATATTAACGGCGATGGAATAATCGACACCGAAATTGCCACCAAAGCCCTAAACTTATTGGAAATCGATTCGCTGGGCTTGGACCCGGCTGACCGTGCCCTTCTAGTGGCGATTATGGAACACCACAATGGCGGGCCGGTGGGCGTAGAAACCTTAGCCGCTCTAACCAGCGAAGAACGAACCACAATTGAGGATTTTCACGAGCCCTACTTAATGCAAATCGGTTTGCTGGAGCGGACGCCGCGCGGCCGCAAAGTCACCTCTCGCGCCTGGGAGCATTTAGGCAAAAAACCTTCAAAGGCTCAACCCAGCTTGCTATAATTCTAGCCAATGGCCGAACCAACCACTCCACCGCCAACGCCCCCGCCGCTAAAAGGTGTGTCTAATGAGCCCCGGGCCGATATGCTGGAGCCCGGCGAATGCGTCCTTACCGTGGTGTACAGATCCATGATTGGCCTAGTCGCTATCTACTTAGTGGCAACCATCGCGGTAGCGGCTATTTTCGCGCTAATCATCGTTATCTCTCCTGATACATTTGATACGTCCAGCGCTACGATTTCCGGTCCGCTGAGTGCCATCATCATAATGGCAGCCGCTTTACTGGTGCTGATATTGTTCACAGCGACTTACGTCTATCGGCAAAGCCGCCTGCTTATTACTGATAGAAGTTTGGTGCAGATAATGCAAAAAACTCTATTTAACCGAAAAGTCTCGCGCTTGAGCATGAGTAACGTAGAGGATGTTAATGAAGAACAGAGGGGTGTTCTATCTAGCATCTTCAATTACGGAACGCTGACCGTCCAAACTGCCGGTACTGAAGATAACTTTGTGTTTACGCTTTGCCCGAACCCTACAGCCTTAGCTGACAAGATTATTGAGGCCAGGCAAGCTTACGCCAAAAGTATTGAAGAGGAGAACGAACACCGCTCGCCCTAACTTTTTTAAACGCGTCGTCAACCTGCTTGTACTGCCGAACATAAATACTTAACTTGTTAAGTATTTATGTTCGGTTGAGCGAGTCCTGTCTTTTTTCGGGCATCTGACGAGCCCTGATTAGGTGTTGTAAACAATTAGGCGTCCCTGGGCGCTAAAGCCTGTTTGACGAAACAAAACAGTCGGGGACTGTTTTGTTGAGGAGTTCTTTAGCGCGCCTAATTTTAACTAACAGCTACTCACGGCGAGTCGGCGTCCGAAAAAAGACAAGGCGAGCGATTATTCTTGGAAGGGGTTGTTGCGGGCTTGCTCGAATATACTGTGTACCTGAGTATTACTCTGTTCGAGCGATTGAATTTGGCTGATGGCTTTTTGGTTAACTTTTGGAATTAGGTTAGCGGCATTACTGGTCTGGCTGGCGCTGGGCTCGGCCTTAGACAGGTCGTTAATTTTAAACACCACGAAAATGTACATCAGTAGTACTAGCAACACGGCAACAAAGACGGCGTGCTTAGAATAAGTTTTAGCAAACTTGGATAAGCGAGCCCGAATGTTAAGTGAGTTTAAATCGATACCTTTGTTCATGGTTTTATAAATATGTTAATTACCAGTGTAAACGATAGCGACTGGCTATCGCTGGCCGGCTGAATAGTAACTTGGGATATCTGGGCGGTGTGGCGGTTGCTTTCGATGCGCTTTAGGAAATCTAACATTTTGGGATAGGTCACTTGCTGGGAGGAGGCGACGTCTTTGCTGGAGTCCGGCATAATTGTCAGCTCTAGGCTGTAGAGCCCCGGTATTCCAGCTACCGGCTTGGCCTGGGTGAGGGCTCTGGCGGCGGCGCTTGGCCCGGTTGTGCTGGTAGTTAGCCCTGGACCCAATGTGCTGGCTGGAAAGGTTATGCTCTGGATGGCAATGCCGGCGGCGTTAGCCATCTGGTTGATTTCTACGACGGCCTCGGCTTGGTTTTTGTCGTTAGGTATCACGGTGTTGGCGACAGTCTTAAAGTAGGAATATTTCTCAACATCCTTTTTGGACTGGACTAAATTAACCAGCTGGTCCGAGGCCGTTTGGCTCTGGGCCTTTAGATCTACCAAACTGCGGCTTTTACTGCTCAGGACCGACAATCCCAAGAAAGTTATAGCGAAAAATGCTACTGCCGAAAACGCTAAACTGCCGCTTAAAATCAGCCGAGTTTTTTTGCTATCTAACTTCATAGCTGGTCTCCTGAGGCCAAACCAGTGAACCTGGTTTGAGCCGATTGCGAGAACAAAGCTCTAAGAGTTGCGCTGCATTTGTAGGTCTTTTGGGGGTCAGAGCCGCAACTGATGTTGACGATATCGACCCTGGAAAATAAATTGTCTTTTTGGTCGCTTAAGTTGACAGCGATTTGGGCGGCGCTGGCATAATCAATTGAATTGGCGCTCAAATCTAATGCTCCGCTGACTTGATCGCTCAAACTTAAAGAGCCTAAGACCGCGCCCGGTGGCATATAACTACCGATGGTTTGGATAAGATCCGAGAAATGAATTTCTTGGCCCAAAACTTTATCTATAACATTAATATCGCCGGTGATTTCTTTGGCATCAGCCTTTACTCTATCGATGTTCTCGGCTTGTAGCTGTTGGTTGGTTTCATTGATATTTTTTTGTAGATTCCGGGACTGGTGGTCCAGGTAAATCCAGCCGCTACCGAGAATGATAACCAGGCCGAGGACGGCCCCCGCCGCGCCCAATAGCCAAAAGCGCAGGGTGCTGTTTTGGCGGCCGTAACGAATGGCCGCAGCCCGTTGGGGCGGGAGGAGGTTAATCATGTGGCGACCTCCGAAGGGTCGAGCATAGCTTCGCCGGCGGCCGTGGTATACATTGAATAGTCGGACTCTGTTGGCGGCTGTAAGCTACCAAAGCTTATCTTTTCCCAGGGGTTTAAATTATGGGCCGGCAGACGCAGCTCCCTCGATAGGTATTGATTCAGCCCAGGCATCAGCGCCCCGCCGCCGACTGTGATAATCTGCGATATTTTCCGCCCGGATTTAGCCGCCCGCTCGCTGTGATACCGAATCGATTTTTCAATCTCGTGGATTAGTGTCTCGAGCTGCGGTTTAATAGCGTCCATAATCCGCTGCTGCTTATCACTAAAGGAGATACCCAGCTGATTTTTAATTTCTTCGGCCTGGGTGGGTGTAATGTGCATACTCTCAGACATAAGATGGGTCATGTTGTCGCCGCCGGAGTTAACTGTGCTGGCCACAAGTAGAGATTTATCAAAAATCGCGATATCGGTGGTTACCGAACCGATGTCTACCAGGATTGACGGCTCTTTGCCCATATCGCCGGTCATTTTAAGCAGTCTGGAAACCGAGCTGATGCTCGGTTCGAAAGCCACCGGTTCTAAAGACAGGGCCTGCAGTACCCCTATATAGCTATCAACAATATTTTTAGCGGCGGCCACCAGCAACACTTCAATGCCTTCACTATCCTGACCGGATATCTCGTAGTCTATGTACAAATTATCTAACGGAATAGGTATGTATTGCTCGGCCTCCAGGTGAATCGCCTCCAAGATGTCGCTGTGGTCCATAACTGGAATTCTTATCAGGCGGCTGAAGGTGTGAGAGGTTGGCAAAGAACAGGCCACGCGGCGGCTGGAAATCACTCCTACCAGGTTCTTCTCAAAAAGCTCGTGAGCGGCAGCGGCAATAACTTCCGGCTTGGTAATCTCGCCGTTTTGAACAGCACTGGGCGAAAAGCGGCTGATGCCGTAGCCCAAAATCGTCGGCTGGCGCCCGGTGGTTTTACCTATCTGCACAATCTTTAAACTGGCGTAGCCGATGTCTAGCCCAAGCAGGGGTTTATCCTGATAAAACATTCCAGTTAAATTCATGTGTTTATTTGCAGGCCCACTCTTTTAATTTAGCTTGATTATAGCATAAGCAAGACGCCAGCCACTAACTCGGAACCCCTTAAACCGGCCGGTTTTGGCTACTGTGTGATTGTTTTATCGACCGGGCTCCAAACCTCTTATGTATTATAATTAACCCTAAGATGATAAAACGGAGTTCTGACGAAGGTGGGTTCACGCTTGTTGAACTAGTTGTCAGTATCATCGTGCTCGGCATCGTATCCTCCAGTTTGCTACTGCTGTATACCGGATTAATCAACAGTACGTCCATCTCTAAGCGTAAAGCCATAGCCCTTACTCTAGCTACCAACCAGATGGAATACCTAAAGTCTCTACCTTATAGCAGCTTAGCGGTAGCCGGCGGTAGCATTTACTCGTCCAGCCCACTGCCGGCTACCAAGACTACAACCGTTAACGGCGTGGTTTACACTACCACAACTAGTATCAATTACGTTGACGATGCTTACGACGGCTGCGCTTCTTACCCGCCGCAGGACATACAAAAATTATGCCGTAATTATCCGCCGCCCAACGGCGCGCCCAATCCCGACCAGAACCCGGCGGACTATAAGATTGTTCACGTATCGGTGTACGCCCCGACGGCCAGTAAGCTGGCCGAAGTGGATACTGAGATTGCTGCCCGGGTTGCCGAGACCGCCAGTTCTACCGGGGCTATGGTAGTCGCGGTCTACGACGATACCGGCGCGCCGGTAGATCACGCCACCGTGAATATCGTAGACACCAGCTTGGTACCGCAGGTTAATTTATCTGATACCACCGACAGCAACGGTATCTCCGTTTTCTATAATTTACCGCCCGACAATAACAACTATCACTACGTAATTACTGCCAGCAAGACTGGCTATTCCAGTTTGACGACGATTCCGCCATCGGGGGCGCTACAGCCGACTTACCCCAGCCAGAACACCTTTATCCAGCAAGTCTCATATGTAACCATGACGATTAAACTACAAGGTTTGCCTAGCTTGCTGATAGAGGCCACAGATGCCACCGGTAACCCGCTACCCAACGCCAAACTATACGTAAAAGGCGGCTACAAGAAGTACACTCTTACCACGGACACCAGCTATTACTATGACGCCCTGAGCCCGACCGATGTACGGCCGGTAACTGATTCCAATGGCATGGCGACTCTAACCAATTTAGTGCCTGGTGCTTACTACTTCTGCGGTAACGCCGGCGCCACTAGCTGTTCAATTGGCGGCACCACCTATTACTTGGCAGCAGCAGTGCCCTATGGCGGGTCTAATGCTTTCTCGCCGATTAATGTGCCAACTTATGACCCCAATAATCCACCGCCTACCACTTATCCATACAACAGCCTCAATTATTTGCAAAAAGTTCGAGTGATACTGGTCCCCCAATCAACCTTTCCGCGTGTTACCAATCTAATACCGGACGACGCCAGCCAGGCCAGCGGCACTATATCTAACTTCGCTTTCTCTGTAATTGGCGCTAATCTGCCGTGTAGCAGCAATCCGGGCAGCTGCGGCACTACCATCAAGTTCACTCAGGGTAGCAATGTCTACACCGCTGTGTGTACCGGAACAACCGGTCTGGAAGTTGACTGTACGGTTAATCTGACCGGCGCTGGGTTGGGCCTAACCTACATGTCGGTCGCAGCCAACGGCTTTACTCTATCAATACCGGCCAGCCAGCTGATTGGAGGCATTAATGTTACGCCATAGCCGCCCAACCCAGCGCGGTTTCACGGTGATTGAACTTTTAATCGCCATGGTTATTATCGGTATCATATCCACTACCGCCTATGCCTTTATGAGCACCTCGCTAGACCAATATGTATCACTGCAAAAAGAAGGCACGGCGCTAACGTCCTTAGCTAGTCAGACCGAACGGATTGCTAGTGTGCTCAGAGGCGTAACCGATATTTCGGAAGTATCAGCCGACGATATTACTTGCTATGCCTACTTTTACCCCAAGGACAGCTTTGTGTCGCTGATCCACTACTATAAGATCAACGGCAACACCCAGCTGGTAGCTGACGTTACGCCAATGAGCGCCAACCCGCCAAATGGTATTTTATTGACCGCCCAAGAGAAGACTTTCACGATTATCGACACCTTTTATCAGGTTAACGGGGTCAGCACCTTTGTTTATCTTGATTCCGCTGGCAATCCGTTAACTCTGCCAATTACCGACCTAACAACCATTAAAGGCATTCAGGTAAACTTAGCCGTGCCGGGCTCGGCGATTAATAAGAACAGCAACCAAACCGCCAGCGTGCAGGTCAGTTTGCGTAACCGGAAGACAAATCTATGATTCGTAAATACATACACCTCTTGCAAGATAAGGCTGATGAACAGTCCGGATTTATTCTACCCTCAATTATCTCGTTCGTGGTGGCGGCGCTAATTCTGACCAGCGCCTTGATGGTGCTGATTAATACCAATATATCCGTCGTTAGCAATAACATCCAAAGCCAACAGGCCTTTAATATCGCCGAAGCCGGCATTAATTACTATCTGTGGCACCTCAGCCACAATCCGTCCGATTATAAAGACGGCCAAAACACGCCGGTAACCGCCGACCCGACTCTTGGCTGGGGACCATACGTCCATAATTACGTTGATGATAACGGCGTTACCCAGGGCACCTACACCCTATGGATTAAGCCGCAGGGGGTTGGCTCGACTATCGTTAATGTACGGTCGATCGGTAAATCTAACGCCGGAGGTGCCATTAGAACGGTTCAAGCCCAAGTCGGGGCGGCATCTTTCGCCAGCTACGGCGTAGTGTCAGATACCGCACTTTGGTTCGGAAACACCGAAAGCGCCACCGGACCGGTGCATTCCAACCAGGGCGTACGAATGGACGGCGCTAGTAGCGCTGATGTTACCAGCGCAAACTCTAGCTATATACCGTCTAATCAGCTGGGGGGCGACGGTTCAAGCCATCCGGGTGTTTGGTGCAACACTAGTGTCACCAGCCCGGTAAACTGCAATACCCGCTCTAAAGTTGATTGGCACTATCCAGTGCCTTTGGTAGATTTCAACCAGGTTAGCGGCAGTTTGTGTACGATGAAAAAAACCGCCTTTAGCTCAGATGCCAGCACCGCTTCTTTGGCTACTCAATCAAACGCCTGCTCGCAAACTCCGACCACCCTTACGGCCGCTTATTTGCCGCAACGGGCGACCAATGGTAGCTACAACCAGTCCAGGGGTTATCTAATCCAGCTGGACACCAATGGTAAATATGACCTCTACCAAGTTAACGGCGAAACCGATACCTCTACTCCTTATACTAGTGCCCTAACGCTACAATTGGTTGCCACCGGTATAACTATTCCGAGTTCCGGAGTGATTTTCGCGGAAGACAATGTGTGGGTTAGAACCAACCCGACTTTTCACGGCCGGGTGACGATTGCTGCCGGCCGGTTGGCGACAGCCAGCAACGCCAATATTGTGGTTGCCGACGATGTGCTGTATAGCGCCAAGGACGGCAGTGATGCCATCGGCCTAGTGGCCGAAGGCGACATACTAATTGCACCGTACGCGCCGCCAGCCAGTGGAGCTTTCAACTTTGAGGTTGATGCCGCCATGCTGGCCGAAACCGGCAACGTGGAATATCCCCTAGACTATCGTTCTAACACCACGCGGTGCACCCGCGGCTGGGTAAATAGTAATCAAACACTAACCGTGTACGGCTCAGTAGCTACGCGCCAGACTTGGACATGGACGTGGTTGCTGGGCGGCGCCTGCGGCGACGGCGCGCACGACCCGACCAACGGCTGGATATCCGGCATCGAACATAACGACACCCAATTCGATAATAATCTACAGTACACCCCGCCGCCCAGTTATCCGGTTACCGGCAGTTACAACATACTTTCCTGGCGGGAAGTACTAACCACTCCATAAAGGTATTCGCCCGCTACCAAAAAGACCTCCTGGTATCCAAGAGGTCTTTGAGCTGATTTGTTTTTTGTTTAGTTCAGGCTATCCTTTTCGTTGATAGTGCTGGTCTTTTCTGAGAACCAAAAAATCTTGAACTTAGCACAAGGCTCTGTGGTGCAGGCAGTGGTGCCGTCTGATTGCAGAGGCGTATATCCGTATTGATCCTTGGTAGGAGTTGCAGAGTTGACCATTGTGTTGGCGCTAAAACCAGGTGCCCGCCAGGCGTTTAAGTCAGCGCCCTGAAGGTGCGCCGTAATCCAACTGTCGGTATTAACCTCACCCGTGAAGATTGGATAACCACCGTTGTCGGTGTAGTAAACCTCGAGTTGTGTCGCGATAGCGTTGGTATCTGTCCGGCGTTCGGTGTCGCGGGCGCGTTCCTGAACACCCCTAAAGCTGTTCAGCACCAGTGCGGCCAGGATGCCAATCACCACAATTACGATAAGGAGTTCAACGATTGTGAAACCCTTACTATTTCTTAATGTTCTAAACTTCATGTTGCCACCCTTCTTAATTCTTTTCTGTTACGTGAAGCTAAGCTTTCCGCTTAATGCTTATGATTATTGACAATGTTGATTTAACTGTCAACCCCAATGACGAGGCCATTTGACAGAAGTTAGCGGAAGTTGTGCCCGGCCTAGCTGCCGATGCTCTGGTTCAGGCTGGTAATCGGACCAATCACGCTGGCCGCAATAAAGCCGACCATGCTGCCCATCACCACAATCATAACTGGCTCCAGAATCGAGCTTAGGCTGTTAACAACAGCGTCAACTTCTTCCTCGTAAAACTCGGCCACTTTCGACAAAACCTCATCGGTTTTACCGGTTTCTTCTCCCACGGCTAACATTTGGCTAACAATCCGCGGGAAAATCTTGCTTTTAGCCAAAGCTTGGCTTAACTGACGGCCTTCTTTAACTTCGGCCGAGGCCTTTAGCAACTCTTGCTCTATTACGTAATTGCCCAGAGCATGGGCCGTTACCTGGAGCGCCTCTAAAACCGTTACTCCGGAGCCCATCAAAGATGCAAATGTCCGGGCAAACCGGGCGATGGCCACTTTGGTGACGATAACTTTAATAACCGGAGTTTTAAGTAAGATGGCGTCGAACCTTTGCTTACCTTTAGGCGTTCGGCGCCACCGGTTAAATAGTAGCGGAACACCGACTAGAACCGCACCGACGATGTACCACTGGTGGCGGATAAATTTACTAATGTCCAACATGATGACGGTCTGAATCGGCAACTTGGCGTTAGGCCCGCCCAAATTGATTACTAAATCACCAATTTTGGGAACCACAAAAATCGTCAAGACAAAAAAAGCGATGATAGTTATGCCCAACAGCACTAGCGGATAGGTGGTGGCACTTTTTACCTTAGCCCGGATGGCGGCGTCTTTCTCCTGTTGTTTAGCCAACTTTTTTAAAATATCATCTAAAATTCCGCCAGCCTCGCCGGCCTTGACCATATTGGCATAGATGTCGTTGAAAGCCCGGGGGTATTTAGCCATGGCGTCGCCCAACGGGGAGCCGCTCTCAACGTCGCGGGTAATGCCAGTAATAACTTCTTTAAAATATTTACTTTCGACTTGATCGCCTAGTGTTTCTAGAGTTTTTGGCAACGACACACCGGCGCTAATCATCGTTGATAATTGCCGGGTAAAAATCACCAGGTCTTTAGACTTGACCTTGCCCCTACCAAAAGATAACTGCATGCTTTTATGGGCGGCCTCTTTGACAGTTAGCGGCCGGCTACCCTGATCGCGTAAATTCTTGACGGCTTCTTGCCGGGACTCGGCGGTGATGGTGCCGCTAACGTGCTGGCCTTGGGTATTGACGGCGGTGTATGAAAAGTCAGCCATGTTAATTCTCGCTGGTCACCCGCATTATTTCCTCGAGCGTGGTTTTGCCTTGCAGGGCTTTTATTAATCCATCGGTCTGCATAGTTATCATGCCTTCTTTAATCGCTTCGGCTTGCATCTGATCATTGGAGCCGCCGCTAATTATCAGTTTCTCAATCGCCGGCGTTACCGCCAAAACCTCGTAAACTCCCAGCCGCCCGCGGAACGAAGCCGCACCGCTTTGCCCCCTCATTCGCCAGAGCCGGGTTATCTTGCCGTTTTTTATAGACGGCTCAGCGTGGGCCACAACTTTTGTGCTGTTCAATACCTGCTCAATCTCGGCCTGGATGGCCTGCATTTCCATTTTCTGAATTCTTTCCATGTCTCCGGGATGATTAAGGTTGAAGGCGGTTTGAACGCGTTTTACAGTGGCTTCATCCGGACAATAAATTTCGGTACTTTCGGGCACTAGTTTTCGGACTAGGCGCTGGGCTACTACAGCCCGGACTGTGCTGGCAATCAAGAAGGGCTCTATGCCCATATCCAGCAGCCTGGGTAAGCTGGTCGCGGCGTTGTTGGTGTGCAGAGTACTAAACACCAAGTGCCCGGTTAAAGCCGCTTGAATGGCTAAATTGGCAGTTTCGGAATCGCGAATCTCACCCACCATTATGATGTTGGGGTCTTGGCGCAGCAATGCTCGCAGGCCGTTAGCGAAGTTCATGCCGGCCAGCGGATTAACCTGGACTTGGTTAACGCCCGGAATCTTGTATTCGACCGGGTCTTCCACGGTGCTGATGTTAACTGACGGCTGATTTAACCTGCTCAAGATACTGAACAAGCTGGTGCTTTTGCCGGACCCGGTCGGGCCGGTGAATAAAATCATGCCGTTGGGCGCTGTCAGAGCGTGCTCGAGGTTATCCAAGTTAGTTCCCCAGAAGCCGAGTTCGCGCAAAGTGCTGGGTTTGCTAGATTCGTCTAATATACGCATGACGACCTTTTCGCCGTCGGCAATCGGCAGAGTGCTGACACGCAGCGCGTATTCGCCGCTGCCAAAGGTTACTTTAAACCTGCCGTCTTGCGGCACCCGGCGCTCGTCAATTTTTAAGTTCGATAAAATCTTAATTCGGCTAACTAAGGCCGCGACAATTTTCTTTGGCAACTGGTTGGTCTCGCGCAATTGTCCGTCAATGCGATAACGCACCGATACGTAATCTTCCCGCGGCTCAATATGGATATCGCTGGCGCCTTGCTTGATGGCATATTCGATTATCAGATTGACGGTTTTGGCTACCGGGCTATCCTCCGCTACGTCGGCCTCGGAGATCTCTTCCTCGGCGGCAGTAGCGGTGTTGTTGGCGGCGATGACCTGGGTCAGCTCGCTGCCGATATTTGTACGATACTGGTCAATTGCTGCCAGGATATTAGAACGGGTCGCAATATAGACCCGGATGTTCGAGCCCAACTGCTTCTGTAGCGAACTAAAGGCTTGAACGTCGTCAGGATCTTCCATAGCCAGCATTCGGGTACCGTCTTTACCGATATCAAACAGCACGGCGCTGTATTGTCTGGCAATATGCTCGGGTATCAGTCCCAAGACTTCGCGGCGTAGGTCTTTAGCTGCAATCTCAACAAACGGCACGTCAATTTTGGCGGCATATAGTTTGGTCAAGTCAGTTTCCGGCATTAAATTATTTTTTAATACCAGGTCCTGCAATGGCCGTTTTTCGGTTTTTTGCTGCTCTAGCAATTTGTGGAGCTGTTCGTCGCTAATTTTTCGACTCTCTTTTAGCAATCCAATAACTAGAGCGTCGCTAATACGCATATGCTTAAGTATACCTAGAACACGCCAACCGCTCCAGCCTGCTTTCGGCAAAATTTACACCCTAGGTTTTAGGCGTCTAAAAAAAATTTAGAAATTTAGCTTGAGCAATTTTTATACGGTTGCGACTGTTATAATATAGAAAGCAATTTACTAGTGTTTGGAGGATATATGGCAGACAAGAAAGTTAAAGACGCCCCGGCGCCAAGCGGTAAGGCCCAAGCCTTGCAGCTTGCAGTAGATCAGATTGAAAAACAGTTTGGCAAAGGCTCAATTATGCGTTTAGGCGAAGCCACCGCGGTTAATGTGGAAACTATTCCAACCGGCAGCCTAAGCCTGGATTTAGCGCTGGGCGGCGGCATTCCTAAAGGCCGAATTATTGAAATCTACGGCCCGGAAAGTTCCGGTAAAACCACGGTTTGTCTGCACGTTTTGGCCGAAGTCCAAAAGGCCGGCGGCACGGCGGCTATAGTTGATGCCGAGCACGCCCTGGATCCGGCTTATGCCAAGCGCTTGGGTGTTGATACCGACAAGTTGCTTATAAGCCAGCCGGACAGCGGCGAACAAGCGCTGGAGGTCGTAGAGACCCTGGTGCGCTCCAACGCCGTAGACATCATCGTAGTAGACTCCGTTGCCGCATTGGTTCCCCAAGCCGAAATCGAAGGCGACATGGGCGATGCCCACATGGGCCTGCAGGCTCGTTTAATGAGCCAGGCTCTGCGCAAGCTCACAGCTGTTATCAGCCGCTCAAAAACCACAGTGATATTCGTTAACCAGTTGCGCATGAAAATCGGTGTGATGTTCGGCAACCCAGAAACTACCACCGGCGGCAACGCTCTGAAGTTCTACGCGTCTGTACGTATGGACATCCGCCGACTAGCCCAAATCAAGCAAGGTGAAGCCATCATTGGCAACCATGTGCGGGTCAAAGTTGTTAAAAACAAGGTGGCCGCCCCGTTCCGTGAAGCCGAGTTCGACATTATGTACAATCAAGGTATCAGTCGCGAGGGCGATGTCATCGATTTAGCCGTAACCAACGGCGTAGTTGATAAAGCTGGCGCTTGGTACGAATACAAAGGTGAGAAAATCGCCCAGGGCCGTGAAGCCGCCAAAAATTACCTTGCCGAAAACCCCAAGGTCTTTGACGAGATTGCCAAAGCCACTGTCGCCGCCGCCAAAAAAGCCGAGTAGATGAAAACCAAGTATGTCCTTAACTCCGGCGGCTTAAAAAACCAGCCCGAACGGGCTAAGGAGTTCTACGCAGAGGTTTTTAAAGATCTGGGCCCTAGCCCAAAAATCTTGATGTGCTTCTTTGCGCAAAAGCGAGAGGATTGGGAAGAAAAGTTTACTAACTACTCTAAAGATTTTCATGAACAAGCCAATCTTGGTAGCCAACCAGAATTTATGATGGCTATGCCGGCAGACTTTGAAGAGCAGCTGAAATGGTGTGACGCAGTTTATATCTATGGTGGCGATGACTACCTACTCCAATATTGGCTAAAGCAATTTGATTTACCGAAGTTGTGGCGAGGCAAAACTGTGGCTACCAACTCCGCGGGCTCAGATGCTTTGGCTAAGTATTTCTGGCCCTGTGATTGGCGCGCCTGTATGGACGGTTTAGGGATTTTGCCAGTGAAATTTCTGGCTCACCACAACTCTGACTTCGGAACGGACGATCCGCGCGGCTCGATTGATTGGAACGAAGCCAAAAAAGAACTTGAAAATTACGGCGATAAATCTCTGCCAGTCTATGCGCTCGAGGAAGGCGAATTCGTCGTTATTGAAAAATGACCGGGTTTAACCATGGATTGACCGGGGCAGTAATTGCTTTGACTGTAAAGAAACCGGAGCTAGCGATTCCGCTGGCTTTTTTGAGCCACTTTGCCCAAGACGCAATCCCGCACTTTGATTATTTCCAAGGCAAAAATGGCACGGGCATTTTGAAAGGCAAATTCAACATATTGCTCGTCAGTGACTTTACTCTATCGGTATTATTGATGGTCATATTAGCTCTGGCGTTCCCGGAGCATAAATGGCTGATATGGTCGTGTATGGTAGTCGCGGCTTCGCCGGACCTTATTTGGGGTTATCACTTCCTATATCGCAAAAGGACTGTCAAAGACTATGGTCCGGTCTTAAAATTGATTAGCAAAACCGAAACTGAATACCATGGCGCAATCGGCATAGCCGGTGAAACGATTTGGTTTATATTAATGTCATTCATACTTATTCAACTACGATGAAAATTACCTCCATAAAACAACAGATTAAAAACCCGGAGCGGGTGAGTATTTTTATAGACGAGAAATACGAATTCTCGCTTAGCCTGGATGAGTTGGTAAAGTACAAACTAAAAAATGGTGACGAATTTTCGGCTGTGGATGTCAAAAAATTCAAAAAAATCAGCGCCGATGGCAAATTGCGGGGCAGGGCGCTAGAATGGCTGATGAACCGGCCGCACAGCGAGCGCGAATTCCGGGATTATTTATACCGCAAAAAAGCCGAGCCGGAACAGATAGAAAAACTAGTTAATGAATTTACCGAAAAAGGCTATCTGGATAACACTAAATTCGCGATCTGGTTCGCAGAACTCCAGGCCCGGCACAATAAAAGCGATCGCCAAATTAAGGCCGAATTATTCAAAAAAGGCATCAGCAGGGAAGCGGTAACCGAGGTTTTGGAGCAGGGAAGCGGTAACGAGGAAGAGCGGTTAAAGATTTTGATAGCCAAAAAGTCTAAACTCAGCCGCTACCGCAGTGACCCGCAAAAATTAATGCAGTACCTGGTGGCACAGGGCTTTAGCTGGCCGGCCGTTAAACAAGCCTTGTCACCCAACGACCCCGAAGACTAAATACTTAACAAGTTAAGTATTTATAAGAAAGGCTAAATTTCTAGACAGCTACAGCGGCACCGGCCAGCTCTTCGGCGTCGGCCTTGACTTCCGTATCTCGCACCAGTATGTATTTATCAGTTACTTCCAGTATTTGCAGGCGGTCGATAATCAAAGTATCTTCAGATATAAATACTTTCCTAAGCGGCCGGGCTACGTACAATTTTTGGACAAAAAGGCCGTCGTTGTAGCTAAAATCACTTACTTTCCCTAATTTATGGCGTTTGGTCCGGACTAACTTATCCATTAAATCAAAGTTGATGTCCAAAATTTCCTTGTGACGCACTAAATCAGCCGGCTCGCTTAGGGCGGCTTCGTCATTTACCGCTAGGCCGGCCGGAATCACTTCACGGACATCTTCGACCAGTAATACTAACTTTTGGCCGCCGGGGCCGCTGCACCACCAGCCCAAAATTTTAAGATTATGGGGATTGATAATCGGCGTTTGAGCCAGCGCAATCCGGCCGCCGGTCCGCAGGCTCATCACTGGCTGGTTCAATAATGAACTGCTCAACTTTAACATTACTTTTCAGTATAACTCCTGGAAATTAAACCCGCTACTGCTTGTGATGTATGAAGAAGCCCCCGTAAGGAGCTTCTTCGTTGATGCTCAACTTCGGGGGCTTGGGTGCGGCTAGACCACGACCATGCCGTAGTGATACTGCTTGTCCGTGGGCGAGAAGCGGCGGGTGAGGCTCCATGTCTTGAGCTTTTTGCCGCTTGCGAACGTGAACGGACCGTTTTGGATGAGCCGGTTGAGGATGAAGTCCGTCTCGCTATTGGTCTCGGAGACTACCACCTCGAACGCCATGTGTGCTTCCCTCTCGGTCATCCGGCCAGTGTCGCGGATCCAGCCTTGCGAATGCTTCATCCAGAAGTCGTAGAACTGACGATGCGCCGGGAGGGCTTCGTGACTGTCGCCTTCTTCCCAGACCATCGTACGCCACCAGGGGTGTTGCATGAATGGAGCGAGGTAGTAGGGGCCTCTTTCACTGCTGTCGTGTGGAGGGATGTAACTCGTCAGAGTAAGAACAGCCTCCTCCCAACTGCCACTCAGCAACTGGGCGAGCCGGTCAAAGTCCTGGTCGGCTTCTTGGCGGTAAACCTCCCGGATGTCGACGCCAGCGTTGTAGAGCGTGTAGGCGATGTCCCTCTCGATGCCAATGGCTCCCAAGCGCTCCCATAGCGCTTGCTCCAGTGCTTCTTCGGCGAGGAACTTCTCAACGTCCGGGCGGGCCCAGTCGGCGGCTTGGCGGATGACTTCCGCCTGCATCGACCTTGTGAACTCGCGGACGATGCCGCACCTGTGGCATGCAGCCTTTGGCTGTGCGGGCTCGGTCGAGAAGTGATACGAGTCGAGCTGGCCGTAAATGCGGAACTTGTAGGTGGAGTGGCCAACGCATCCATTGACGTCACAGCTCAGTTTTACCCGAGCAGCCGGCCCTGCCGACCGATTCTCGTCGATCCAGCGGAACGACACTTCCATGCCTTCCATCTGACTCTCCTTTTCCTAAAGGTTCTAGCGGTTTCTCACTGGCCGCTCATTGCCTCACCTCAAGTTGGTGATTAGTAAATAATACAATAAAAAGTATAAAAAAGCAATTATAAATTGCTACTGCTTGCATTATAAGACGACGTTTAATATATTTGGACGATATGAAGAAATATGTCCTGATAGTATTTCTTATGTTTATCTCGGTGGCTGCCTTTTGGTGGCTGCGCAGCCCGAGCTTTGCCGAATCGGCTACTTCCGGCCCGCAAATTATCATTGCTCAAATAAAAATCACCAGCAGTAACGGACAATTTATTACTCTTTATAACAACACCGCCAATGCTATTGACCTCAGCACCATTCAGCTACAGTATTTTAATAATTACGACCTACTCAAAGCCACTAGTGGCAAACTTATCAGTTTGTCTGGCAAAGTGCCGGCCCACGGCTACGCCGTGGTGGACGACGGGCCAATTCAAGCTTGCTACCAAATGACAGTTAACTCGGTTTCGCTGGGATTATCTTCTACTGCCGGCTTCGTACAGGTGTCTCATTTCTTCGGCACTACTTCGCCGCAAGTTATCAGCACCCTAGATGATTATGTTGGGTGGTCCAAAACCGCCGCTGCCGGCGCCCAAACACTGCCGTCCAGCACCAGTGCGTTCTTACAGAGAAAATCCGTGGATGGTAGCCAAAATTATGCATCACTAACTATTCCCGGTAGCGGCAGTTGGTCGGCGGTTAACCAGCCGGACGGTTCCTCACCCTGCGACAGTTCGGCGGCCGGAGTCGCTTCTGGCAGCAACACGCTAACAACCAGCTCGGCGCCAATTCCCTTTTCTACGGTTTTGGGCGGCGCGAGCACCGGCGGTACTGCTATACCAGATAGCGACGCCGGCCTGGCTGCGCCGCAAATATCTGAGGTTCTGCCCAACCCGGCGCCGCCGCAATCCGATGCCGAAGATGAGTTTATCGAACTTTATAACTCCAACGACAAAGCCTTTGATTTAAGCGGCTTCATCCTTCAAGCTGGCACTTCTACAATTCATAAATATACTTTTCCCGCTGGCACCAGCATAGGTCCGCATGAATTCAGCGCCTTTTTCTCGGCGGACACCGGTCTAAGCCTGACTAACAGCGATGGACAAGTTAAGCTACTGGACCCGGCCGGCAACGTGCTGGGCCAGACCGACATTTACGATACGGCTAAAGACGGCTATGCTTGGCTCTATGCCGATGGACTGTGGCAGTGGAGCACTACAACCACGCCCAATGCCGCCAATATCATCGCCGCGCCGCTGGTAGCTAAATCATCATCCAGCAGCAGATCAGCCAAAAAATCCAGCTCTAAATCTAAGTCATCAGCCGCCAGCTCGTCGTCTTCCAGCCTGCCGCCCGGCGGCACTCCGGCCTCCAGCTTGCACCCGGCGATACTTGCGGGCATCGGCTCGATAGCCGTAATATATGCCTTATATGAGTACCGAAATGATCTGGCAAACCAGCTCTACAAGTTCCGACGATACCGAGCGGCTCGGCGGGTTGCTGGGTAGCCAGCTGGCCGGCGGTGAAGTTATAGAACTGCACTCGGATTTGGGCGGCGGCAAAACTACCTTTACTCGCGGCTTGGTGCGCGGCGCCGGCAGCACCGACAAAGTATCCAGCCCCACCTTTACGCTTAGCCGGATATATAAGACTAAAAACCTACAGATTCACCACTTTGATTTTTACCGCTTGGCCGACCCGGGAATTTTAGCCGACCAGCTGGTCGAATCGTTAGACAATCCAAAAACTGTGGTGGTTGTGGAATGGGCTGATATCGTCAAAGACGTGCTGCCGGCCGAGCGTTTCAGCATAGAATTTATGCCGGTCGCCAACAGCTCGGAAGAGCGGCGAGTCACAATTAAATATCCCGAATCAAAGCGCCAGGTTATAGTAAGTCTCGAAACCGAATGGCCGGAAGCAGAAGCATGATTATTTTGGCGCTTAGAACGGATAAACCCGAGGCCGAACTACACCTATATGCTAACAGCCAACAGCTAGCCGCTATTAAGTGGCAAGCCCACCTTCAGCTGGCCGAAACTCTCAACTCCAAAATCGAAGAAATACTTAACAAGTCAAGCATTTCACTGGATGATATTGAAGCACTAGCCATATATAAAGGGCCTGGTAGTTTCACTGGCCTGCGAATCGGCATGAGCGTCGCCAATGCCCTGGCCTATGCTCAAAATGTGCCGATTGTGGCTCGCGGCAGCGATGATTGGCTAAAACAATCAATCAATGCTATAGAAGCCGGCGCCAACGACAAAGTTGCCACGCCGGAATACGGCTCTGCCGCCCACATCACCAAACCCCGCAAGTAACATCAGCCGGCAATTGTGGTATTATTTTAATAAGGATTTTCTTGCACGAGTTTTGGGATAATCCGCTTAATTTTTTACTAAAATCTGAATACCTAAACTGTCTGGTTTATAAGCTAACGAAGTGATAGTGATTGCTCTGTGAACAGATAGCCACAAGGTCTTCTTGATAAGGGAGGACACTATGATAGTAGTCACTATTGTGCTGGCAATAGCCGGCCTTTTAGTTGGTGGCGGCGGTGGCGCCTACGCCATGAACACACGAGTCGGCAGGGCCGAACAAAAAGCTAAAGAAGAGGCCAAAAAAGAATTGGCCAAGGCCAAAAAAGAGGCCGAAGAAACCATCAAAAAAGCCAACGAAGAAGCCGACCGGCGGGTAGAAGAATCGCGCAAAGATGAACAAAAACGTCGCCAAGAACTAAAAGAAATCGAACAGCGTTTAATAAACCGCGAAGACAGCTTTGATAAAAAGCTGGACGATATCGACAAGCGCTCCGAAAACCTGCGCAAAGCCGAAGGCGAAGTCGAAGAGCTCAAAAATGAAATTCGCGAAATCCGCGGCAAGCAGCAGGACAAGCTGGAAAAAATTGCCAAATTGACCAAGGCCGACGCCGCCGAAAAACTAATGCAAATGACTGAACGCGATATCCGCAACGATATGCTTGGTCTAATCAATAAGATTCAAAACGAAGCCAAAGAAAATGCCGAAGAACAGTCGGCATTGATTCTGACTACCACTATGGAGCGGATGGCCAGCGAGGTCACTTCCGAACGCACAGTTACAGCCGTGAAACTGGAAGACGAGGAAATGAAAGGCCGCATCATTGGCAAAGAAGGCCGCAACATTCAAGCCCTGCAGCGGGCTACCGGCGTGGACATATTGGTTGATGAAACTCCCGGTATGGTAATTCTATCCAGCTTTGACCCGGTACGTCGCGAGGTTGCCCGCCAAACCATGGAAATGCTGCTTAAAGACGGCCGGGTACACCCGGGCCGTATTGAGGAAATCGTCGAAAAAGCCCAAAAGCAGGTCCAAAAGGATGTGGTGCGAGCCGGCGAAGATGCCGCCCGCGAGGTTGGAATAGTTGGTGTCCCCAAAGAAATTCTGCAGTTAGTCGGCGAGCTTAAGTACCGCACCAGCTACGGCCAAAACGTACTAAAGCACTCGGTGGAAATGGCCCAGCTGGCTGGTGTGTTGGCCGAAGAGCTCGGTGCCAATGTAAAAACCGCTAAATACGCCGCACTGACCCATGATATGGGCAAAGCCCTAAGCCATAAGGTAGAAGGCAAGCACCACCATATTACTGGTGAGATGCTGCGTAAGTATGGCGCTCCGGAAGAAGTCGCCTTAGCTGCCGAACAGCACCACGACGACATCGATGCTACGACTGTGGAGGCTCTAATTGTCCGAGTAGTTGATGCCATCAGCGGCGCCCGCCCGGGTGCCCGCAATGTTAGCGCCGAAAACTTTGCCGAGCGCATGAAAGATTTGGAAAATACCGCCCTGGCCTTTGATGGGATCGAGAAAGCCTATGCTATAAGCGCCGGCCGCGAAGTCCGGGTGTTCGTCCAGCCCAAAGCTATTGATGACTTGTCAGCTATCCGCTTAGCGCGCGATATAGCCAACAAGATTGAGTCAACGATGCAGTATCCTGGGACCATCAAGGTTAACGTCATCCGCGAAACCAGAGCTATCGAATACGCCAAGTAGATGATCAAAGCCGTACTATTTGATTATGGTGGAGTCTTAACTAAGGCTGGCACTAAAGGCAGCGTCGAGAAAAGCATTGCTGAGTATCACAAGCTAAAAGTTGATGATATTAGTATTGAAGATTTAATAGATGGAATCCGCCGTGGCCAAATTAACACTTCAACCTTTTTCCAAAAATTGGCTGAAAAATACCCGTCAGACAATCCAATGACCGAGGAGTCTTTTGTGAGCAGGCACCGTGAAATGAGCAGTCAGTCGACTGAGGTGTATGCTTTAGCCGAGAAGCTCCGACAATCCGGGATAAGAACTGGCATTCTGTCTAACGTGTTTGAAATGAACGCCGTAATGTTGCGGAAGATCGGGGCTTATGAGGGGTTTAATCCAGTGATACTTTCCTGCGAAGTCAAGATGGCAAAACCAGATCTTGAAATTTACAAACTAGCCGCCGAAAAACTAGGGGTTAAACCGGAAGAGATTATTTTTGTTGATGATCAAGAAAAATGTTGGCCGCCGGCAGAGGAGCTGGGCATGAGAGTGGTAAAAGCCGTTACCCCGGCTCAGATAGCCCATGATGTAAAGTCAATCATTCGAGAGAAAAACAGTATTCTGCTATAATTACCCCTGTTGTCGGGGTGTAGCGCAGTTGGCTAGCGCACCGCGTTTGGGACGCGGGGGTCGGAGGTTCGAGTCCTCTCACCCCGACCAAATAAAATACTTAACTTGTTAAGTATTTTATTTATTTATGATCCCGGGCCTGATGGTAGAGCACTGTAGTAAAGACGCTATATATAACTTTTAGAGTTACATAACTTGAAGTCGCCAGCTCTATGCTAATCAGCCAACTCACGCTGCTGGCGGCATGGCCTTTAAAAAACCCATGCTGAATTAATTTAGGTAAAGCGACTATTAGAAAAATCACCACATACATACTGACTTTAAGAATCAAACCTTCACGCCATTTCTTGCCGAGCGTATCAACCGAATCGCGGATAGCGGCACCAACCTTTTTGTGGGTGGACAGAACCACCGGCGCCACCTGGGCCATATGCAGGGTGAGCGAACTGCCCATAACCCCCAGCCATCCACCGGGCAATTTTCGGCGCTGAGCATATATGCCAATCGGGAAAAAGAATAGTGATAAAAACGCGAATTTGGTTACCCGGAAAAAGTTCTTTATCACTCGGAGCAACCCATATAGCGGGACTGTCGGGCGGTTTTCCAGTTTGGCTAAGACTCCGGCTGAAACCGCGGTCGTAAAATAAGCCGTGACTAGGGCGGTATAGAGTGCCGAGAGTCCGACCACACCCAAGATAGCCGCTGTCTTATGCGGAGTCAAAGCATAGGTGTCGCTGAATATCCGACGATACCAATCGGCGAAAACCGACGCGCTAACTATAGGGAAGGTAACAGAGATGAATAACAAAGCCGCGTAAGGATAAATTAAAATTTCCGGGTGGACTCTGGCTACCCCCAAGGAGTCTTTTATCGCCGAGGCCGCCCCGTGGAATGGTCCGTTTTTCTGTTTGGCTGACACTCTAGCTTTATACCAGTTTATGAATAGCCTGTAAATCATGGTCGGGGATGCGGGATTTGAACCCACGACCTCCGCGTCCCGAACGCGGCGCGCTACCAAGCTGCGCTAATCCCCGTCGTCAGAGTCGACGTACCGGCTTGCGTAAGCGCGCATGCTTGCTTACTTCAGCCTCAGGTCGCCTCCTCCTCTCAATTTTGCGAAATACTGCACTGCGGAATTTCGCAAAATTGTAGTATAGACCAGTCTGATTGTAACAAAAGGAGTTACAATGAGGATAATGCTTGCGATTATTGCTTGTTTGCTTGGAATCTTCGGATTACTCATCATTGCCGAGCTACTCGGCAAGCACCGTTTACTAAAGGGTGAATATCACCGCAAATTTTTACACATTGCTGCCGGCAGTTTTATTGCTTTTTGGCCGTGGCTGATTAGCTGGCGCTCTATCCAGGTAATCGGGTTGGCAATGCTGGCGGTGATGTTAGCCAACCGCTATGTCAGCTTTTTGAACTACCTCGGCCGGGTCGGCCGGGCTACTGACGGAGATATATTTTTTGCCGTGGCCATTTTCTTATCGGCATCTCTTACGCACAACAAAATCTTCTTCGCTTTGGCGATTTTAGAAGTGGCTTTGGCCGACGGTCTGGCGGCCGTAATCGGCATAACCTATGGGAAAGATTGGGGTTACAAGGTTTTTAAGCACAAAAAAACCATTATCGGCTCCATGGTGTTTTGGATAGTGACGGTTTTCATTTTCGGCACTGGCCTTTTGCCGGCGCACAATAGTATCTCGTTCCAAAATTATTTTTTGATTTTGTTACTGGCCCCGCCGACTTTCACCTTGGCCGAAAACGTATCCATACTAGGTTTAGATAATCTGGTAATACCTTTGTTAACAATTCTGATTCTGCGTTCGGCCCAGCTTTAAGAAGTACCAATTAAAATACCGGCGGCAAACACCAAGCCGCCGCCGACTATTACCTGCAACACGGATAGCCAAAACCTCATATTAAAGTAGTGAAAGCGGATGTAGGCGATTATGGTCAGCTCGAACCCGACTACCAAGTATGCCGCGATGAGAGCCCGATGGAAGCTACCAAACAGGAATGGGAGAGTGTGGAAAATGCCGCCCAGGAAAGTCATGGCGCCAATAATGATGCCCCGCCGCAGGGGCCGGCCGCGGCCGGTCAGCTCGCCGCTGTCGCTCAAGGCTTCGGCGAAGGCCATGCTGATGCCCGCACCAATGGCAGCGGCGAGTCCGGTTACGAAAGCAAAGTGCGGCTTATGGGTAGCGAAAGCTACCGCGAAGATAGGCGCCAGGGTTGATACCGAGCCGTCCATCAGCCCGGCCAGCCCCGGCTGGACGGTTTGTAGGACGAATTTATTGTACTGAGCCTGGGTACGCGGTAACTTGCCGCCCCTGCCGACTGGTAGCGAAAATGGGTTGAGACTCCTAGTCATTCAACCCATTATAGCTTAGCTATTTTTATGTTTAATTTTTTTTGGTCGTGCCAGCCGCCGGAGTTGATGGCGGATGCGATAGTTCGTAGTTCAGAGCGCCGGTTCGGGTGCCGATTAGCCGCATGACCTGGTAGATGACTATCGCGGCGACAGCGCCGATGGCGATACCGTTAAACGATAGGTCGCCGTGGCTCCACGAATAGTCGGCGGCGCCGATAACCAGCGCTACGGCCGCGCACATCAGGTTAGCCGGGTCGCGGAAGTCCACTTTGCCGTCTACCCAAATTCGTCCGCCAAGCACGGCTATCAGGCCGTACAGGGCTGTAGTTGCCCCGCCTAACACGCCGCCAGGCATGGTCAGGATAAGCGCGCCAAACTTTGGCGATAGGCTTAGTAGGATAGCGAACAGGCCGGCGACTACATAAGCCGCCGTGGAATAGACTTTGGTAGCAGCCATAACACCGATGTTCTCAGCGTAGGTGGTTGTACCAGAGCCGCCACCTAAGCCGGCCAGTACGGTAGCCAAACCGTCGGCGGTGTAAGCCTTGCCTAAAGATTTGTCCAAGTTGCGTTCGGTCATAGACGCCACGGCTTTAACGTGGCCGGTATTTTCGGCAATCAGCACAATCACTACCGGTACTATCAGTGTGATGGCGTTGATAGTGAAGTGGGGAGCAGTGAAGGTCGGCAGTCCCAGCCAGTGCGCGGTAGCCAAAGCGTGGGTTTTACTCCCGTCTAAATCGCCCAGCACCCAGGCCAGCACCCAGCCAACGACTACTCCTAAGAATATCGATAGCCGGCCAATGAAACCCTTAAACAGCACAGTAATCAGCAAAATTGCCGATAATGTGGCTATTGCTAAACCAGGCTGCAGCACAAAATTAGCTTTGGCCGTCGGTGCCAGATTGAGTCCTATTAAAGCCACTACAGAACCAGTTACTACCGGCGGCATCAGCTTATTAATCCATTTAGAACCAAGATAATTCACCAGCAAACCGACGAGCGCCAGTACGGCGCCAGCTACCAGGATTCCGCCCAAAGCCGCGGCCATGCCACCATGGGCTTTAGCCGCCAACACTGGTGAAATGAAGGCAAAGCTCGACCCAAGATAGCTCGGGACTTTATTGCGGGTGATTATCAGAAACAGTAATGTGCCGACACCGGAAAAGAAGATGGTGGTGGTCGGTGGAAAACCGGTTAGTAGCGGAACTAAAAAAGTGGCCCCGAACATGGCCACTACGTGCTGCATTCCGATGCCGATGGTTAGGTGCCACGGCAATCGCTCATCGGGCGCGATAACGCCGCCGGCGGGCACTTTCTCCCGCAGTTTCCATAATTTCATACTGTACCCTCCTTGCGGCCGCTTATAAGCCGCGTTAAATTATCAGGACTAAAAATATCAGACCCGCCAAGTATTTGCAAATTATTATTTTTATTGCAAAATATATTAAAAAACAGAAGTCCTGACTCTAACTTTTTCGGTTAGAATTTAACCTCTGCTTTAAATACCAGCGTCCTTAATAAAAAGTTCGCTGGCGTCATTATATACGTAAACATTTTATCAGCAAGTGATCTGAATCAAATCTGGGGCGAATGATGGGACTTGAACCCACGACCCTCGGTACCACAAACCGATGCTCTAACCAACTGAGCTACATTCGCCAGATTGAAGGACAACCTACGGTTTTCCTTCAACGCTCGGTCGGCAAAAGCCGAGTTTGCAAGCAAACCAAGCCGAGCTACTACCTTTCCCTTAAGAGAACTGTAACAGGGGTGATTATAGCATCTATTAACAGATTAAACTAGGTCGGAGATGGGAAAAAATCAATACCGTCATCTAGCGCTAGGTGTACTGCTTCACCAGCTGAAATACCCAAAAGTACGGTATGGTGGACGACTCTATTGCCAACGTTAAAATATTCTCTAACCGGCCGCGAACTTTCTAGGCTCTGTTGGATTCTAGTGGTTATCTGGGCTTGACTGGCGGCATAAACCTTGTCACGGCGAGCTATAGCTACACCGGCGCACGCCAGATCAAGAGCGCTAAAGTCGCGTTCTCCAATTCTTCCCCCAACTAATTCAGCAGGCGCTAAATCGAGCATCTTAAGCCAAAGTATAAAGGACAGACTGTAGATGTCTGAAATAAAATCTGTTGTTAAACTTTCTGATAGGTAAATAGAAGGGCAATATACAAACTACTTATTCCTATGGCTGAACAAATATGCTCCAAGAGCAAAGGTTGTCATTACGGAAACAACAAACACCAGTAGCCCAATAGGCGCAAACCAGCCGACGGATGCGCCGTCCAAACCGTGAGCGTCAGCGTAAACCCCAGAATTATAATTGTCTATGCCGTCAGCAATCGTGAAAACTAATAAAGCAGCCAGAGCTAGATATAAGACAAGTTTGCTTTTAACGCTACTCATGCATGTAAATATACGGTACATAACAAAGGTTTTGTACTCCGGGCAAGATAGCGCACACTCGCCTTTGGCGAGCACTTTTCCGCTCAGGCTTTCTCGGAGCAAGCTCCCGCGAGAGCCTTCGCTACACCGAACCTGCGACTATCGCCGGCTAAAGCCGTCGAGTTACAGGACCGAACCCGCCGCAAAGCCACAAAAAAAGCCTGTGATAATGCGGGCTTTTTGTGTGGTACCCCGGGCAGGACTCGAACCTGCGACCTTGAGCTTAGAAGTCTCCTGCTCTATCCAACTGAGCTACCGGGGCTAATGTGGTGCGGGATACCAGAGTCGAACTGGTCTCCTCAGTTTGGAAAACTGATATATTAGCCGATATACGAATCCCGCGTATGTATTTACCCCAGTAAGTATATCAAATAACACCTGTAAATCTTACATCAAAAATTTCTCAGCAGGGCAAGTTTAGTATAATGGTTATGTGCGCTCAGTGAAGTTATTGATATCCCGGGTGGGGAAAAAGCCAGTCCTGCTCGGGCTGTTTTTTGCCGCGATTTTATTCTTGTTCTTAGGACGTGCCGCCGCCAGGCCGGGGCAAGACCCATTTTCCAAGCACTCAGTTCTCGGCTATACGATTATTCCGATCTCGATCCCTTCAAGTAAAAATATTGCCACTCCGCAATCAACCACAGATATATCCGCCGTGGCTAATCAAACTTTGCCACCCAAACATGTTGGTTTGGCCGCTAGTAGTGCGCCTGAGCTACAGCAACTGGCTCAAGTTGAACAAACTTCCGGCGGCGCCGTGGCCAGCGGTATGATGATTTTTACTAATATGCCGGACAGTACCAATTCCGCCCGCAGCGCCGCCGCAGACATGTACTCAAAATTGAACGAATTCGCTAAATTCGGTCTAAAACCAGTTGTTGTTATGGAGCCAACTAACTCACAAGGCGTTATAAACTTTGCTAGTTATAAAAACGGCGCCTACGACCCGATTTTAAACGCCTACTTTCAGGCGCTTAAGAGCCTAGGTGCCACCGATAGAACCATGGGCATGTGGGTGTACTTCCCAGAAGCCGACCTGGTCGAATGGGGACCGGTTGACGTAGCCGATTTCGCGCCAAATGTTACCCGCAGTATCCAAATTCAAAAACAATACTTCCCAACTAGCCAGTCCAGTATACTGCTTGATGCTATGAGCTACCCGGCCGGCAGTACCAGCTACGACGATGGCTCTTACGTCAGCCTATTGCCCTTTGTGTCTGGGATACCAAAAGGTTTGGTAGACAGTTTTGGCCTACAGGGCTTCCCATGGATGCCGCCGGCTAACCAAAAAGGCGACACCAACCTCAACCCGTCAGTCTTTCTCAATAGTTCGTTGGCCGCCGAGGCCGCTAAACAGCTGGGAACGTCCAGCATATGGCTCAACACTGGCACTTTTGCCGCGATGTATACAAACAATAGCGCCCAGACGGTTAGCATGAGCGCCACTCAGCGCCAAAACATACTCAGTGGCATTTTGACCCAAGCCACTAAACTGAAAAGTAGCGGCTTTTCAGTGACAATCAATTTGTTCGGTGAAAATAAATCCAATACCAGCGAGGCTACGGATTGGTCGTACCAAACTGCCGACGCTCAAGCAGTGTTTAATAGTTTCGTACTACAGCTTGGCGCTAACCACATAGACCTTTGGTTGTTCGAAGGCTAATTTTAGTGTTGAGGTGTGACTTCGGCTATGGCCTGAGCCATTGTCTCGACGGTAACGCCGCTTGACTTGAGGACCGATAATTGGGCATCTAGTTGACCCGGAGTGATGTTGTATATGCCGCTATCTACCGGGTTGTTTAAATCTGGGTCTACAGAGTGATAAACCAGTACCAGCCAAGTGTTAGTATCTTGGGCTTGCTGGATCCAGTCGGCTACCTCGTCCGTGCTCGTAGTGCTGTAAACGTTCTGAACTTTGATATCGTAGGCGTTAAAATTGTCCTTGCTGTTTAGGCCGTCTTCCACACCCCGAGCACCGGTGTAGTACTTCTTGGTGTCCGTAACAATCGCCTTGTTGTACAAGCCGTTAGGGAAGGCCATGTCAGTAATTGTTCCGCCGGTCCATTGCTGTAGTTGGGTCTTAGACTTCGACAGCTCACTATCGTATTGAGTAGGGGTTTCGGTTAACATGTCGTCGTGAGTAACTGTGTGTGAAGCGATTTCCTGTCCGGCTTGGTACATGCTTTTTACTTGGGCTGATGTCATGTAGCCGGTGGTATTTATGACGTCGGTAATGATGAATTGAGTAGAGTTGAAGCCATATTTCTGAAGTAGCGGCAAAGCTTGAGTGTACATATTGTCGTAACCATCGTCGAAGGTCAATGTAACTAGCGGCCGGTTAAAGCCGGTTGGAGTGTAAGCCTGCAGGCTTTCATCATCAAGGGTCAACGTACCGACACTGTGAATCAGGTGGAAAACGGTCATATCAACAGCATCACTGGGTACCGAGAAGGTGGTTGTGAAGTTCGCCCAGGTGCTGGAAGCCTCTGGCAGACCGATAATCTGGTAAACAGTGGTGCCGTCTGATAAATCGAAGGCTACATCAACTTCAGTCGCTACGGTGGATTGATAGTAATCGCTAAATTTGTACTGAGTGTCTTGCCTCAGGGAAACCGGATTAAAGAACCACTTGGCATCACCGTCAGTATATTTAGTCATCTGAACCTTAACGGCGTGGCTGCCGGTATGAGCGCCGCTAGTCAGATAACTGAACGTAGTGGTGTTGGTGCCCCAGCTACTGCTGGTCCAGTCCTGTGGCGCTTTGGAGTTGGTAGGATTAACCGTTTCCACAGACGGGTTAGGTATGAGGTTACTGCCATTGGTTACTGTTACAGAAACCACAGGTGATGTCGAAGTTTTATTATCTTTGCTAGTAGCTACGGCGGTAATGAAGTGAGTGCCGTTAGCCACAGTAGAAGTGTCCCAGTTAGTCTGATAAGGCGCGGTAGTAACGGCCGAGCCGATATTAGTGGTGCCGTCTAGTTTGAACTGCACGCTAGTTATCCCGGTGGAAGCGTTGGCGTTGGCGGTCAGTTGCACAATGCCTTCGGCTTTAGTACCGGCTTCCGGAGAAGTGATGGTAACGATTGGCGCAGTTGATAAGCTCAGCGACACATCATCAATCTGCAGTGAGCCGACAGCATTAATCAGGTGGAATATAGTCACGTTCTTAGCGGTGGCTGGCACTACAAAAGTAATGTTGGCTTGCTTCCAAGTAGTACTGGCGGCCTGGGTGCCTAAGTCTTGGAAAGTATAGTTACCATTGCCATCATCAAACTGGGCCATGACATCGGTAGTTATATTGGATATGTAATAATCACTAAAGCTGTAAGGGCTGCCGGCTGTAACGGCTACCGGTGTGAAATACCACTTAGCATCGCCGTTAGTGTAGGCCGTGGTTTGGACTTTTACGCTACGGCTGCCAGTGTGCGCACCGCTGGTTGGATAACTAAAGGCTGTAGTATTAGTGCCCCAGCCGCCGTTTTGCCAGCCAGCGGGAAGAGCCGAGTTAGCAGGGTTAACCGCCTCGAGCGAAGCATTGGGCACTAAGTTGCCGGCTTGGCTGCCAACAGTGATAACCACAGCGGTGGAAGTAGCTGTCTTGTTGTCTTTGGAAGTAACCACTGCCGTTAGAGAGTGGCTGCCGGCGGTGGCGCCAGACGAATCCCAGTTGATCTGATAAGGCGCAGCTGTAACAGCTGAACCCAGGTTAACTCCGTCCAGCAAGAACTGAACTTTGGACACCCCGGCCGGAGCTGTAGCCGTAGCGCTAATCTGGACTACGCCGCTGACACTGTTACCATTGGCCGGAGAAGTGATATTAACCGTAGGAACAGTTGGAGTAGCCAGCGACACATCATCAATCTGCAGACTGCCAACACTGCTTAAAAGATGGAAAACCGTTACGTATTTAGTGTTAGCCGGCGTTGTAAAGTTCAGGCTGACTTGTTTCCAGGTGCTGGTGCTGGCGGCCTGGGTGCCTAGATCTTGGAAAGTCAGGTTACCGTTGCCATCGTCAAACTGGGCCATAATGTCAGTCGTAACGTTTGATTCGTAATAATCACTGAATATGTACTGGGTGCTTGGGGATACAAAAACCGGCGTAAAGTACCACTTGGCATCGCCGGTGGTATAGGCAGTAGTCTGAACTTTTACGCTGTCTGTGCCGGTGTGAGCGCTATTAGTTAAGTAGCTGAAACTGGTTGTATTAGTGCCCCAGCTGCCGGTCTGCCAGCCTTGCGGCAAGCTGGAGTTACTGGGGTTGGCGGTCTCCATAGATGGGTTAGCTACCAAGTTAGTGCCGGCCGCCACAGGATTATTGACAGTTACCGAAACAGCCGTTGACGTGCTGGAAACGTTATTCGTATTTAGAGCTACGGCGGTAATAGTGTGGTTGCCGTTGGCAAAGCCGGTGGTGTTCCAGCTTGTCTGATAAGGCGGAGTTGTTACCGGGCTGCCAAGGTTTGCACCGTCTATTTTAAACTGGACGCTGGCAACACCGCTACTGTCGGTAGCCGAGGCAGTTAATTGAACGGTGCCCAAAACTGTAGAACCAGTGGATGGTGCGGTTACCGCCACCGTAGGAGCGACATAAGCGCTCAACGAGAAATTATCGGTCTGTAGCCAGCCGACATTATTAATAAGATGGAAAATCGTTACGTTTTTGGCGGTAGCCGGCGCCGTAAAGTTAATACTGGCCTGAGCGTAAGCCGAAGCGCTAGCCGCTTGATTGCCCAAATCGGCATATGAATAATTTCCGGCACCATCATCAAACTGGGCCATAACATCGGTAGTTATATTTGATTCGTAATAATCAGAAAATGTATATTGAGTGCCAGCTGTAACGGCTACCGGCGTGAAGTACCACTTGGCATCGCCGTTAGTATATGCAGTTGTATCAATCCTAACGCTTCTGGAGCCATCCTGGCCGGTGGTAGCGTAGCTGAAGGCACTCGTATTAGTACCCCAACCGCCCTGTAGCCAGTTTTGCGGCGATGCGGAATTTGCCGGATCAACCGTTTCGACTGACGGGTTGGCAATCAAATTAACCGGCGCGGCCGTAGCTTTAGACAAACTAATAGGCAGCAGGTTTGAAGCTGCGATTAGCGCGAAATAAAATAGGGCTAATAGTTTTTTCATCGTGTAAATTTTCTCGCAACGACTATAGCCCACCCGAACATCGCGAAGTTAATCCAAACTATACTACGCAAAAGCGTAGTTGTCAACAATATTCTAAAGCGATGCTTAACCATAAGCATAAACATATTAAATAATAGACTTTACAGTAATGCACTAATGTAGTATGTTCTATGTAATACGAGTTTTGGCAGAGGGAGCCGCTCAACATACTGCGTGCGCGCATCTTGCAGGCTATTGGGTGTTCTGACGCTTAAAAATCGTATGGTTAATTAACCATAAAGGAGTAAAAGTAATGAGTGGACAGACCCCCAAAGTTCTTTCTGCCACAACCGGAGCAGTTTTACTGCCCAACACCGGCGGTTCCCGCTTGGTGTTCTGGGTCGCAGTAATAGCCCTAGGCATCGGTCTGGTAACGCTAGCCGTTACCGGAGTCGCCAGCTTAAAGCAGCGCTTTAACCGGGCATAAGGTAGGAATACCAATATAGAATAACGGCGTGGCGCTCTATTATAGAATGCCGCGCCGTTTTTTGTTGAGGCAATAGCATGAAGCCATATTTTCAGAAAAAATTTATTATAATCTTTGCGGTCATTTTACTAGCCGCCGGTTTGGCGGGTAGTTTGCCGACCTTGTACTACGATTGGTTTAACGGCGGCTCGGTGCCAACTCACGGTTTGCCGGTGGCGTCTGCGCAAATCGTCAAAGCTCCCGATAGCCCGTTGATAACAGGTCATCCAGTATCTATTTCCGTTCCAAGTGTCGGAATAAACATCCCAGTAATTGACGGTATTTATAATAAGAAAACCCGCGTCTGGACACTATCGACCAACAAAGCCCAGTTTGCTAGTATTACTCCCCAGCCAAATAACCAGACAGGTAACACTTTTATATACGGGCACGCTCTTGACGCGGTATTTGGCCACCTCAATCTCATAAAGCCGGGTGGCGAAGCTGTCATCACTACTGACAATGGCTATGAATTCACCTATCGTTTCTACACCACCTACGCCACCAAACCAACCGATTTATCAGTGCTGACCTATCAAGGCCCGGCGATGCTGACACTGCAAACCTGCTCGGGCACTTGGTACCAGAATCGGCAGATGTATTTGTTCAGCTACGAGAAATACCAAAAAGTATAAAGCTAGAATAGCTTCTTAGAGAATATCAGCAGTTGTATGGCTGAATAAACTACATAAATAACAATCGCGCCGACCACCACGCACTTTACCAGCAATCCGTTTACATCTCTTCGAGAAGCCTTTTTTTTGCGGCGCTGGCCGGACTGGCCTAGGCTATTTTTTTTCATCTTGCCGTATCCTTTAGCGCGGCGGCGTCCAGCGCGTAGCGGCGGCCTTCGGTCTGCCAGCCCTTAACTTCAGTCCTAAACCTCTTCAGGACTACAACCTCTACGAAGGCTTTCAAAAATATCCCTAGCTCCAGCCACCTCAGAAAATAGAAGTAAGGCAGGGCCGAAAGTATAGATACTCGTTTAGCCGCCGCCGCCGAGAAAAGCGCCAGCCAGCAAAGCACTATAAAGTCACCCAGCATAATAAATGGAATAATCATCCAGTGCCCGGTGGTAATAATTATGTAGGGAACAATACAGCCCAGCTCGATTAGATAAAATATCAACTGTAACATCTGGTAGGAGATACTGGCATCAATTATCTGGCGCTTAGTGCCTATCCGGTATTTAGTCACGCCTTGGAAAAACCCCCTCTGCCAGCGGGCTGTTTGCTTACAAAAATCGCTCAGCGTTTGCGGGTCCTGTGTAAAGTTAACCGCCCCAGGAATGAATTTAATCCGCCCCAGTTTTTTCCTATGAATCTGTAGGGTTATATCAAAATCTTCGGTTAAGCTGTCGCCCATGAAATCGAGTTGGCTTAATATATCCGTGCGAAAAGCTGTGATAGGACCCGGCATTACCGAAATCATACCCAGCCAAGACTGGGTGCGCCGGATTAAATGCTGCCCGTACGTATAACTGAACGCCCGGTACTTGCTGATCCAGTTGCCGCGCAGGCTTTGAACAAAACCAACGGCAGCGGCATATTTTTTACCTCTAAGGTTGCGGCGGTATATCCTAAAATAATCTTTTCCAAACACGCTGTCGGAATCGGCCACGTGCACCCACTGGTAGCGTTCTATGATTTTAAAGTGTCCGATGGCCTGGTGAACGGCTAGGGCCTTGCCACTACGCTCTACTGTCAGCACGTGTTTACGGCCCAGTAAAGCTATAGCTTTGCGCCGGGTTTTGTCCGAGGAGCAATCGTCAACTACGAAAATATCGGATTTACGCTGGCCGGCAGCTATAGCCGACCTGATAGTATCTTGAATAATCAGCTCTTCATTGTGCCCAGGCAGTAATAAGGCTAGTTTTTTGCGGTTTATCCGTTTTGGTAGCCTTTTGGAATTACTAGAAGATCCAACCAAACTGGATGGGCGGTCGTAAGACGATGGCCTGTGTTTATACTCAAGCGCGCGGTGTTTATAGGCAACCGGCCGTCTGGCGTAATTAATTCTAGATGTTGAATCTTTATGAGGCATAGGCAAATCTGTTAAGACTTGCGATACTATACCTTATTTTTTGTAAAAAAGCAATATGCTTATGTAATCAAGCTTCGTGGATGACGGTAATTTGGGCGCCCAGGCTATTGAGACGCTCGGCGATGTCTTCGTAACCTCTATTAATCGTATAAACGTTACGTAGCATCGAAACGCCGGGGGCGGCTAGCATACCAATTAGTAGCAGACTGGCTGGGCGTAAGGCCGGTGGCGCTACCACGTCGGCGGCGCTGAAATCTGTGGGCCCTTGAATGTAGACCCGATGCGGATCAGCCAGCTCGATATTCATCCCAATCTTGGCCATCTCTGTAAAGTAAATCGCCCGGTTTTCATACATCCAGTCGTGTATCAATGTACGGCCTTTGCAGCAGGCAGCTATTGGTACGAAATACGGAATATTGTCCGGGTTGATACCTGGCCAAAGGTTGGGGTGAAGCTTTTCCTCTAGAGCTATGAGTTTACCGTTGTGCTTGTGAACTGTAATATCTGCCAAATCGACAGCCCCGTTGGCCGCTTTATAAGTTGGCCCAACATCTATCCTAAGACCCATTTTCTCAAGCTTCAGCAGCTCCAGCCCTATCCAGTAAATTGGCACACGTTTGATACGAAGCTGCGAGTTAGTGGTTACAGCTGCTGATATAAACAGCATAGCCTCAATCGGGTCCTCGGTGGGTTCGTATGTAACGCTCTTTTTGATATTGGCGATGCCCTTTACGGTCAGGGTTGTTGAGCCGATTCCTTCAATTTTTACGCCGAGTTTTTGTAAGAAATAGCATAAATCCTGCACCATATAGTCGGCGCTAGCCGATTGAATGACTGTCGTTCCTTCGGTATGAGCTGCTGCCATTAGTGCGTTGTTGGTAACAGTATTACCCTGTTCGTACAGAACCACTCTTTCCTTGGGAGTAGTTCGTTTCACGCTCACGTGGTAGTGCTTATCCGTGGCCACTACACTGACGCCAAAAGGTTCCAGAGCATATAAATGCGGGGCTACTGTCCGAGTCCCCAGCTTACAGCCGCCGGCGTAAGGGATTTTAAAACTAGAGTAATCCCCTATAAGCGGGCCGAGTAGCATTAGCACACTGCGGGTTTTTCGCGCAGCTTCTTTATTCATCTTGTCGAGCTCGAGTTTTTTGGGCGGCTTAATTTCTAAATCATTGCCCGGCAGCCACTTTACCTGGACACCGATGCTGGTTAAAACTTCTATAATCCGGTTGACTTCCTCTATCCTGGCGACCCGTTTTAGGCGTGTAGTGCCTTTATTCAGTAAGCTGGCGCACAGTATGGCTACAGCGGCATTTTTGGATGTTTTAAGCTCAATTTCACCTTTGAGCTCGTGTCCGCCCTCGATTCGAAGGTTTACGGCGCCGCCACTCAAGGATATGAGTTGCTTATTTAAAACATCGCTAATTCGGCCGAGAGTATCCAGGCTGAGGTTCTGTTTGCCGTGCTCTATACGGTTGACTGCTGACTGGCTGGTACCGAGCTGGCGGGCAAAACGCGCTTGAGTTAAGCCGCGTTCTTGCCGTATCTGGTAAATTAAGCGGCCGATTTTTTCGTTTGTTTCGTGCATTAACTCGATAATGATACCACCCGAGGTATATTCAGTCCATATAAAATTCACAACTATCTTTATCAAACTAACTGATAAAATTAATGGATGGTATAGCTACCCTCATATCTTTAAATAAATAATTTTTAAGAGGGAGTTTTGTTATGAGCGATAAAGATGTAGCCAAATTAATCGGCTCGGAAGAGAAGCGACAGCGCGAAGGCCTGGAGCTTATTCCTAGTGAGAATTACGTCAGCAAAGAAGTGCTGAATGCCTTGGGCAGCGTATTTACTAATAAATATTCAGAGGGCTATCCAGGCAAACGTTATTACGGCGGCCAGGATTTTACCGACCCTCTAGAAACCCTAGCAATCGAGCGAGCTAAGAAGTTATTTAACGCCGACCACGCCAATGTGCAGCCGCACAGTGGTGCTCCAGCCAATGTGGCGGTTTACTTTGCGTGGCTGGAGCCGGGCGACACGGTTATGGGTATGCGCCTGGACCACGGCGGCCACCTAACCCACGGCCACCCGGTAACCACCATGGCTAAGCTATATAATTTTGTACGTTACGGCATTAAAGACGTAGAAACCGGTGAAATTGATTACGAAGCCATGCGCCAAGTAGCACTAAAGGAAAAACCCAAGATTATCCTGGCCGGCTTCTCCGGTTACCCGCGCAACCTTGACTATGCCAAATTCGCCGCCATCGGCAACGAAGTCGGCGCCATGCTGATGGCCGACATGGCCCACATTGCCGGTCTGATTGCCGGCAAAGCTTTACCTAACCCCTTTGATTTTGGTTTCCATGTCATTACTACCACCACTCACAAAACTTTGCGGGGTCCGCGCGGCGGCATGATTCTAACCAAAGGTAAGGTAGGCAATCCGCTTAAACAAGTTGAAAAAACCCTAGAAAATCTGCCTACATTAATTGACCGCGAAGTTTTCCCCGGCTTCCAGGGCGGCCCGCATATGAACAACACCGCCGCCAAAGCCGTAGCCTTTTACGAAGCCGCCCAGCCACAGTTCCAGGTTTACGCCAAGCAGATATTATCCAATGCCAAAGTACTGGCCGACGAAATGATGAAGCGCGGCTTCAAGCTAGTTACTAATGGAACTGATAACCATCTGATAATGGCCGATGTTCATACCAGTTTTGGGGTTAGCGGCCGGGAAGTCCAAGATACTTTAGATAAAATTGGTCTGAGCGCCAACTGTAATTCAATACCGGATGATCCATTGCCGCCGTTTAGGCCCAGCGGTCTGCGGCTAGGCACCCCAGCTATAACCACCCGCGGCTTAAAAGAAGAGCATATGGCCCAGATAGCCGAGTGGCTCAAACAAGCTATCAAAAACCGCAAAGACGACAAAATACTTAACAAGTTAAGTAATGAAGTAAAGGAATTCAGCCTGCAATTCCCGCTGCCTAGCGATAAGTAATCTTAGCTAGTTCGTTTGGCAATCCAGGTCATAACTACAGCCGCGGCTACCCAGTTAGGTACGATGTATAAAAAAGCCTCATAGTTATTTGGCGTGTAGTGCCAACCGATAATCGCCGACAAAACCAGATAAGCCGAGAACGGGATGTAGGTTAGCCAGCCTATCCAGTTATTCGGTAAATAACTGCCGCGTACCGGTACGAACCATTTTTTATTCTTTGATTTTTTTACCATAAATCAATAATACCTTAGGGCAACAGTTCGGGCTCTTGCTCTAAAACTATATTAAATAGCTCATCAACTTTGAAGACAATTTTTTGGCGAAACTCCAGCAAATCTGAGGTTTTACGGGCGTGCTCATTGACCAAAACCAAAGCTTGCGCCGGCCAGGTGGACATACCGGTCTGCTCATCGTGCATGTCTTTAAAGCCAGCTTTTTCTACCAGCCAGCCGGCGGCAACTTTTACTTTGCCCTCTTTGGTCGGCCAGCCTTTTATGTCCGGGTAAGTTTGCTTTAACTTATCAAATTGAGCCTGTTCGATCACCGGATTAGTGAAGAACGAACCGTTATTAGCGACTTTCTCTGGGTCGGGTAGTTTACTCTGTCGTATGGCGATTACAGCTTTTCGGATGGTTTTGGGCGTATATTCACTGATGCTGTGCTCGTCCAAATACTTTTGCAGGCTTTCGTAAAACGGCGGCATTGGATTGGATTTTTTTAAATTGAGCGTGACAGACGTGATTAAAAACCGCCCTTTGTCGGTAGTTTTAAACCGGCTGGAACGATAAGCAAAGCCGCATTCGTGATTTTGCAGTTTAATAATCGAATTTAAGTTGGTGTCGTAGGCCTCCAGCTCCAGCAGGGTGTAGGCCAGTTCGCCGCCGTAGGCGCCGACGTTTTGCACCGGTGCGGCGCCAACGGTTCCGGGCACTAGCGACATATATTCGAGGCCAGTTAAATTTTTATCAACGCTCCATTCCACGGCTTCGTCCCAATTTTCGCCGGCATAGGTTTTGACGGTAACAGTGAGGTCGTTCTCATTTATAATCTCGCGGCCCATGATTTTATTGACTAGAACTAGTCCGTTAAAACCTTCGTCGCGCCATACGATATTACTGCCGCGGCCGATCATTATCATTGGCGTATTGTTGGAGTGCGCCCAATCAACCAGCTCCTGCAACTCGGTTTGGGATTTAACCTCTGCCAAATAGCGGGCATTACCGCCCAGGCGCATGGTGCTGTGCGGAGCCAGGCTGACATTTTCCTTGATATTCACTGCCCACATTATAGGACATACTTGCGGGGGCGGCGAACGAGTTAGTACAATGTATTGATATGGCTGAAATAAACTACCGTACGTTGGGAAAAACTTTAAAGCAATTACGGACTAGAGCTAACGAATCTTTAGCCGAAGCCTCCGGAGCCGTGGAGATAGACGTAAGAGAACTTGCAGGGTTTGAACTGGGCAAAGCCCGGCCGTCCGAAGACGTGCTACTGCTTTTGATAAGCCACTTTGGTGCTAAAGACGACGAAGCCATACGTCTGTGGGAAATGGCCGGTTACGGAATGGACAAAATCCCAGCCTCGCACTCAGTTAACAACGAGATAGTCGCTGCCCAAATCGCTGCCCCGGATAACCGGGTACTGTTTACCGATATCGTCGATATCGTGGTGAACAACTACGGGGTAATTATGAATTTTATGCAGACCGGCCCGGCCAACTCTACACACTCGGTCGCCCGGGTTGGCATGAGCCGCGAACACGCCAAAAGCATTTTAAAGATTCTAAAAACAACGTTAGCCCAAACCGAACCCAATACCCAAAAAGCTACGCCGTCCGACAACACCGGTAACGCACAAAGCTGATATAATTATTCCCCGTTGCATTGCGCGCCCGTAGCTCAGCTGGATAGAGCGTTGGTTTCCGGTACCAAAGGTCGTAGGTTCGAATCCTATCGGGCGTACCA
>Ga0265338_10000654_pt1 | contig 59921 bp, 65 predicted proteins | sample 42126metaG_FD_193579 | JGI IMG/M metagenome (GOLD analysis project Ga0265338, IMG submission 193579) | Rhizosphere microbial communities from Carex aquatilis grown in University of Washington, Seatle, WA, United States - 4-21-26 metaG | ecosystem: Host-associated > Plants > Roots > Rhizosphere... | reverse complement strand
CCGGGCCGCCCGTGCCGCCCGTGCCGCCAGTGACGCCAGTGACGCCAGTGCCGCCAGTGCCGCCAGTGACGCCAGTGACGCCAGTGACGCCAGTGACGCCAGTGACGCCAGTGACGCCAGTGCCGCCAGTGACGCCAGTGACGCCAGTGACGCCAGTGACGGTGCACTCAAACGGTTCACGCAATGGTGCATCTATCGTGGCATGTGGTGGTCATATTGGGATTGGGACTTGTCATGGCTCGCGACCACCTACATCGGTGCGGTGCAGTTGGAGAAAACTTCTGTCATCGCCTGGTCTAAGCCGCTCTTCGAAGCCTACGAGAACGGCGCGTGGATGCTTTATTGGACCGATGACACGTTGTATTGGGTAGCAAAGCCTACCTTGCACAAGGATACCAGGCCCAACACTCGCCAGCTTCACAATGAGAAATCCGCTGCCTTCGAGTGTGCCGTGGAAAACCTCTATTTCTGGCATGGCATCCTATTGCCAGCGCATGTGATCGCGGAACCCGAGACAATCACACTGGCGGAAATCGAACGGGAACGGAACGCGGAGATCAAGCGCATCATGATTGAGCGTTACGGTCAGGAGCACTACCTGTTGGATTCCAATGCAGAGAAGATCCATGAGGATGAATACGGCGTCCTTTATCGCACGGAAGTCTCGGGTGATGAACCGCTGGTCATGGTGAAGCTGACGAATTCCACACGCGAACCGGACGGTACCACCAAAAACTATTATCACCGTGTGGACCCGCAATGCCGTCCTGTATTGCGCACCGATAGCGACCCGGGCGGACGTTTGATGGGCAATCCACAGGAACTCACCGCCCGCAATGCCGTTGCCTCTACGTGGGGTTTAACCGGCGAAGAATACGAACCCGTTCTCGAAACCTGAGTGGCGAGCCGCCACGCGCAAACATGAATAACAACCGCACCAAACCCGAACACTCTGAGGACGATGATTTCCGAGGCTATATCAGGATACTCGTTTTCCGGTTTGGTGCGGTATCGGGTGCGGTGCGGCGATTGGTCTATGCCTTCCCGGGCGAATTCACCATCGAGAAGATGAAGCGTTTGCTGGGCATCATCTATCCCGGCCTCACACCTGGTGAATTTCAGGTGGAGGACTGCATCAAGAGCATGTTGCGCGAGAAACGCATCGTGTGCACCGGCCAGAACGATACCGGTGAAGATACCTACAAGGTCTGTGAATACGTGCCGTGGTACCTGCGCAATAAAAAACCGCGCGTTAAGCAAATGGAACTCCGTTTGGTCACCAACTAAAATGACTAACAACCTCATCACTATCGGTAAGCGCGTGGACACCAAAGGACGCGAGGATGTGCAGATCGATGTATTGAAGTTGATCCTTACGCGCCTGCTCATCTGTGCGAACAGTGGTGGTGGCAAATCGTGGATTCTCCGGCGTCTCGCGGAACTGTTGTTTCCCATCATGCCCTGCATCATCTTCGATTGGGAAGGGGAGTTTGCAACGTTGCGCGAAAAGTTCGATTTCGTGCTGGTGGGCAAAGGCGGCGAGACGCCGGCGGATTGCCGTTCAGCCAAAATCGTGATTTTGAAGCTGCTCGAACTGCGCGTATCCGCCGTGATTGATCTCTCGGAACTCACACCCGCCGATAAGCATCGGTACGTGCGCCTGGCGTGCGAGGCTGCCATCAATTCGCCCAAAGAGTTTTGGCGTCCCACCGCTTTCATCTTTGACGAGGTGCACGAGGTTTGCCCGGAAAACGGCAAGGGCCAATCCGAGGCGAAACAGGCGGTGCTCGCGTTCCCCACCAAAGGCCGCAAGCGCCGGTTCCTTTCCATCTTCGCCACGCAACGCCTGCACAAACTCGCCCTGGATGCGCGGGCGGAAATGTTGAACCGGATGATCGGCATGACGTTCGAGCCCGATGACTTGAAAGTGGCGGCATCCATTCTGGGCATCGGTCGTGAAGGCATGGACAAGTTCAAGCACGAGATGCGCACGATGGAAGCGGGGAATTTCTTCGCGTTCGGACGGGCGATATCGCTGGAGACGATTTTGTTAAAGGTGGGCCCGGTGCAGACGAGCCACGAATCGGAACACGCGAAGTACGGTCCGAACGCGCCACCGCCTACCGCCAAGATCAAAGCCATGCTGCCGCAACTGGCGGACCTGCCCAAGCAGGCGGAGGATGCGTTGAACACCGAGGCGGAACTGCGGGCGGAAGTGACCAGGTTGCGGACGGAGCTAAAGCAAACATCCAACATCCAACCGAAGGAAATCAAGCCGGTCACGACGGCGATCGATATCGGTCCTCTAAAATTGGAGAACAAAACCCTGCGGAAACAATTGGAGGCAATCATGAAATTTCTTGTCCAGATCAACACTCACAATTTTTCGCCGGATGCCAAACCGGAGGATATCAGGGCGGCTGTGCAGAGCGCATTGGATAAGGCGCTTCCACAAATCGAATCGAAGATTCAGGCAAAGAACAAAGAGATATTGGAATTCAAAAAACGCGCACAGGAATGGATTGATGTGCTCGAAAAATCACTGAAGGAGAAAGTCGAAATCAATCTCGACGTGAAACATAACGCGCCGGTCAGCGTGTCGCCGGCGCGCCCTGTGCCACCAATTCAAAGTCAGAACGGACATGGAGCGGCCGCCAACGGTGACATTTCTCGGGTGGGACAAAAGATTCTCAATGCACTGGCTGAAATGGAGTTATTGGGTTCGAACAATACGGATCGTGAGATCGTGGCGTTGCTCGCTGGATATTCGAATCTAAAGTCTGAGGGTTTCGTAAAAGCTGTCAGCGAGTTGCGCACGGCTGGATATGTTCAATACCCGAATTCCGATTCCATTGCCTTCACCGAAGCCGGGCGCGGTGTGGCCGTTTACCCCAGCGCACCGCGCAGTTCTGAGGAGATTCAAGCCCGTGTCTGCAGTTTGATCGGCGGGAAAGCCAGCGAAATATTGAAGCCATTGCTGGAGTCCTATCCGGACAGCGTGGCGCGAGAAACTGTGGCCGCTGCCGCTAATTATACCAATCTGAAATCCGAAGGTTTCGTAAAGGCAGTATCCCGCCTACGCACGCTCGGGTTCGTGGATTATCCCGACACACAATCAATGCGGGCAACTGACATCCTTTTCCTGAAATGACTAAAACACGAGAAAAAGATAACGAAATAAGTGAAGCATTCCGCAAAGGAAGAGACGAATTGCGCGCTGTCATCCTCAAAGAATTTCCGGTTGGCACAAAGGTGAAATGGCAGCATGGCTCGAATTGGCTGGAGGGAGTTGTAGTTGAATCGGCGCCTTACGATTGGTCAACCGACCTGCAAGTAAAAAACTCTAAGTCTGGGAAAACCGTAAAAAAGGAAGCAACCGATTTCGAATTGGCATGAAAACGTTACCCGCACCCATTTCTGACATGCAACGCGCGGTGAGCGAATACAAACGCGAGCTGATGGTGCGGGTGATGAAGGCGATCCTGGCAGTGGCGTTCAAGCAGCCCTACGTCTCCGCCGGAGATATCGCGGAAGACATTGTGGCGCCGGAGCATCGGCAGGGTGTGGTGAGCAATGCCTGGAACACGTTAAAGGCGTTGGAACTCATTGAGCAATTGCCTGTGCGGTTCATGGATGAAAAGCAAGGCATCGTGGCCGGGCGCAAGCAGAACCAGAACGAAGGCGCGAAAGGCCGATGGGTGTGTGCCTACAAACTCACCTCTCTGTCTGCCGCCAAGACCTGGCTGGCGGCAAATGGCGCGATGACACGTTTGCCGGCGGAAAATTTTGCGCAAAAGACGGAGGAACAATTTGTGGAACAGGATTTGGCCATCGCATGAACACCGCTACCCAAACACCACCGCGCCCAAATCCGTCTGCGTTTGGAACTATCGCAGCGTTTCACGCCGCAGAGATGGCGTGGGTGCAGATGAATGACATTCAGGCGCCGCCGGTGGGTGCGCAGGTGGAATTTTCGCAGCCGGGCAGTAAGGAACGCTTCAAGGGCGAGATCGTGGAAAACCTGCCCACGGGCCGGAGCCGGGTGTGTTGCGAACTGTTCGCGCACAAACGCGAGAAGGGGCAGGGGATGTTGGTGCGGTGGGAAGACCTCTTCATTGTACCGGTGGCACAGGAATTGGCGTTTGCGGCGATGCGTGCGGCCACGGAACCAAATTTAACAGGAGGTAACGGAGACAGCCAGTTGCCGCCATCGGATCGAGGATTTTAAACCGCTGATTAACGCTGATGAAAACCAAAATTTTAACCGCAAAGAACGCAAGGAACGCAAAGCCAACTGATTCTCAAATGCTGGACTGGATTGCGCTCTATGCGACCGAGATCAATACCATCGTAAAAAAATCCGGGGCTAAATATGAAACTGTCGAGATTGTTGCCAGTGATGAAGATGACCTGATTGTTGTTACCCGGAAGAGCAAAGGAGTCATTGAGGCTTTTCGCAAATGTCTCAAAGCAGCGATGAAACAACTGCCGCGTAAATCGTAAATCGAAAATAAGCACATGGGCGCGCCACAAAATCACGAACCTGAAACCACTGAGGAGGCTTTGCAGAAGCATACCTCGTTGGTGGGTGAGTGCGCGAACATGTTGCAGATATTCGTGAAGTTCCTCACCGGGCGCATGTTCATGGCGCAGATGATGGAGGCGGTTTCGCGCGGCATGTCGAGTTTTGCCAGCCCGTGGCTGGACCCGCAAGCGGCCGCGGACTGGTCCTATAGCAGCGAAGGCTTTGTCTACCAGATGGCAGATGAAGGTGTGATCAAACGGTACGGCGACGAGAACATGCCGCGCTTCCTGAAAACAGAGATTGATGCGGCGATACGCGAGGGGCGGTGGCAGTCCGCAGCTCGGACTGGCCATAAGAAGAAAAGCGGGTAGCACCCGCTGGCAATTTTCGAACCAAACCAAAATGGAAACCAAACCGAAAAATACAGACGAAGGGCAAACAAGCCTGCAGTTCATGGTGGAATGGGTACCGGCGAGCAAACCGCCCACTGGTTATCGGGAGAATCGCGTGTTCTGTGTGTCCACGCCGAACCGTCCGAAAAATGAGCAGCATCAACTGGCGCGTTTTGACAAGCAGGGACGATGGGTGGGCGTATATTCGCATGATCTGATCGAAGGGGTGACGTACTGGTGTGATCTGCCGTTCTCACCGGAATGGCAAGCGGCGCATCCGGATGATTTTGTGGATTGCGATTGTAGCGACAATCCCACCGCGCTTGATAGCGAAAGACTGGAAGTTGGAAGTACGAACCAACAATCGGAGGTGCAGGGTTGAATCCGCATCGTCCAAAAGCGGCGCCGGGTATGCCAGCCATGCCTTACGAGGAATTTCTCGCGAGCAAGGTCAAGATGGCTGAACAGCATGGGTTTGAGATCGATGATGAAGATATCAATCAGCGTTTGTATCCGCACCAGCGCGCGGCGGTGAAATGGATGGTGGCTGGTGGACGGCGCGCGTGCTTCATGGCGTTCGGTCTGGGCAAGACGGTGATACAACTGGAAGTGCTGCGCATCATCCTGAAGTTCACGGGTGGACGCGCCTTGCTGGTGGCGCCGCTCGGTGTGCGCTTTGACCTGGTGCGCGATGCGATCGAGATACTTGGTTGGACGGAACCGCCCAAGTTCATCCGCACGATCGAAGAGGCTGGCGAAACGGGCATCTACATCACGAATTACGAGACGGTGCGGGATGGGAAATTGGATCCGGCGGAATTCCAGGCATCGAGTCTGGATGAGGCGAGCATCTTGCGCGGGTTCGGTGGCACGAAGACTTTCCGTGAGTGCATGCGTCTGTACACGGGCGATGGTGGGCCCACACAACGGCATCGCACGGATGGCAAGACGGTGAAATATCGGTTCGTGGCGACGGCCACGCCTTCACCGAACGAATATATCGAGCTGCTGGCCTACGCGGAATTCCTCGGCATCATGGATGTGAGCGCGGCCAAAACGCGTTTCTTCAAACGGGATTCCACGCAGGCGGACAATCTCACGTTGCATCCGCACAAAGAACGCGAGTTCTGGTTGTGGCTGGCTTCCTGGGCTTTGTTCGTGCAACGGCCGTCCGACATGGGTTTCCCGGATGAGGGTTACGAATTACCGGAACTGGAAGCGCACTGGCACGAGGTGCCCACCGACCACAGCAAGGCCGGGTTGGATCGTGATGGGCAACACAAGATGTTCCGCGATTCCAGCATGGGCGTGCAGGACGCAGCAGCAGAGAAAAGGAATTCGTTATCCCCCCGCATCGACAAATTGATGGAGATACGCGCGATTGATCCTACCGCACACCGTGTCATCTGGCATGACCTGGAGGCGGAGCGCAAGGCGATTGAGTCTGCGATACCGAGTTGCGTGACTGTGTGCGGCTCAGATGATGACGAGCACAAGGAAAAATCCATCATGGGTTTTGCGAACGGCGAGTTCGCGGAGATAGCCGGCAAGCCGTGCATGCTGGGCAGTGGTGTGAACTGGCAGAGGCATTGTTGGTGGGCGGTATATCTGGGCGTGGGTTTCAAGTTCAACGATTTCATCCAGGCACTGCATCGTATCCTGCGTTTCCTGCAAACACACAAGGTGCGCGTGGACATCATCCACACGGAAGCGGAACGCGGTGTGGTGAAGGAATTGAAGCGCAAATGGGCACAGCACAAAGAGATGGTGGCGCAAATGTCCGCGATCATACGCGAGTTTGGTTTGGCGCACGTGGCCATGGCGCAATCGCTCACACGCAAGATGGGCGTGGACCGCATGGAGATCAAAGGCGAAAACTTCTGGCTCATCAACAATGACTCGGTGATCGAGCTGATGGATACGGTGCGCCACCCGGACAACAGTGTGGGACTTGGGCTCACCTCCATACCGTTCTCCACGCAGTACGAATATTCACCGAATTGCGCGGACTTTGGGTTCAGCGATGGCAACGAGGAATTCTTCGCGCAGAATGATTATCTCACGCCAAACATCTATCGCGTGATGATGCCCGGACGGCTGTTCGTGGTGCACGTCAAGGACCGTGTGGTACCGGGCGGCATGACCGGCCTTGGCTTCCAGGTCGTATATCCGTTCCACGCCAAATGCATCGAGCATTACACGAAACACGGTTTCGCGTACATGGGCATGAAGACGGTCGCCACGGACGTGGTACGCGAGAATAACCAGACCTACCGCCTTTCGTGGACCGAGCAATGCACAGACGGCACCAAGATGGGTGTGGGCATGCCGGAATATCTGCTGTATTTCCGCAAACCACAGACGGACACGTCCAGAAGTTATGCGGATGTGCCGGTGGTCAAAACGAAAGCGGATTACTCACTCGCACGTTGGCAGGTGGATGCGCACGCCTTCACGCGCAGCAGCGGGAATCGTTTGCTCGCATCAGAAGAAGTGGCCGCACTCCCGCATGACGTCATCTACAAGTTGTACCGGGATTACTCGCTGAACAACGTTTACGACTTTGAGAATCACGTGCGCGTGGGCGAGGCCTTGGCCAAGGCGAAGAAGTTGCCCACCACCTTCATGCTGCTGCCACCGCAGAGCACGCATCCTGATGTGTGGACCGATATCACGCGCATGCGCACGTTGAACTCGCGGCAGGTGCAAAAAGGACAGCAGATGCACTTGTGCCCGATGCAGCTCGATATCGCGGAGCGCGTGATCAAGCAGCTATCGAATCCGGGCGACGTGGTGTTGGACATGTTTTGCGGCATCGCCACCGTGCCGATGACTGCGGTGAAGCACGGGCGACGTGGTGTTGGAATAGAACTTTCCACCGGTTATTTCGCGGACGGCGCCACGTATTGCGAGATCGCAGAGCGCGACCTGAACACACCCACACTTTTCGACTGCGGCAACCTGCCGCTGGGCACTGCGCCTGTCGGCGCGGAAGACGAACAAACCGATCCTGCTGAAGCTGTGAATTAACCAAAAAACAAATTTGAAACGATCGCTGGCGCGATTAACCGATGAACTATAGCAAAAATGAATTGACGGTGTTGTGCGCGGCGTTGCTGGCAGCACCAACGGGTGAGCCGGTGCACGTGGCGCGGCTGGGGAAATTATTCAGCCGCCCGATTACGCTGAATGCGGCCATTGATAAGCTGCGCCTGGCGAACATCATCACGTTTGATCCTTACGGTGGCACACTGCGCGTGCTGGCCATGCCGGCGTGGCAGGTATTGAACCAATACGGGATGACGGCGGAGTTGTTCACGCAGCAACGACCGCTGGATGAGGTGATGGCGCACTTGTCGCGGTGCCAGGCAGCGGCGCACCTGAAGGAAGAAGGAAGAAGGAAGAAGGCAGAAGGTGGCGAACCGGCTAAAGCCGGAACTCCGTACTCACTGCCCAAGCCACCAGACCCGCCACCGCCCAAGCCTGCCCGACATGACATGACCATGAATTCATGCTTGCCTGATAACTTTTCCATCCGCCTGCGCGCGCTGTGTTTAGCGGGGAAGTTCACGGAGGAAAAACTGCGGCTGGCGCATGAGGTGGAGGAATTGGCCAGGCGTACCACGGCGGAGATATTGGACAATATCCTGCGCATGGCACCGACGTTGACGGATGAAAATCTGATCATCTGGTATCAACGCATCACGCTCGAGAGTGCGCTGAAGGTGAATGGTGTGGTGCGGGAGGTGCAGGTGCAAATCAATCACGTGAACAACCCGGCCGGGATGTTGAATGACCTTTACCTGCGGTCGGTGGGTGCGGGCAAGCACAAGCGGATTTCTTCAGCCGTGGCAAAAACTTTAACCGCAGAGAACGCAAAACACTAAATTTATGTCCTCGAATTACGTATTGGATGTTTTTGATGAATTGATCATGGATGGCTTTGCCGGCGGCGGAGGCGCTTCGACCGGCATCGAGATGGGTTTGGGGCGAGGGCCGAATCATGCCACCAACCACGACAAGTTCGCGCTAGGGATGCATCGCATCAATCACGCCACGACCGTGCATCATGAAGAGGACATTTTCTTTTCTGACCCGGCCTTGATGGACGCACGGCGCCGCTGGGCCATGGCGTGGTTTTCGCCGGACTGCAAACATTTCTCCAAAGCCAAAGGCGGCAAGCCTTTGAGCAAGAAGATCCGTGGACTGGCATCGGTACAATGGCGTTGGGCCAAGGTGCGCACGCCGGTGCTCTTCATGGAGAACGTGGAGGAAATGAAGACATGGGGACCGCTTCACTACAATCCGGAGCACCCGGAGGATTGCATGTGCGGTGCGCCGTGCGGCAAACCCATCGAGGAACATAAAGGCCGCACGTTCCAATGTTTCATCGATGCCTTGAAGGGCGGCATCGTGCGCAACCATCCGGACGTTCCGGAGTTATTGAAGAAATTGAACGCGCCGATCTTCAGCGAGCAGGCGGCCAGGATGATCGAGCCTTTGACGCAAGTGACGGAAGATGACCTGGTGCGCGGGTTCGGGTACGACGTGGAATTGCGAGAATTGCGCGCCTGTGATTTTGGCAGTCCGACGATCCGTAAACGGCTTTACATGATCGCGCGCTGTGATGGTCTGCCGATCTTATGGCCGAAACCAACGCATTTTGCGCCGGCGAAACTGACGGACGCGCGGAAGGCCTGGCGGGCGGCGGGTTCACATGGCATCGGGCCGCGCCCGTGGCGCACGGTAGCGGAATGCATCGATTGGACATTGCCGGTGCATTCCATCTTTCTCACCAAGACGGAGGCGAAGCGGTTGAAAATCAATTGCAAACGTCCGCTGGCGGGTTCCTCGCTGCGGCGGATCGCCAAAGGTGTGCACCGTTATGTGATGATGGCGGACCATCCATTTCTCATCAGCCTCACACACCAGGGCGACGATGATCGGGTTGAATCCATAATGGATCCGGCCATGACCGTGACCGGCGCGCAACGTGGGGAAAAGGCGCTGGTAAATACCGAGAATGTGGCGCCGTTTGTCTCCGATCAATCCCGTCCGCAGGTGCAGCACAATCATGCAGTGGATGAACCCGGTCACACGCAATGTGCCGAAGTGAAGGGCGGACATTTCACGGTAGTGGGTGCGCATGTGCTTTCGAAACATCCCAAAGATGAGCCCAAACCCGCCACCGAACCGATGGGCGCAGCCAGCACGCGCGATAGCTTCTCGGTGGTAACGGGCACGTTGGTTGGTGCGGGCGGACCGGCGCGAGCTGGCGAGCCGAGGCCAGTCACAAAGCCGATGGATACCATTCTTCTCAAAAGCGACAAGCATTTGGCCACGGCGCATCTCTGCCGTGAATTTGGCGAGAGTGTGGGGCAGGACATCCAGAAACCAGCGCCCACCGTGATGCCGGATGGACAGGGAAAAACGGCGTTGATCTCGGGCACGGTGGTGCACATGGCGCATGGTGAGGTGGACAAGAGCGGCAAAAAACGAGGACGCAGTGCGCACGACCTGACTGAATCATCGCCAGCGGTACTCGGCACGCCGGATATGGCTCTGGCTGCGGTGAACTTGATGGTGAATACCACCGGTCATTCCGGTGGCGACGCTGCCGCACCTGCACCAACGGTTCCCACGGGTGGTCATCATGCGGTTATTCAAAGCCAGGTTGTCAGCGGGCACATGTTGCAGAAGGGTCACCTGAAATCCAACAGCGACATGGTGAAAGGCCTGGATGAGCCGATGCGTTCACAAGTGAGTCGTGCGGAACATAATGTGGTGGCCACGACCCTGGTCCAAACCGGTTATGGCGAAGCGCCCGGTCAAGCTCCCCGGGCTTTGGACATACAAAAACCCAGCGGAACCATTGTGGGTACTGGAAAGCAAGCGGTGGTTGCCGCAAACGTGGTCAAGATGCGCGGTGATGCGGAGACGCACGCGCCTGGGCATGCCGCCGGCGAACCGATACACACCATTTCTGCGGATGGCACGCATCATGGCATTGCGGTTTCGGAAGTCATGGCGCCGCCGGTGCCGTCCGAGCAACCAGAATTGGGCGCGCCATTCATGCTGCAGAACAATGACGGTTTTAACCGCACACCGCACCATCCGGTGACGAGGCCGGTTAGCACGCTCACCAGCTCTGGATCCAATCAATCTCTAGTCAGTTCAAAATTGATAGGCGCGAATCATATCAAATATTACGGGAACGAGGAAGAAGGGCATCCCGTGAGCGGGCCAAGCGGAACGGTCACCACCAAGGAACGGTTCGCGCACATCGAATCAGAAATTATCATACCGCCGATGTGCGAGGAACATATCGCGATGGCGCATCGCGTGGCGGCATTCCTGCGCGCGCAGGGCATCGAGTTCGAGGGCGAGTTCGCGACCACGAAAAGCGGCCTGGTGATCGTGGATATCGGCATGCGCATGCTTGCGCCGCGTGAATTGTACCGTTGCCAGGGTTTCCCGGATGATTACGTGATCGACCGCGCTTACGTGTTCAATCCCCAGACCCGCGGCATTGACGAGATAAAACTGAACAAGACACAGCAGATCCGCATGTGCGGTAATTCTGTTTGTCCGCAAGTGGCTGCTGCGATCGTGGCGGCGAACTGTCCGCATCTGATTGTGCATCCAAATTTACGAACGCGGCAATACGAACTGGCTGCCTAAAACCACCCATGGAATCAATCGAAACAGAGGAAAGGAAATTTGGTGGTGCACAAAGCGAAGAGGCACCGGAGGAATCCACTGAGGCAGTGATCGAGATGTTACGCGCACGGTTGGAGCTTCCGAAAGTGGAGGTGTTGGAATTGATCGATGAGATCGTGGAGGCGTTTTCACCGTGTCCATCAGCGGCGGGCCAGTCCGCTGGAGCGGTCCCTGCAGGCCTGGATTCGCTACGTCAGTTAGATGCGAAGTATCGCAAGGCATTTCATTTGTTGGTGGCGTACCAGGAAAACCAGAAAACGTTGGAGCAGGCGTTGATGAGCACGAAGGCAATCTGCCTGGTGCTGGGCATCCGGACGGCGGCAGGTGCGAACAATGTGGCGGAGCTGGGGCGCAAGACGGGATTCAAAAAACAGACGGTGGGCAAATGCGCGGACCATTTCCGCAAGAAGATGGACCTGCCGATCGACCAGGGACAACGGAATGAGCAGGCCCGGAAAAATATGACTGACGCCAGAAACAAACAACTTAAGAAACAATTATGAGCACAGAAATCGCGGAACAAAAGACCGACCTAACATACAACGAGCGCGCACATGCGATGACGAAGAATGAGCGACGGGCCTGTGCGGAGCGCGCGTTCACGTTTTTCACCAAGGCACAGCACGGCGCCATGAACATCGGCGAATTGGAGATCATGGTGCTGAATAATCTGCGCGCGGCCGGTGACCAGTTGAACATCGCCTGTGGACGCGAGCAGTTGGTTTTCTCCGTGGAAGGCCTGGAGTTTTGCCGCAAGGAGTTGATGCCGTTTTTGCCCAAGGAAATGACGATAGAGCATATCCGCGGTTGCGTGACGATCGCGAATCACCTGCCGGCGGCGATCCAGACGCGGGAAGAGATGAAGGCGGTGAAGCCGGAATTGCAATTGGCTTTCCAGATGATGGGCCTGGCGGATGCGCCAAAACGCCGTGCGCTGCAGAGTCCGCAGGCGCGTAATTGGTTCAGCGATATCGTGAGCAAATTCGCCGCCGTGACGGTGACGATGAAAGAACTCGAGGCGGAGGAATCCATGGACCGGTGGCCGGTGGAAAAGCTGGATGAATTTTTGACGGAGGCGCAACCGGTGAAAGACAAGATTTTGGAGGCGGAGAGATTGAGGAAAGCTACCGCTGGCATACCAGCGTGACGCTGGATCCGATTATGAAAAAAGCAAAGCCATCCCGGATACAGTTATCGCGGCAAAAACACTTTAATCTTCAACGTGTATCGTTGGGGTTCAATGGCCTGGCGGCGGTGAACTGTTCGCGCCCGAGCAGGTGGGGAAATCCGTTTAAGGTTCACAAGCCAGCGGGTGATCCAACGGATATGATGGATCCGATTCATGGAGTTTGTTTCAGCCGCGAAGCCGCCGTGGGCCGGTTCATCGATTATCTCTCGACGCGGATTTCATTTCAAATGGAGATTCGCCGGGAATTGCGCGGCAAAAATCTGGCGTGTTGGTGTCCACTGTCAGAGCCATGCCATTGCGATGTGCTCTTGCGCGTGGCGAACGGGAGGAAGTTCTTATGAGCGAACGCCCAATCATGAATGGCAAGCTGGTGTTTACCGTGCCGGCCAAGACGGTCATCAACTTTGAAAGTCACTTCGACAAGAAATTGTTGTGCGATGGGATGACGTTCACGACGGGGAGCGGTTGTGTGTATCGATGCGCGTTCTGCTATGTGCCGGATATGGAGCGCAAGCGTGGGCCCTGGATGCGTGCGCATGGTGTGCAATACCCGGCGGATGGGCATCTGGGCGTCGTGATACGGTACGAAAAGCCAGTAGATATCTTGCGCAAGCAGTTACTCGGTGTGCCGGAGACGGAACGGCAGGCGCGCAAGGTGATTTATTCGAGCCCCAAGGTGGACGTGGCGGGGAATATGGACCTGGTGCGCGAGACGGTGGAAATCTGCAAGACGATTCTCGAGCTGACGAACTGGGACATACGGTTGTTATCGAAGTCGAATCTGTTGCCGAAGATCGCGCAAGAATTAGACGATTTATGGGCCAACAAATGCGAACTGCCCCGCGAATCTGAACCACATCGCCGTATCATCTACGGCGTCTCCACTGGCACATTGGATGACAAACTGGCTTCCGCGTTCGAAGAGGGCACGCCGCTGGTATCGAAGCGTATCCAATCGCTGCATTGGTTACAGGACAACGGGTACCGGACGTTCGGGATGATCTGCCCGTCTCTTCCACAGGACGATTATTCAAAATTCGCCAAAGAGATGGCGGCGGCGATCCGCGTGGACCGCTGCGAGCATGTTTGGGCGGAGGTGATCAACCTGCGGGGCGAGAGTTTTGACCGGACGTTGAAGGCGCTGGCCAAGTCCGGGTTCCAGGATGATTGCAGGCGTCTGCACCACGTTTCAAACGATAAGACGGTCTGGGAGGCATATGCGCGCGCCACGTTTGAGGCACATGCCGCCGTTTACGCACCCAAGCCAATTTCTGGAATAGCTGTCATCCATTTAGGCTCTGCAAACCCCATTATGATAGATGCGATGGTCACGGAGCAGACGAAACTGCGCTTCATGCAATACGTGACCAAAGGCACGCGGGATTGGTGGGAGTCGCGGCGGGAGAAAGGGGCAGTGGTGCTGTGAGCCTGGATGAAAAATTGAAGTTGCCGGTGATCGAGGTTTATTTCGATGGCGGATTTAATCCCACGTTGCGCTGTTATGGGTCGTGGGAGGTCGTGGGCTCGGGCGTGGACCGGAAGGAATTAAAATTCCGTTTCGATGGGGTGCGGGTGGAAAGCAGCAATTCGGCGGAATATCTCTCGCTCTTGAATGCGTTGGTATGGTTGCAACAGGTGAAGGAGAAAAAGGCGAAACGGTTGATGATCTATACCGATAGCACGCTGGTGCAGCATCAGGTAACGGGCCGGCACAAAACGCATCAGCAGCATCTGAAGGAGTTTTGCGCGATGGTGCGGAACAACCTGAGCAAATGGGGATTTTGGAGCATCCATTGGCGGAGTCGGGTGGAGAACGTAGCGAGGTTTGGACACTGATGAACGGGCGCAATCATAATGCAGGCGGTGTTTATGTGCCTTTGGCGGACAGGGTGATCTTGTCGCAGGCGGATGCGCAAGTGACGGTGGCGGAGATCGATGCTTTTAGCGTTGAAATGCGGGAAGGCTGGGATGGGCTGACACCGCCGGCACGGGCTACATGTCTGCGCATGGCGAATCATCTCGCATCATTACGGAAGCGGCTGGCGAAAGTATGAATGCGTTGCAAATACCAGTTCAGCAGGCCTTGAGCAGCAATGCGGGGAGGCCGGGCATAGTCATCGCGATATCGGGCCACGGAAAAATGAATGTGGATGATGTGAACGTGGTGGGGATCGTCATGGATGTATCGGCGCAAAGACTGGTGGACAGGCGCGCGCGCGAAGAGGGGATTTCACGCAATGATGCGTTTGAGAAATCGTTGATTGAAGCGGTGCGGGAATACATGGACGCGCATGAGCCGCGTAATTGGTGGGCTGCCTGACGCGATTATGATGCCCGGAATTCTCATAGCACACCATTTCGCGGCGCACCACGCGATGATGCGGGAGATACAGCGCGGCATCGAAGAGAGCAAGGTTTGTGTGGTCGCCGTGATAGTGGTGATACAGCCGGCGGAAACGAACCTGGTGATCGAATGCGGGAAACTGGCGCCATTGCAGGACTTCAGGAAGAAATGCGAGCCAGGAGATGAATCGTGCGACCGGTGGGGCCGGGAGGAATCGTTGGAAGGCATCCGGGATTGTCGATCATGGATAATGGGCAGATGCCGGTTGCTTCTGCGGGCCAGCCGCCGGCATGGGAATCCGGCGTGGATGTTGTTGGGATTCCCAAGGCCGCCAAGAACAATGCATGTCTGAATAAAGAAACCAGGAAGACAGGAATTAAATGAGCACGCGAAAAAAAATATACAGCCGAGCCGAAATGGTAGCGGAACTTTTGGCTATGGATGCACAAATCATCGATGGAACGGACATTTTCAAACAAGCAGCGGACATGATTGTGCAGGTGTGCGCTTGGACGCAGGCTACACCAAAGGAATCGGGACTGTATTGGCATTGGAATGGCGACCCGGATTGCGGGCCCAATCCGCTCTCAGTGATGTGGTCTGGTGGTTCCGATAAGGCGTTTGTGGCACGTGGGCAATATGGGATTGAAGAGGCCATCGATTGTGACGTGTTCGGCGGCTGGTGGATGCCATTGGAAAATCCGCTGACACCGGCGGAACTGGATTAACGCTGATGGCACAGAAACCCACAACTTGGGCGAAGAATCCAGAGCGCTTGGCGCGCTTGATGGGTTTGCCGATGACGCGTGGAAAGAAAAAGCGTGCGAGCCTGGAATTGGTAAAACAATGGATGGCGGACCCTACTTTTCCGAAGAAGACGCGGCACGGTTATAAGTTGGAAGAGGTGCGCAAGTGGCGGGTTGCACAGGCGAAGAATGGCGCGAGTGATCTGCCTGCCACTGATAAGCCTGCGGAGGGTGATTTTTTTGAGTCGGATGCGGAGGGTTGGGAACGCACTTTGGATCAATGGGAGGAAAAATTAAACCATCCTGAAAAATGGCTAAAATCACCCATACAACAATGGCAGTTGAAAAAGCTGGAGAAGTACCGCCCGAAACTCTTTGGCCAGCGTGACGCTGGACCCGATTCGCCTGCGGCGGCGGAAGCGGCTCGCGAGGACGCTCGCCCCACCATGATGATCCCTGATCGCATTGCGCGGCAATCGGATTTGGCGTCGTTTTTGCATGAATATTTTCGTGGACGGCTGGCCATGAAGATTGATGCCACTACTTTGGACCAGTGGCGTCATCGATTGAGGCTGGAACCGTTATTTATCGACTTGGATGGGACTGGATTGAAATGGGTGAAGCCGCCCAAGTTTCCTGAAAAGACGGCGGCCGGGAACTATTGGGATACGCACGAATGTATCGAATGGGTGGAACGGTGGATCATCCCGGCTAAGGGTTTGAAGGATGGTAAAAGTGATCTGCCCGGTATGGGTGGAATAGATTTTACGTCAGCGAAGGAAGAGCACGAGCTGTGGAAGATGCAACGCGAACGGGATATCGCGGATGGACAATTTAAATCGGTAGCGTTGTTCAACCAGGTCACGGACCGGCTGGGGCTGGCGATCAACCAGTCTTTGACGGCGCACATGGAGAAGAATCCAGAGAAACAATTGATCGAACGCCTGAAAGGTATCGTACCAATCGGTAATCTTGAAAATTTCCTGCCACAAATAGAGGCGGCATTCCGCGAAGTATGCCGCGCCTCTGCGGATGCATTGCGCAATGCGATTGGCGAAGCGCTCACTGGCGGGAAAGTAGAACCCACGGCCAGCAGCGCTGGCGGGCCATTATGAACAAACAACCAACACTTTTTGATGCAGGGCGCATGACAATGGAGGATGCGCTGGAAATGACCGCGCAGAGCCTGCTGGTCTATGGTTCGCAATATGAGCATTGGGCGATCGCTTTCAGCGGTGGCAAGGATTCTTCCGCAGTGGTAGCGGCAGTGGTTCACCTGATTCTGACCGGGCGCGTGGAACGGCCTAAATCGCTCACGATCCTGATGAGCGATACGCGTATGGAATTGCCGCCGTTGTTCATCACGGCGATGAAGATCTTGGAAGAGGTGCGCGCGAAGGGTTTCGAAACACGCATCGTCATGCCGGTGATGGATGACCGGTTCTTCGTCTATATGCTCGGGCGTGGTGTGCCGCCGCCCTCTAATACCTTCCGCTGGTGTACAGCACAGTTGAAGATCGAGCCGATGATAGCGGCGCTGAAATCGTTGCGCGATGAATACGGGCAAAAGTTCCTGATGCTGACAGGCGTGCGCATAGGAGAGAGCGCGGTGCGTGACCAGCGCATAGCGATGTCCTGTGGAAAAAACAATTCTGAATGCGGACAGGGCTGGTTCCAGGAAGCAACGCCGGAGGCGGTGGCGGACACGCTGGCGCCATTGTTGCACTGGCGTCTGTGCCATGTGTGGGATTGGCTCACCATCTTTCAATCCGACCATGGATTTTCCACGAGCTTCATCGCTGCGGTCTACGGGCAGGATGAGAACCTCGAGACGCACGCTCGCACAGGTTGCGTGGGTTGCAACCTGGCGAGCCGCGATTTCGCATTGGAACAAATCATCGAACGTCCGCAATGGACACAATACCGGCCGTTGATGGAGCTGCGCCCATTATACGCGGAACTGAAGAAGCCGGAGAACCGTTTGCGCAAAGACGGCACGGAAACGCGCAAGGATGGCTCGCTGGTATCCAATCCATGTCGCATGGGCCCGTTGACGCTGGATGCGCGCCGGTACGGTTTGGAACGTATTTTGGATATACAGGCGCGTGCAGGCGTGGACCTTATCAACGCGGAGGAACAGGTGCGCATCGAGGAATTGGTTGCCGCGAACACCTGGCCGGAGCGTTGGGACGGCACAGAGCCACTGGCCAGCCTGCCGTTTGCGAACGTGAACCCGGACGGAAGCGTGCAACCGATCATGGAGGAAATATTCCGATGAAACCAGCAGTCGCATTTTTACAGAACATGTGGGTGCGCGATCCAGAGCGCGTGCGTAAACAGATTGAGAGGCATGGCGATCCATATCGTCTGCGGTTCATGGCGCATGTGCTGTTCGCGGGCTGCATGACGGGACGGCGGTTGCGCCGGACCTTTGGTGATGAGTTGATTGAACAAATACTCTGGGAGGAAACGACGCGAGAGATAGGGGGTAATCCGCACAAGATATTTCCACCGCAACGGGACCACATTCGGCAGGTGTTGGCGGACCATAAGCCGCGTGTGGTTCTCACCTTTGGACGCATTGCAGCGGATGCATTACGGCCACTTTGGGACGGTGTATTGATCGCTGCACCACATCCGTGCGCACGCCTGACGGATGGCACAGCACAACTGCAAAACGCGGCGACACAGTTGCGCGCTTTATTGTCCACATGACAGAACTGCTTTCACAACTCAAAACAGAGTTTTCCAAATATCGCATGACGTTTGGCAGCGAACTGGAATTACAGAACCAGATCGCGGAGATATTGACGCGCGCGGGCATTGCGCATCAGCGCGAACATGTCTTATCGCCAGAGGACCGTCCGGATTTCCTTGTGCAGACCATCGCACTCGAGGTGAAGGTGGGCGGGTCCATCAATTCGCACCTGCGACAGATGCAGCGGTATAACCGACATGCCACGGTCGCAGGCACAATACTCATCTGCACAAAACCTTTCGGACAAATGATGCCTGAAACTTTGGCCGGAAAACCCATCGCATCCATCAACGTGGGAGGTAATCGCCTGTGAGGACTTACGGCACAATGGAGCTTTCGGTTTTTGGGTGGAAGGAAGAGCCATCATGGAAAATCACGGCGGAGCCGCACGTGATGATCCGTTTGAAGGCGGTGATTGCGCGTATCAATACGAATCAGTTCGGCACGGTCTATATCAAAAACTCGGATGAGGTGTGCCGCGACCTGGAATGGTTCATCGCGCGTTATCCTTTGGAAAACAAAAACCCAAAGGAACTGACCGCCGGCGCGGATGGTTATCGGAATACGCTGGCGCGATTGGAGAAAATCTATTTGCCGGGTTATCAGGGATTGTCGTTTCCGCTGGCGGTACCAGCGCGTGATTACCAGGCGAAATCGGCGGAGGTGTTTTTGCAACGTGGCGCCTTGCTGCTGGCGGATGAATTGGGCGTGGGAAAATCCATCACGGCTTTGGCCGCGCTCACGGATCCACGAACCAAACCGGCGTTGATCGTGGTGCATCCATTCCTGACGAAGCAATGGGCGAGATATGTGGCCAAGTTCATGCCGCTGGCGAATGTGCATATCATCAAGAAGGGAACGCCATACGATTTGCCGTCGGCGGATATCTACATCACTACCTATCACAAATTGGCTGGCTGGGCGGAGTTGCTTTCCAAGTTCATCCGGTGCGTGATCTTTGATGAGGTGCAGGAGTTGCGCCATCAAGGGACGGGAAAATACAATGCGGCACAGCATATACGCGGCGCGGCGGCGTACTGTATGGGCCTCTCTGCCACGCCCATCTACAATTACGGCGGGGAGATTTTCAACACGATGGAGATCATCGCGCCCGGTGCGATCGGCACGCAGAACGAATTCAACCGGGAATGGTGTGAATACATTGGGAACAACCATTACAAGCTGAAGGATTCATCAGCGTTTGGCACTTACCTGCGTGACCAATTCCTGATGATACGGCGCACGCGCAAGGAAGTGGGGCGTGAACTGCCAGCGGTACAGACGTTCGTGGAAACCATCGAGCATGATCGGAAGGTATTGGATGACCTGGATGACGTGGCCACGGAATTGGCACACAGGATATTGAGCGCGCAAAGCAATTTCCATCAGAAGGGGGAAGCGGCCCGCGAGTTCGATATGAAGATGCGCCAGGCCACCGGCATAGCCAAGGCACCGTTCGTGGCCGCGTTCGTGCGGATGCTGGTGGAGAGCGGTGAAAAGGTGGTGCTCACAGGCTGGCATCGTGCGGTGTACGACGTTTGGCGCGCGCGCATCGGATTTCCCATATCCATGTTCACTGGCACAGAATCGTCAACGCAGAAACAAGCGGAGACGGAGGCGTTCCTTAACGGTGAAACCAATGTGTTCGTGATGTCCTTGCGCGCGGGCGCAGGCCTCGATGGTCTGCAGGAGGTGTGCAGCACGATTGTGCACGGGGAATTGGATTGGTCACCGGGTGTGCACGAGCAATGCCGCGGGCGCTTGTTCCGAGACGGGCAGCAGCGGGGTGTGATGGAATATTACCTGATATCGGATGGCGGAAGCGATCCGGTCGTGTCCGATGTGCTTGGGCTCAAGAAATCGCAACTCAAAGGCATCATCGAACCCGGCGCGAATGGTTTAGAGGCGCAGGCGGATGCGGGCTCACGCGTGAAGCTGCTGGCGGAGCAATATCTGCGGAAGAAATCAAAGTATGGGCAACTTCAAAATGTGGAGGATATGTGATTGTAAATCACCTTTGTCCGAAATGTGGCAAGCAGATGGTGGAGTCACCGAAATGGCCGGGGTGTTGGCAATGTCCGGATTATGGCCCGGCGATCGGCCGGGATGCCACCGGGAAGTATCTCTACAAATGCACAGGCCTGGAGATCACGGAAGCCGGGTGTGATGCGTTTGAGGGTGAGATACAACGAATGATACAGGAATCGAACTAAATTTATGAACCCGACTAAAAACGATATTGCGATGCAGATCGCGGGGATGGGGCCGAGGTATGTGATCGAGCGCTGGCCACATGGCTGGGTGCTGTGTGGCGCCAACGGCGTGCCAGGGATACCGACGGATGCACTGAACGAATGTACCAATCTGTTTCCCAAGAAAGCCGGAATCTATTCTGGCATTGTGCATCACCTGCGCGAGATGGGCCGATATAAGACAGTGATCTGCGTGGCGTTGGAAGCAGATGCCAAAAAGTGGTATGCGGAGATCGAGAAAGCCATCAAGCACATGCCAGCGCAGGAACGTTGGTGGAAAGGGTTGGACGTGGGGAAATCTTCTGCGGCCGTGTTCGCGGTTTTCTGTGAGGACCAATGGCGCCGCAGCGCAGAGGACGTTGGTGAAGCATCAACGCCACGGGACGCAGATGATTTTGGCCGGTGCAAGCGGTTGCTGGATCTGTTTCCTGAATGGCGCGCGCGTCTGGGCGAAGTGGCGAAGAAATATTATTCCACACTATGGCCACCAATCATCGATCGGTGGGCGGAATTGGAAGCGGCGCCGCAGGAACGGCAGTCAGCCATCTTGCGGGAAATCGCCGGTGGCACCGGCAAGCCATTGTGAATAAGAAAACCAGGAAGACAGGAATTTATGAAACGAATTGTGATCACGGTTTTGCTGGGTGCGCTTGCCGCGTTTATTGCGCATTTCTTTTTGCCGGTGCATCTGAAGCCGTCACAGCCGTTGGATGCGAATGTTTATACGAACGCGACTGATTATATGTCGCCGCCGAAGACGAATAAGCTCGGTGATTTTATTGAGGGTTCCGAGTTGTGGACGAATTCGGGCGGCAGTGTATTCGCGGTGAGTTGGCATGAGGATACGAATCCGCCGGTGATGAAGATGACGATGATGACGAGCTTTGGCCGGGAGGATTGGTGGACGAACGGGTGCAAGACGATGATTTTGTGCCAGGACGGTTATAAGTTCACGAATTTTTGTGACGCGCAGGACACGAATTTTGAGGTGACGTGGTTTTATGCCGGGGCGCGGACAAACTGGTTCGAACTGGAGATCGAACCGGAGACGATTACACCCATAATGACGAATGCTCCGGTGCAGCAAACGAATTATGTGGGAGTGGTGGTGGATTTGGCGGACGTGGTGCTGGCGATATTAAGCCGAACAAACGTGGCCACGAACGTTTTGTGTGAGGGCGATCCGAGAACACCTGGCTTTGTGATTTTCCGGCACAATTTTTGAACCGCGAACCACGCAAAATGAAATACTCGAAATTCGCATTGATGGTGTTTGTGCTGGAATTGTGCGCGGCAGGGGAATGCGCATATCGGCACAATTGGAAAATGGCAGGCGTTTGGTTGTGTTATTCCCTCTCTAACTTATTGCTGGCCTTTGCGGAATGAAACTATGTCGCCAGTAATCACAGACACTGGGCACACGTCGACCAGCATGCCGGGGATGGAGGAATTTTATCGTGCGCAGGCGCAGCGGTTGCGGGCGCAGATCAAATCGCCGTTCCGGGGCGGGATGGTGGAGAATTGCGCGCGGTTCAAGTTCATCGGTGGTGGATACAAATCCATGCCGCCGGAACAGGACGGGCATTTCTGCATCGAGACGGCGCGGCAATTGGCCGGGCCCATGGCGGCGCTGATAGATGACCTGGTGCGTGTGGTGAATATCATCGGCGCAACGCAGGTGTTGAAGTCGGTGTGCGGCGATGCGTGGGTGGTGTATTGCATGGAGCATATCTTGTTGCCGATGCTGGTGCTGTTCGAGGATGACGACAAGGCGGACTTGTATTGCGGCATGCGCTTGATGGATACGGTGCGCGGGCATCCGGAGATAGCGAAGTTGATCGCGGAATCCAAAAAGGAAAGCCGGCACAACATCACGGGCACCTGGTTGAAGATAGCGGGCGTGGAATTGCTGGTGGCGGGCTTGAACGAAGGCAATGTGTCCACGTTGTCATGGCCATTGATCTGGATATCGGAAGCCTGGCAGCACGGTGTGGATGGTTTGTTGGAGAAAGCGTTCAAGCGCGCGGATCGCTTCGCGGAGACGTGCAAGATTCTGAATGAATCGCAGGCTGCAGTGGCAGGCAGCGACCTGCACAGCAAGGTAGCGGCGGCGCACGCGGTACCGTTGGTGTGGCGTTGCCCGGCGTGTGACGGTGAGCAGACGTGGGAATGGCAGCATTGGAACCATCGTCGTGCAGATGATTTTGTGGCGAGGCCGCCACGGGCCATTTCGACTGTGTCGATCGGGGGACAGATTGCGTTGATCAATAGTGATGTTCCCACACCTGGTAGTTATGCGGGTATGCGGTTTGGCACTAAAGCGGTGATGGATGAGGATACGGACGGCGCGACGATTGAGCAGCGTGCGCGTGGTGCCTATTGGGAGTGCATCTGGTGTGGGCATCACATACAGGATACGAAATCGGAACGCATGGAGGTCTGCGCGACGTATCAGCAGGAATACCGGATCTATGAGAATGGCTTTTGGCGCACGCCGCGGCAGGTCTGTTTCACGCTGCCATTCGAGGCGGCGTGGGATAATCGTTTTGAGAAAACGGTGGGGAATTTTCTGGCGGCGAAAGCGGCCAAGGCCGCCGGGAATGCGGTGAAATTGCGTGATTGGTTCCTGTCTGAGCGTGCGGTTTTTTACGACGCGAACCGCATGGAGGTGCGGTCCACGACCATTTCTGCGGGCAGTTATGACCCGGCCAAGGCGAAGGCGTTGTACGGCGAGCATTTCCATTCGGTGAACATGGCGGTGGATTGTCAGGAGGACGCGGACCATAAGGCGAAAACGGAGAAGAGCATCACCGGCTGGTTCTGGTACGTGGTGCGCGTGTATGACAAGTTCGGCAATTCCAAGCAATTGGCGCGTGGATATTGCAAGAGTTGGGACACGTGGCGCGCGGTGCAGGCGTTTTGGGGTGTGCCGAATGACCGTGTGATCATCGATATCGTGCAATGGAGCGAGCAGGTGATGAACAAGGCGGTGGAATACAGGCAGATGGTGAAACGGGACCGGCCGCACCCGATCTTCAAGACGATGGAGGATGTGGTGACGTGGAAGCTGCTGGCGGCGAGCCCAGGCAAACAGAATTTCAAGGGGCACAAGGATGGCATCATACGCCCCTGGAGCCCGGAATCGGCGGTGTACGGGAATATGATCGATGAAACTGGGCGCGTGCGGCGCATACCGTTGGCGCGGATATTGTTCAACAAGACGCCGATACAGCAGCAGGTGGATTCGTTGTACAGCGGTGCGCCGGGCATGCCGAAGTTTGAATTTTTATCGCGTGACCATCTGAAGGCGCTGGATGGCAAGGTGGATGAAGTGACGCTGGGCATGGAAACGAAGCTCGAGAAAGGCAAAGTGGTGCCGAGCCTGTTGAGTTATGAGAACCAGATGAGCGCGCAGGTCTATGACCTGGCGAAGAACAAATACACAGAGCTAAGGCCGGATGACCATTATTACTGGTGCGAACAGGCCTTGCTCGTGCGCGTGGGCATGGATGGGTTGCTGGGACAGAGCGCGGTGTTTACGGCGGGCGAAGCGGTCGCCGCGTGAAACCTGAAATGCCAAGTAACTAATGAATCAAATCAATCAAACCAGAACTGGAAAAGACGGCAACTGCTGGTCCGCTTGTCTGGCATCAATATTTGAAGTGCCTATTGAAGAAGTTGAACCCTGCGCGTGTAATCATGAGGATTGGTGGGAGCAAACGAGAGCCTTTCTTCGCCGATATGATCTATGGAATCTTGAAATAAAAGCAGTTAGAGACACCGATGGTTCATTGAAAGAGTGGCCATTTGTTGCGCCGCCTGATGGTTCAATTTGTGTTTTGAAAGGACAATCCATTAACGGCCTTCCGCATGTTGTTGTGGCCGAAACTCGGATTTCTCCAACCAGTCATTTGGAATTCGTCTGTCTACACGACCCGTTGGGAATAGGGGAGAGTGTTCTTACAACTGCTGAGGTAGCAATTTTCTTCGTGCAGAAATTAAAAAAATATAAACCACCCTTGCTTATTAAATGAGTGTTAAATATATCATGCCATGTGGTATTTGTGACCGAACCAGCCACGAATGTGATGTTGAAACGGAATTGTGCCCGGTCTGCCACGCAGATCCGACCGCTGCACTGAAGCATCGGCGCGAGTTTTTGAAGGAAGTCTGGGTTTTACGGCTAGTGTTCGTTGTGCTCTGGTTTTCCGCCGCATATCTCCTTGCATGGTTGACCTAATGCCATTCGTGAATGGCTGCTGAGATACAGTGTAGAGAGCCCGAGGTGTTTTCCTCGGGCGATACGCTTTTGTTCCAACGGTTTTTGCCGGATTACCTGCCGGCGGATGGCTGGGCGCTGCATTATGTGCTTTCACAATCGCAGCCGAATGGCGCGAACAAGTTGGCAGAGTTCGATAGCGCGCCGCTGGCATCCGACCCAACTTGTCATAGCATCAACATACCCAATTTCGCAGCGGCACTGGATGCAGGTGATTATGTGCTGTCCGCGCAAGTCATCAATGCGGCTGGGAATGCGGGCGCAGGCATCGCAGCAGGTGAGAAGCACACGGTGTATTACGCGGAGTTGACTCTTGATCCAGACCTTGCGGCGGGTACGGCCAGCGCGCCGATAGAGACGTTTGCGCAGCAGATGATACCCATCCTACAGGCGAAGATAAAACGCCTGGAATCGTATGAACTGGGTGAAACGGATGTTTCGCGCAGCAAGTATGTGATTGAGGAACGGAACAAGGCGTATGACCGGTATCGGTACTGGCTGGAGTTTCGGAATTATGAATTGAAGAGGGAACGCCAGCGGAACACCGGGCAAAACCAGAACACAATCACGATGAATGTAGGTGCGGGGTGGTGAATTTATGAAAATCCCTTTCACCAATGTAGAAGTGTTCACGCGTTCCAAACCGGGGCAGGTTGGGAACATCCAACATCCAGTGGGGAATGGGGAATCGGCACTGCGTGCGGACCTCACCACGGCGCAGATATTGCGCGTGAATGAGCAGATCCGCACGTTTGGAAAGTTGCGCGAGCAGGTGAGTGAGTTGATGGAGTCGCACGCGGCGCTGAAGCGTTCTTATGACGCGGGCGCGACGACGAAATTCAACACGGATTTCAAGGGCACCTACGGTACGGCGAACACAGAGATTTTTTCGCATTTTTACACCATTTGGGCCCGCGCCCGCACGATCGCCAAGGACACGCCGCAGGGGAAAGCCATCATGCGGACGCACCGCAACAACATCGTGGGACACAATCCTTTCTCGCTCACGATGCGCCTGGGCAAGCGTGTTACCAAGCCGCATCCCAAGACGGGCGCGGAGGTAAAGGTGTTCGAAGCGGATGAGGACGCGAACCTGCAGGTGGAACAGGAATGGGCGGATTTTTGCCAGCCGGAGAATTTCACAGTACGGCGCACGATCTCCGCCATGGAGGCGGCCAATCAGATGGTTATCGGCGCCAAAACCATCGGATCCGTTCTCATCCGGTTGTGGCGCGGTGCGCCAAACAAGTACGGCTTCGCGGTGGATCTGCTGGAGAGCGACCGGTTGCAACTTAATTATCAAGGCCGCGCGCCGGGCAGCGGCAATCCCATCCGCGGTAGCATTGAATATGATCCCCAATGGAATTATCCGGTAGCGTATTGGATACTGACGCGGCATCCGGGCGAATTTGTGGGCCAGCGGAATTATCCTGGCGGCAAGGGCGGCGAAGTCATGCGCGAACGCGTGCCGGCGGAAAACATAATCCATTTCAACAACCTGCGGGACCGGGCGGAGCAGGATATCGGTTTCACCGAACTGGATGCGTGCATCCAGGCGATCTGGCGTTTGTTCCAATACCAGAAGGCGTTGACCTACGCGAGTATCAGCTCGTGCATGAAACCGTTCTGGATCAAGAAGAATTATCCCACGGGCATGAGTTATTCCGTGGAGGATTTTGCGAAGATGGTTGACGGGTTCGCCAAAGGCGCTGGTCTGCCATCGGCAATGGCTGGCGCGGCCGGTGAAGAAACGCAACGCCAGCAGGGCCTGCAACAACGCACGAGCACGGAGACGCCGGGCAGCACGGTGGAATTGGAATATGGTTTGGAGTTGATGCAGACAGACCCAAAATTCCCGATTGAGGCAGCGCATGAATTTCAGATTGATAACAGCAAAGAAATCGCTTCAGCGGCGAGCGTTTCCTATTCCGACCTCACGGGCGATTTTCAATCGCTCGGTTACATCGCCGCCCAGATGAGCCAGCGCCCGAGCCGTGATGATGCCATGGTGTTCCAGGAGCATTTGATCGGCACCGCCTGGAAACGAATCTTCGGCGAATGGGTTCGTTCATCCATTTTGTTCGGCGCGCTTGATTTTCCATTGGCACGGATGGATGAATTGCTGCGCGCCGCCCGGTTCCGCGGCAAACGTTTTCCGTTCACCGACGAATTGCGCGAGGTGCAGGCGCTCGTGCTTAAACTTGATGGCGGCATCATCTCCATGCAACAGGCGCAGGACCTGATGCCCGATGGCATTGATATCGCTGAACTGGTGGCGCAACGCTCCGAATATAAGCAATTGCTTGAAAGCTATGATCTGCCCACCAGCGATGCCCCCACCACAGTCACTGATAACGAAACGGATCCGGGCGAACCCCCGGTCGCCGGCGATGGCGCCGAACAGCCAGCCGCCGCCGGTACACCCGGAAAAAAGAAGGGCAGCGTGACCGCCCAAATGCAGAAGTCACGTGCAGGCCAGCACGGCACGCGCCTGGCCGCGCGCGATTCTTTGACCCGGCAATTGCTTGGAGAATCGTTGAACGGTGTGCACTGAAATGCAACCTGCACCTCCATTCCTGAATCCTGCGCAGGCGCACGCAATGTTGACGGGACAGAACCAGCAGTTTTTGGGCGGTGGTGCACCCACTGGCGGCGCCATGTTGTGCCTGTTCAAACAAAATATTCCATGCACGCACAGTGAGATTTTAACGAATTTCTTTTTGGATGCGGGTAAAAATTCCACCACCGCGATTGCGCAATGTGAATTTCTGGTCGCGGACGTGCCGGTGGAATCGCAACCAAAAATTGCCAAGGGTGTTTTTTGTGATCTGACTCCTGTGCCGGGCGGTGCGGTATATCACATGCAGTTGTGGGTGGGCGGCTTGTTGCCAGGTGGCGCAGTCTATCGCTTTATGTTGGTGGACAAAAATTACAAGATTTAACGCTCTGGCGTGGGGCGCGTGGCAGCCCGATGGGCAATCAATGGCATTGTCGATCACAAGCTGCGCGCCCGCCGCCTTTTAAAATGAACATGGCCAAGAAAAAAAATACTGAAAAAAAACCCAAACGTCCCGTGGATAGCAAGGGGCGCCCGGTTAAATTGACGCGCTAATTCAACTATTTAGTTGACTGAGGTGGTTTTTCGTATGGCAGACGAAAAACGCGCGGCCTCGCCGCAAACTGGTTTGGCCCGCTCATTGAAGATCAGCCGGGATAAGATCGATGCGGCCAAACGCACTTTGGAGGTGGCCTTTTCCTCTGAGGCACCCGTGGAGCGTTGGGGTGAAAACGAAGTCCTCAGCCATGACAAGGGTGATTACGATTTTTCCCGCCTGAATGACAGCCATCCTCTCCTGCTAGGTCATGATGAATATGATCCCAAGAGCCAGATCGGCGTGATCGAATCCGCCCGCGTGGACGGCGACAAGATCGGTCGCGCCGTGGTCCGCTTCGGCAACAGCGCCTTGGCCACGGAAATTTTTCAGGACGTCGTGGACGGCATCCGCGAACTGGTTTCCGTTGGTTACGATCGTACCGGCGTGGTTTCCTCCAAAAAAGCGGCGGACAACATGGTCACCACGCGCTATCGCTGGATGCCTTCGCACATCGCCATCGTCCCCGTGCCCGCTGATACCAGTGTGGGTGTGGGCCGCGAAAAACCCGCTGAACAAATCCCGCCGGTTGACTTATCGAAATTTACGAATGTTGAGCAGATTGCCGACAGTTTAACCATTGAACAAAAAAAACGCATGAGAATTTTACTGGATCCCACACCTGCCGCCGGTGGTGGTGGCGCGCCCGCGCTGGTTATTGACGAACCGAAGCTCCGCTCGGAAGTGGCGCAAGCCACCCGGACAACGGTGGAGGGTGAATTTCGCGTCCGCACTGAAAAGGTCAACGCGCGCAACAAAGAGATCAAGGCATTGGCCGATGCCTTCGTGAAAGATCACGGGCTCAAATGGGCGGGCAAACGCGGCGAGGTGGTGGTGGTGGGTGAACGCATCCGCGCTTTTGAACAGGAAGCCTACAATGCGCCGGCGGACCATTCAGATTCCGAAGTGCGCACAGATTTCAAGACCAAATGTGGGGAGTTGGTGCGCGATTCGCGCCCGCCCAAGAACCAGGAAGAGGCGGCGAACCTGCCGGCGGAACTGGCCAAGCGTTGTTCCTTCATGGGCGCCGTGCGCTCCGCTTTGGAAAATTCCAAAGGCGTAAAATCCACCGCTTTGCTTCCGGCTGAATCTGCGGAATTGGATGCGCACAACGAGATCGTCCATCGTCTTCCCGATTTTCCGGGCGGCACACGTATTTTGGAGCAGGGCGGATTTTTTCTCCCTTCCGGCACACCGGCGCCCGTGCGCAACCAAAGCCGCCGCGATCGCCAGCAGCGTGATTCCCTGGCCAGTGATTTTTCAACGGCCGGAGCCACGATTGTGCCGGATTTCCGGCCCATGATCGAATTGCTCCGCAACCAGCTTGTTTGCGCCCGTTTGGGTGCCACCTTTTTGGGCGGCTTAATCGGCGATGTGGTTTTCCCCCGCCAGGAAGCCGCCACCGTGGCGCAAAGCCTGCCGGAAGGCGCGCAACTTGCTCCCTACGACCAGGTGCTCGGCCAGATCCGCATGTCGCCCCACCGCATCGGCAGCCGCCAATATTATTCGCGCCTGGCCGTCCTGCAATCCTCGCTCGATTTTGAGGCGTTCGTGTTGAACGACCACATGCAGGTGATCGCGCTCTACATGGATTTGATGGCATTGAACGGTTCCGGCGCCGCCGATCAACCGCTGGGCGTGCTCAATCAACCCGGCATCAACCAAGTTATTTTTGGTGGCACCCCCACTTATGCGCAGATCGTTGCTTTCCGCACCGCCATCCGTTCCTTCAATGTGAACGGACCCATCGGTTTCGCCACTACCAGCGTTGGCCAAGGCCGTTTGTCCGTCTTGCCCGCCGGCCTGGTCGGTGCCACCCTCGTCAGCGGTGTGAACGGCGCCTTGTGGATCGGCGATGAAGATAATGGCTCATTGATCGGCGCCCAGGCCATCTCCAGCCAGCAGATCCCCGGAAACATCCTCTTGGCCGGTGTGTTCAGCAATCTACTCATCGCCCAATGGGGCGGCATCAATGTCGTGATCGACAATTTCACGCGGGCCGACCGCGATGAAGTGGCTATCACCACCAACACGTACATGGATTCAGCCGTGCGGCACGCCCAGGCGTTCACCCGCAGCGCCGATTCAGCCAACCAATAATTTAACCGGCTCAAATTTTAAATCGAAATTAAACTTATGAAATTCTCCAAATTGACGGTCGGAATCGTGGCCACCGTGGTCATGCTGGCGGGCACGGTCAGCGGTCAAATCGCCGATTTCTACCGCGTGCCCCGCGAAGTTATTCTCGCCGCGCCCGCCACGCTCTCCACCGTAGGCACCGCCACTGTGACCAACGGTGCAATCGATACCGCCATGTTTAGCGGCATAGCGCGCATCCAGATTTTTGCGCTCACCAACGCCGCCGGCGTAGCCCAGACCGCCCTCCTGGAACAATCCGATGACAGCACCAATTGGAGCACGTTCCCGAACTACGCGCTGGCCACCACTACCTCGCTCAGTTTCACCAATTCTCAGCTCGGTGGCGGCACCAACACCATCATTACTCAAAGTTTCCTATTTCCCGGATCCATTGTGACTCCTACCGCGAACACCTCGGGTTGGGCGACCCCCTATATCAATTATGGGCAGTTCACCAATACCGGCGCGCTAACCATCAGCAAAGGCTATTACAATATCGCCTACAACGTGGATAGTGTGAAACGTTATACGCACATCATTTGGACCTGCGCCGCCGCCAGTACCGCCACCAACATTACCGTGGGTGCCGTCTTCATCGGCTCACGCGGCGGTGGCCCTTAGTCAGCCACATCGGCAACCGGATACTTGAAAAAACACAGGAACTAAAAAAACATTTATGAAATTGATCGCCACCAAAGATTTTGCAAACATTCCCGGCAACGGCATCACGCTCGACAAGGGACAGAAACATTTGACCGATTCCTCCGGCAATGAATTGAAGAACCACATCCACAAGGGTGCCACCTTCAACATCGGCACCGCCGCCAAGTTCGAACAACTCGGCGCGCAAGACAAGGTGCTCGTCTCGCAATTGATGGTATCGCGCTCCGTCTTGCCCGCCGATGAAGCCAATGTGGCCACCGTCGAAGCCGAAGTGAAAGCCGATGAAATGCGCCAGGCCCACGATCTGAAATATTCCGGCAAGAGCACACCGGATAGTGGAAACCAAGCTGACTTGATCGCCACCGTCGTGGCCGCCACCGTGAAAGCCCTCGGGCTAAGCCCCAAGGCCGAAAAAGCCGAAAAAGCCGAAAAAGCTGAAAAGGCCGAAAAAGCTGAAAAGGCTTGATCAAATAGTCATACCCCCGCAGACCTGAGATTTAGTGTTCGGAGTTGCAGTGTTTGTTTAGGGTTCCTCATATGACCGCCGTTGCGAATTGTCCGCAACGGCGGTTTGTCTTTCCAATGGCCATCGGCAGCTTGCCGGTTAGATACCTGGTTTCTTCTGCAAACGATCGGCCAGCCATTGTGGCACGGTTTTACCGCGTGCGGCTTTCTTGGCCGCTACATCACGCGCGAGCGGTAAAAGACCGGCCATGAGCACGTCTGACACCGGCACGCGCAGTTCGGTGGCGAGCCAGCGCATCAATCCCTGGTCCTCTGCGGTAAGGTCCACGCGTTGCGGGAAGCGTTCCTGCAACTCATGCCCGCAATGCTCACACGGTGCGAGCCGCACTTGCTCTTTGGCGGTGGCATCTTCGCGCGGATACTTTTTCCATTCCTCATGTTTGCAATTGGTGCAGACGTACAGGTGTGTACCGAGGCGGGTAGCACCCGCAGGCGGTTGTGTGGCAGATGCGGCTAATTCCTCTGCAGTAAAGCGCACTGTCTCGCCGGGTGTGATGGGTTTTCGTGTGTTCATAATTGAGTCCAGCGTCACGCTGTTTTAGTCCGGGCGTTGCTGTTTTCCACGTTTGGCCAAGGGATGATCCTCGAGGCCGGTGTGCCATTGTTTCTGTTCAGTAGTGCCAGGGCGCGTGGTGACGGTATTGCGGGCTGGCGTGTGTTCGCCGATGTCCACAGGTTCGCCGTCATGCTGTTTGGCATCCGGAACATCCGGCAGACGCTTTACGATCAAACTACCGGCCGCGCCGCCGGAACCTTCCAGCTCATAAGATTCTCCCACCGCCAGCGCGCGTATCTGCTCGACATCCTGTGCAGTGACACCGTCACCCACGTGTAATGCGCTTTCATCGTAAACCTGTCCATCGTATTCATACTGTTTTTCCGTCATTGGTTGTTTCATAACTTTTTGTCTTTCTGTTTTTGGCACCGGCAACTTGCCGGTTAAAATTGTATCAGCCAGCTCGTGGGCGTGTCTTTGCACGGACGCGATTCGCGTATGCACCCGGCCGCTGTGATGCCCATGCCTTCCACTTTGATGATTGAGCCCACGCGCACGCGATCACACTTACCACCGCGCAACGCCACGTGGCCACGTGGCGCCAGTGTGCAGGCGTCTGCAATCTCCACGCTCTGCGTATTCCCTGTACGCGTGACGACGCATTGAAACGTCTCCACGCGCTTGCACGCGAGCATTTCACCGTAAGGCGCGTCCAATGACTTGCACACCACACCCTCGCCACCGCGCGCCAGCACGCGCTGGAGCAATTCACCGCCATGCGCCATGCTCTCCGGACGCCGATAACCTGCGTGCTGGCAAATCGCATCCAGTACCGGCAAACGTTCGCGCAATGGCCACGCACGCACATCCTGACCATCGTATTGCACCACATCAAAGGCGAAGAACACGCCATCCAGCATCTGTTCACCGGCCACGATGGATTCCACCGCGCCCGCACCACGTGGAGAAAACGTAGCGAGCGCAAAACGTCCATCCATCTTTTCCTCAAAACGCACACCAGGTTCCACGCGCCACACTCGGCCTGCTGCGAGCGGCACCACAGTCTTTCGCGGTTTAAAAATTTCTAGGTTCATTTTTAAGAGGCGGACTGGCTTGCGCCAGTCCGCCGTGTTCAATCCATTACCAAGATGACTGGTAAATAAAACGCCATCCATCTTTTAGAATATCGTCGGCGAGAACGATTTCTAATTGAATGATGGTGTGCGCGATGTCCAAAAAATAGTGGTCATCGTAAAGAGTGCTTCCGAAAAAGAAGCCCGTTTGAGTCGGCAACAAAGTCGCCGCCTTGGTTTTATCGTTCTGCACTTCGCGGCAGAGTTCCAACAGTTTGAACAGTTGGTCGCGTGTTGCGCCTTTTTGGCGGCATTCAGAGTCGCCGCCTTGCACCTCTTGGACAAAGAAGCGATGGATTTGATTGGCCTTGCGCCAATATATCAAGCAGAGCGAAACGGAAACCGCTTTCGACTCCAGCTTTAATCCACCCGCACCAACGGCACGTAGTATGCGTTGGAATTCCTTGCGCTCTGATGCATCGACGCTTGTAGTGCCGCCAATGAGTTTTCGGGCAGTTAGATACATATCTAATCCCATGATGTTTTACCTTTCTTCTATCTGGTGAATTCGGTTCCGGTTCACCTTACCGTTGTAACCAGTAATTGATTACGTGTTGAGAATACCCCGCACCGCAGGACTGTCAACACCTGTTTGTAAATCGTCCCTACCTTTCTTTTAGCGGAACTTTTCTTTGGCTTAAGGACGACGCAGTCGTTCGATTTTTTAGCAGCCCGTCTCACTTGCAATCCAATGGCCTGCGCATGGCGTCTAGCCTTGCTCACGGCGCGTTTGGAGGCGCGTGGCTGGCAATCATCACAACGATAAGTCTTGCTCGGCTTGGCGCATTGCACGCACTGCCCAGCAGCTCTGCGCTCTGCTCTAATCTTTGTAATAGACTCCGATTGCCTGCTCATCATTTGACCGTAGCAACTGGACCAGCCCCGTCAATAGGCAACTATTGCCTAAGGATTCTTACCGGCAAAAGTTGCCGTATCCTAGTTACCGAACTCTTTTGATCTCCTGTGAATGAGGTTTGGAAAGTCATTAATACTTATTCGTAATTTTTATGCGGTGTAATTGGTGCAATATCAATGAGTTGCGTTGTATGTGGCGCATGTTTTTCATTTTGTGGAATGTATTTCGACCAATGGAATCAACGGGTTTGTGAGTTTTGACTGAATGGATTTGTTGAATGAGCGATTTGGTTTTAGAGGCGAAAATGGATACGTCTGGATTGTCGAAGGCGTTGCCGGCGGCGGTGGCTTGTGGGCGTCGTTCGTTGGAGGAACAGTGTGTGACGAGCATGGGCTGGATCATGGTGAATGCGCAGAGGGAGACGCCCAAGGTGGAGATACCGGATATGGATTCTGAGCTGGCGGTCGTTTCGACGCCGGTTTTATCCACGCGTGGCGCGCGCAAGGGTTTGCCTTTGAAATCAGGAAAGCTGGATGTGGCGACAACGGCGAAGACAGGCGCGGAGATGGTTGTGGTGTCTCGATTGCATAATCCTGGTATCAGCCAAGCGACGGGCCGGGCGAATTTCAATCTGTTGACGGGGAACAGGTGGGCGCTGGGTTTGCCTGGCACGAGTGGTGTGCAGGCGTTTTGGGATTGGGTGGCGCAAAAGGCTACGCAGATGGTGAAGGCGCGTCATTCGGCGAGCGCTTTCCTGAAGGCGGGCTATTCGAAGGCGATCAAGGATTGTTTCGCCAGCCCGTTTTTTCAACACAGCAAGAAATATCGGTCCGCGGCGAGTGCGATGAGGGAGGCGACGAATTCTTTGACGACGGTGAGTCCGGACAAACTGGGTTTGCTGGATGTTTCTGGATCGGGGAGCGGGACAATTTCGATCACGGCGGAAAATAATGTGGGGGAATCGAGCGGAAATTCGGTGGAGGATGAGAACAGGCGCCGGGCGTTGATTGAAAAATCAGGACCACATCTACAGACGGCGATTGACCAGGAGACGGCGAACCTGGATGCGCGTGGGGAGTTTGGCATGCGGATGTCGGATAACCTGGTGCCGGTGCAGAAGCTATTGGAGTGATTTTGACTTTGATGCTTTTCTGAATGCCTTTGGACGTTCCCCAATTTCAACCATTGCCGAATACGGGTTCGCAGATCGAGCGTGCGGTGGCGAATTATTTTGTGAAGTGTGGGGTGGGGGATGTGACGAACAATCACGTGACGAATGACAACACGGATCGGGATGCGCCGTGTAATGACATTTTGGCGCATCAATCCATTGAAGGAGTGATGGATAGCCGGATTGAGGTCTATCAGACGCGGATACAAAGTATTTTTCCGGCGATTGTGCAGCCGGAACAGGCAGACCAGGCGTGGAACTGGAAGCAGGTGAATGACTGGATCGGGAACGTGATGGCGGCGATGTCGCAGCGGTATGACGTGGGGGACCGGGATTTTCGCGCAACAGCGGATCTGATAACGCAGTTCGGGCGCGCTTTGGCGGTGGATGAAACGAACGGTGCGGACCCGATCGCGGTAAAACGCGCGAAGGATAATGCGGATATGGTGAATTTCACCTGCCAGCGTGTGCGGTTTTTGGGTTCGGTACGGGCGGGGAAGGGTGCGGATGGCGGACTTTATTTTTTTGAGACGCGGAATTTCGAGATACACGCGGTGCCATGTAATGCGGATTAAGCGTTTTTTAATAATTTTATGAACGGTGAAACGGAAACTTTGATTGCGCCGGTGGCTGAGGGCGATTTGCCGCCGGCGGTAGCGGGCACGAAGGCGGAGAAGCGGCCGGCGGGATGGTGGAGTGTGCCGGGGCATGACTTTGACGGTTCGCGCGAAGGCGTGCTGACGGAGATCAAGAAGCGTCTGGACATACCGGCGTGCTGGCGAAACGCGATGATCGAGCGGGTCAATGGGGCGGACGCGAAGTTCAATCATGTGACGATTGATGCGCATGTGTGCATGGGCGATGTGCCGGGCGGAAAGAAGGCGACGGAGACTTACGATTTCAATTTTACCTGGAGCGTGAAGCTGTGAAGACGAAACTTTTTATTTTCCTGTTGGCGTTGCTGGTGTGCATAGGTGCGCGTGCGCAGGTGTTTTCCACGAACCTGATGTTGAATTTTTCGCTGCCAGTGGGGACGAATCCGAGCGTGATCTATCAGGCGCCAGGCAGCTTGAATCTGGGACAATTGGTGTATCAATTCCAAAATGGCGGTTTGCCGACGACGAATACGCTGACGTATCGGGCCCGGCTGGCGATAGGGAACACAAATTCCTGGCTGGTGCTGACGAATTGGGTGCCGCCGGCGACGAACGCGGCGCAATACAATGTGCCGTTAAACCTGAGCGGTCTGCCGGTGTTTTTGGAAGTGGATGTGGTATCCACGAATCCGGCAACGCCTTCTTCGACTTCGATTCTTCACAATTAGGTGGCGCGCCGCCTGAAGGCGGGACTCCAAGCCTTGCGGGGGTTGACTTATCCGAATTTTCGAGATGAAGAAGCTATTTCTTGCCTTGCTGGTTTTTATATTTGCGATTTGCCTTTCGTTCACGGCGCGCGCGGATGGAAATCTTTTCACTTCTTTGAGCCTGATGAAGACGCCGGGTGGAACGAATAGCGCGGTTTTACAAACGAATTCTACACCGGTGTCGGTGGGAAAAATAACGATCACTTACAGCGATTTGAGCATAACGAACGCTTTCAATGGGTATCTCAAGTTTTCGTTGGATAAAACAAATTTTGTGAAGATCGGGCCGGTGTACCGTCCGGCGGGCACAAACACGACCACGGAAACGATACAGCCGCAATCGGTCACTGTGCCGGTTTATTTTGTGGTTGGCGCGGAAACAAACTCATGGAACACGGGCGATGTATCCATCGGCGGAAATTATACCTCTCCTTAAAAATTTATGCCACTCATCACTTTTCGCGGCAAGGCGCAGATCAATTCTGGTTTTGGTTCGGCCACGTTTGACGTGATTGGATATGCGGAGCCGCAGACTTTCAATATCACGCAGGAATTCCAGGACGATATCAAACTGGACCGGACGGGGAATGATTGCTCGGAGCGCGCGCAGAATGAGAAGTACAAAGGCGACATTGAATTTGAATTGCTCGGTGACACGAAGGTGAACGCGGCGAAGATCAATTCGGTGACGAATGGCGGGTTTCTGCCGAAGTTGTCGAACATCGTGATTGCTGGCAGTGATCTGGCGGTGGCGAACACGACTTGGACGGTGCAGAGCGGTTCGAACATCGCGATGAAGAATGATGATGTCGCCAAATTCAAACTCTCGCTGAAGGCTTATGCGGACGCCACGCAAAACACGCTGATGACCAGCATCCCTACTTGATTTTATGGCTACTTACAAAAATGGTGCGAAGGCGGAGACTGGACACATCGTTGAGGGTGTGGACGGCAAAGGACAGCCGGTCAAGGGCATGCTGGTGATGATACACAGCCATGATGGCAAAGGTTTGAACGCGGATGCGCCGGATATCGCGGTGAGCCAGAATCAGCGTTTGATCGGCGACCTGCACGCGAAGAATTTCAACCAGGTAGTGCCTGCCAAGCCTGAATCTGCGGAGCCCGCTGCCAATTCGCCCGGATAAAACACTTTATGCAGGACACCGCCTATGCCGACGCGCTGCGGCAAAGCCCGGTGTGCGTCTATGGATTGTGGTTGCAGACGTATGCACTGCGACACGAGGCCTTGTTGCTGGCGGAACGCAACGCTTTCCTGACGGAATCTCCATTGGGTTTCAAATTGTTGCCGCTGTGGAAGCGCATTGATGCGTTGGACCGTGCGACCAGCATCTGTTCTAACTTCCACCGGAAACGGTTTTCGCGTGTGCGCGGGTGGTTTCTGCAATCTTCACGGAAAAAATATGGTGCGGAGGATTATGCGCGCGAGGCGATGTCGTTTTTTCATTATCTGAACATGAGCAGGTGCGCGCCGCGTCTTTCGCGCCGGCGTCTGGCGGCCGGTGAACAGCCGGGACGGACGTTTGGAGCGCCGCTGCTGGCACAAGTGCATCAGTTCGTGATGACGTTGCCGGAGATACAGAAAATTTCCAAACCACAGGCGATGTTAGACGCGGCCTGGGATTATCCGTTTGGATTGGCGATCTGGAGATATTTTGTGCAGATGGAATCCATCGGCGCAGTGCAGATCGAGAATGAGGACGAAGAGAAAACGCGTATCGAGACGGACAAGGTAAAGAACGAATACAACGATACGTGCGCGGCGTGGAAGAACGCGAAAACGGACGCGGACCGCGCAGCGGCGTTGAAGAAATTTCCGAAGTTGCGTGAATTTGCGGCGACGGAGGATGAGGTGCGCGCATTTGAGGCGAAAGGAGCACCATGCCCGGCTTAATCGTCACACTGGGCGGCAATTCCGGGCCGTATGAGCGCATGCTGGCGAAGAGCGAGGCGCAGGCGCGTCAATCGGCGTTGCGCATCAATGGCGCGCTGGCCGGTGGTGCAGGCGGCGGCCACATGCGCGGCGGGGTGATCACGGAGTCGGTGGTGCTCATGCGCGAGTTGTCACGCGGGAATTTCACCAGGTTGCCGGGCTCGCTGACGATTTTGGCGCAACGTCTGGGCATCGTGAAGATTCTAATGAAGGACAATGCCACGGAAGCACTGCGTTTGTCGGAGGCCACAGCAGTGGAAGCGGACATGGCTATGGTGGCGGCGGAAACGATGCGTCAGAAGGCGCGTGCGGAACTCGAGGCGATGGAGGCGTCTAATTTTGCGACCGCATCACAGATGGAGTCCTGTTTGTCATTGCAGGCAGAGGCGACGTTTGCGGAAGAGGACGCGATTGCGTTGCGCGCAAAGGCGATTGCGGAACTGCAGGCGGCAGCGGCCACGAAGGCATCAATATCGGTCACTAGCATTGTGGCACTGGCGCTGGTGGCGTTGGTAGCAGTGGTATGGCTGGGCATCAAGGCCTGGCAATATTACCGGGATATGCAGACGCAGGCGGCGCAGGCGGCGTTGAAAGTGAAATTGAGCCATGAGGAAGTGGCGCAGGCGATGGACCGTTTGTATGACGCAACGGAAAAGACGCGGGATGCCTTGGCGAAGTTGAACGAGGAGAAGGACCGTTCGGTGGAACGTTCACGCGTATTGATCGAGGCGATGAAGGCGGAAGCGGATGCGCAGGCCAATCTCGCTGAAGCGAAGAAGAAAGGCAAGTTGCTCGAGATAGAACTCGCTGAAAAAACCGGCAAGATCAGCAAAACGGAGGCGATCCGGCAACGCGGCGAAGTGGAGAAACAGGACATCCGCGACAAGGCCAAGGCGAAATCAGATTCGTTGTCTGACATTGCGCAACGTGCGTATGACGATTCGCAAACGGCAGCGAAGAAGGCCAAGGAAGACCAGGCAGCGGCGCAGGTAGCGAGCGATAAGGTGAACAACAGCCCGGAGGGCATCGCGAACGCACAGCGCCTGGCGCAACTGGAGAAGATCAAAAAAAATAACCTCCGGGAAGCGGATGAGGCGGAGGATGCGCGTGCCAAAGCCACGCCCGGTTCCAAAGAATGGAAACGGCAGGATTCCGCGGTGCAACTACACAGTGGTTTTGCGAATCTGGCGGATGACGAGATCAAAAATTTGAAGGCGAACATGAAGCCGGATGAGCAGGCATTGGCGGATGCATTGCGCAAGGCGGGTGAATCGAAATCGGCTGCGGATTCGCTGAAGGATAATTCCAACAAAGCTTCCATGGAATCTTCGGTGTACGAAAAGAATTACAAGAACCAGGTGGCCGCTGACGTCGGCAATGTGGATAAGCAGACGAAGATTGACGAGCTGGGGCAACGCAAGGGACCGGATGGATTGAACCAGATGCAGCGTTTGGGCGCGTTCACGGCGCAAGGCGGTAATCCGCTGGTGGAATTGGGCAAGACAGCGAACCAGACGGCGGCGCAGGCCTTGGCGACGTTGAAAGCGATTGAGGCGCATCAAAAGCTGGTGGCCGCGGTGGCAGCGAACGAACAGGGAGGGGTGAGACACTGATATGGCTGGACCAATCGAATTTCGCGGCACGCTGGTGCCACAGGAAGAGGGTTATGAGTATGAATACGACCCGACTACCGGCGGGCGGCGCACGTTCACGTTCGGAACGTTCAGCGAGGCACAGGCGGTGGCACTGGCGAACCTGAATATCGCGAACCGTGTGCCGACGAAATACAGGCTGGTGCATGGCATTGCGACGGTGATCGTGTCGGATTCGAATTTCCCCGGGATTGATACCTGGCAGATCATCGCGAATGAGGTAAGCAAATCGCGTTACGATGCGCCGAACCTGTTGCGCATCTTGAATTATGGAGATGGCACGGATTTTTACGGTGACCAGATACAGCTCATCAAGAACGCGATCGAGAACAAGGTGAAGTGGTCGGATTTTGTATCGACATTGGATCCGAGCATCGCCGGCGCTGACCTGACGTATGTGAAGAACGTCTACAACCTGATTTTGCGCGGGTCGGATGTTTATCCGTTCAGCCAGTACGTTTTGCGTCACACCACGAACGTGGGGAACAATTACACGTCGAACATCGCGGATGTGAACGTGGATTGCGTTTACACGACCGGGCAATTGCTCTCGGAGGTGTTGAATTCCAGCCTGTGGATATTTCCTATGCCGGGTAGTTACCAATATTTCATACAGAACATCCCGGCGCCGGCCACGCAGGCGGGTTATCTGTGGGGATGGTTGAAGCGGAGCGCAACGCGCACGGATGCTGCGAATTGCCGGACGAACATCACCACGGAATATTGGCTGGAGCAATGGGAGCAAACGCAAATCGGGCACGCCTGAAATAAATGAGTGTGGACCGGAATGACATTCCAAGATCGCCCAGCGGATCGAACAACGAGGCGCGGCGGTTCATCAACACGCATGATAAGTTGCATCCGGTGCGCAGGCCCATGCCTACATCCGGTGCGTCCACGGGTGGAGGTGGCGTGGCGAATGGGCACATGCGTGGGGAATATAGTCCAACGGTGGTTTATGCCACGGATGATGAGGTGGTGGTGGCCAGTGGCGTGAATGCGGGTTCTTATACCTACGTTTTCCCTACGCCATCGGCCGGGAATGCGCCGTGGTTGGGTGGTGGGTTTTGGATTCAGACTTCGCCAGGTTCGAATTCGAGGTGGCAGTGAGCGGCAAGGTGCCGCCGCCCATTATGAGATGCTGTGGTTTGGATGATGGGTTTGTGATATCTTCTGGGACGTGTGGGCTTCGATTTTAGGGGTTGACTGAACTTCTCTGATTTTGTAAATGGAGGGTGGTTGGTGTAAAAAGACACATTTTTGTGGTTTTTGACACGAACCTCATGTCGCTCATGTTCGGTAGTTTTGGCACATGGCCAAAGCGCATAAAAGCCTTGTCATGCTTGGTTTTTATTCATGTCGTTTTCATGCAAAATCATGCTCATGCGCCGTGGAAGTCCACGCCCAATACGCGCGCTTTGAACATGTTTTTCATGTAATTGTATTTTAATTCCCTAAAAATACATGTCCGGACATGGAGGACAGTGGAAATCTCAAACTTCAAAGTCCAAATTCCAATTTGACCGCGTTCGTTTTGTGAGTGATTGCGGTCGGGGCTACCATTGATGATGCGGATGTGCAGGGGTTGGCGACGTTGGGTAACACCAAAATGGCGCCGGCGCTGAACTATGCGTTTGCGTCTTTCTCCGATGTGGTGGCGCCGCGCAAGGTGACGGGGACGATTGCTTACGGAACGGGGAATCGTTTGGCGGATGGTGTGCCGGTATCGGTGCGGGTTTCGTCGCATGATGGCTCGGGCTGGGGAACACAATTCATGGGCGGGACGGTGACGCCGGATAATTCGGGGCGACCATACAAGATCACCTGGTCGTGGACGGCGGTGGCGGGCGCGGCGAAATATCACGTGCAGGCGGTGGAGTTCGGGTTATCGAGTGAATCGATTCTGGGTGACCAATTTCTGGCGGTGAACAAGATTTTTCGCATCGTGGCGGGAACGTCGTTCACGGATGACGTGGATTTCTACGCGCTGGCGAATGATGCCTGGGCGGATGTGGGCGGGTGGCAGACGGAAGAGCTGGGCTCTTTGGTGGGTGCGGTGAATACGCGGAGTCCATTGAGCAGGTTGCGTGAATTGCAGCGCATGCGCGACGACATGTGGACGAACGTGCTGCATTATGCGCCGGGCACGGAGTATTTCCCGGATGCCTATAAACTCTCGACGGACCAGTGTGTGGGGATCAATCCATGTCCGGCAGTGGCGCATAACGGCAAATTGTTCCTGACACCGTTTCCTGTGAAAAACGGCGGTGTGCCGGCGCAATGGGATCCGGGGACGCTTTACCTGATCGGGGATAAGGTGGCGTATGCGGGCTCGCTGTGGACAGCGACGGCGAATAGCGTTAACCAGGTGCCGGCGGGCGGTTCGGCGTATTGGACGGCATCGGGTGTGCCGAGCAAGGATTTTCTGCTGTTCAAAAATATCCGTTTCCTGTTCTCGGGCGGTGATGAGGATTTTTCCAATGCGAACATCGATTACACGGCGGACATACCATATCTAAACGCCACTTCTGATGCAGCGGACCTGTTGTGGGGTGTGATGGCGCCGTTGAAGCAGGTGGGCGTTGGCAGCGGGAGCACGCCGAATGTGACGGTGAGCGAGACGTTTGGTTTCAAAGCGCCGGTGGATTGCCAGTTTTTTGCGCGGATCGAGATACCCTTGCGCCTGGGCGGTGTGGATGTGAAGTATATTTTGATGGACGTGGCGGCTGGTGCGCACGGCACCTATAATTTCACGGCGACGGGAGATTATGCGGTGCCGCCCACTTCGACGGCGCGGTGTGAATTTTTCTTTCCGGCCACGACTGCGCGCGCGGGGACGCAGATCATCCATCCGGCGAATGACGGGCAAAAGCTGACGTTGACGGCTTTGGCGGATAACAATGTGTTGCGCGGGTTTTCATTCACGAACACGACTGTGGATTGGCCCGCGGACGATAAATGGCCATTTGTGGCGATTAACCTGACGCCGATGCGCGGTGTGTGGCAGGCGGATACGTTGCCGATACCGGCGATCAATACGTTCCTGGATACGGACATCGCGCCGCATGTGCAGAAGCTGGCGCAACTGGAGTTCAACACTGTGCCGCGGCGGATTGTGGCGACTGCGTTGGACGAAACGTTTCTGCAAGGCGGCGCGAACAGCGGAACGGTGGTGAACCCGCGCACGGCGATGCGCCAGCCGAGCCCCACGCTGGTGCGTCAGGAGGTGACTTACGGCAATGTGAACCCGCCTTTGGCCAAGAATGCGAAATATATCGCAACGGTGAATTATCCGGATGATGTGACGCTGGCGAAATATTACGGGCCCGGTGCGACGGCGGGCGATGATCCGATTGTTTCCGTCAGCGCGGCCATCTCGATCTATGTTTCTTTGAAGCAAACGGTGGATATCGCAGATCCCACCACCTACGGTTTCAAGACGACGAACGGGCAGGTGAATTTTGCGGATGTGCAGGCGTTTTACGATGGCAGCACGGTGGCGAAGACAGCGGGCGGAAAAAAGTTGTTTTTCGTAATCGTGAACGATTCGGGCGCGGATATACCGGTGCTGGCGATCTTGTGGCAGCAATACACGCCGGTAACGATACGGCCGGTGGAACCGGGTTTGATGGCGCAGGCAGCGCAATGGCCGGTGATGCGCGATACGGACGCGTATCCATGGTTCAGCGGGATTGATGCATATCGGAGCCTGTCACAACGCACAGTGACTTTGGCGAATACAGCACAGGACAATACGGCGTTTTTTTTCAATACAGGCGTTAAGAATTTTTCGTATAGCGTGGATGTGCCAACCTTGACGATTCTGGTGAGCAACACCGGCACGCCGAATCCGCTGGATGGTTCCACGTTTCAGATATTAAAAGCAGGCGGCACATTGACGTGGGCAGACCTGGTGGCGCAATACGGCGCGGCGGCCTTGGTGACCGCGACATTGCATCTGACGGTGTACAACGCCACCGGCGCGAGCCACAGCACGACGATCAGTGCGCGTTTTGAGAATTACGGCAATATCAGCGCGGCAAATTATCTGTGGCGGTTTCAGCAATACCCACTGGTGGTGCCGAGCATCGGTGTGGAACTGGACCCGACGAACCAGACGCAAGGACCGGGCGAATGTTTCTCGAATGACATTTTTGAGAACACCGAGGCGCCCATCATCCCGCCGGCGGTGCAGTATGAGCAACTGATTCCGCAGCGCGGCTTCATGATCACGCAAATTCTCGTGCGCCGTTTGCCGAAACTCACTGTGAAAGCGGCCGGGCGGAATCCATCCATCTACCTGCCGCCCACGGCGGATGCGGACCTGCAGGAGCTGGTGGTGGCGATAGGATTTAACGTGGGCGCAGTGCATACGAGCTTTGAGACGATCAACCCGGGCGTCTTCACGGCGTTGACCACGGTGACCATACCGCACGGCGCGCTCGAGGCGCGCGCCACAGTGGCGTGGCCAGTGTTGCACGGTGTGCCCATCGCATACCAGGCAACGGACGCGGTGCGGTGCGAGGTGGTGGCGTGTTTCCAGCCGATTTTCCATAACCGGCAGTATTCCGGTGCGATGATCCAATATAACAGCGGTGAATATATCAACGATCTGGATTATGCGGGTTTGGCGATGGTTAATTTCTTTCGCTTCCCGAATTACTTCGAAGGCGACCCGGGCGGCTTTGGTGGCGTGGCCAGTTACACGCAGTTTCCGTTGAGCGCACAGCCGGTGAATGATTTTGTGGCGCTCCTGAATCTGCTTTAGCATAGAGGCACAGAGCACACAGAGTTTTTGACTTGCCCGGTTTTCTGAATGAATCGCCGCCGATTTACGGGCTACCTTGCGTCTTTGCTCCTTTGCGTCTCCGTGTTTCGCTCGGCCGGTCAGACGAATTTCAGGGTGGATCCGCCGGGCAACCCAAATCTTTTTCATTGGCAGGATAATGCCACCAATTGGATTACCATCAGCAATTGGTGGGTGAGCGGCGCGGCTTACCGGTTTCTGACGAATCAATTTCCGAGCAGTATTGGCGGTGGCGGGAGTGATGCAACCAAGGTGCTAATTTATTCTGGTGGTTCATCGAACCAGACGAGCACGAACCGCTTAAACCTCATCGATGATCACGCGTATAGATATATCGGTGGAATATTGTTCACGAACGCGCAGGACATAACCGATGGACTCACGCCGCCAGGCTGCGGTTACATCTGGCTGTCCGGACCGCAACCGAGCGCAGGAGTCTTGTCCAACTGCAACGGGAAAATGATAATTGATACTGGACTTTATTTCTGCACGAACTGGGCCGGCCCATATTCGCTCAATTCAACGCTGCCGAACGGGACGAAGGTCTACACGAACGCCTGCAATTTCAAAAGACTCACGAATTCGTTCACCTGCGACGACCCGGCTGGGCCGTATTTGCTCGACGGCGATCTGCCCGCGAACACCTACACGAACGCTTGCCTTTTCACCATAACCGGGAGCCGGCCTTGCCCGGACCATAGCGGGCCATATTACCCGTTCTACACGAACAGTGACGACGTGATTATATATTCGAACGCCTGTGGAATCACGGCGACGGTTCAACTCCTCTGCACGAACGGTGACGTCTACACGGCGGACACGATGTTCGTGACGAACGATTTCAAGATCAACGGCCTTTATCACAAGTGGGACGCCTTCGGGCAGGTGTTCACGAACAGAATCGTAAACTCGACGAATGCATATGTGAATTGGATTGCCTCGAACATCGTCATAACCATTTCGGGTGCTGGGACGCCGAACCTTAATGGAACCTACAGGCAGTTTTATAGACAACCCACTGCGACGAACTCTCAGGAGAATTATTTCGACGGGTTGGACGTTTGGACGAACGCCACCTTCGACAACATGAGGATATTTCACACTGGTTCGGTGTGGACAATGGGCTCGAACGGTGTTCCAGATTATACTGCCTATACCGCCTCTGAGCCTACGAACGCGTCGTGGACGTTGACATTCGGTACCGGAGCCGCGCCGGCGCCGTCCGGAACCTATTTCGTTCAGCCAGTTCTGACGAACTATACCACCAACGTCGAGACGGTCATGGCGTGGTCGCAATACATCGGCAACTCGGACGTGAAGTTCTATTGGGCGACGAATGCGCAGTTCATTCCGCCTGGGCCCGGCTCTCCTGAGATAAACATCACGGGCACTGGACCGTTCGAGGAATTCTACCTCACGAACATGAGCACGCTGTTCCTGATACCCGACACGAACACCGCGTATATTGGAAGCGGCGGACAGAAGGTCACGTTCACCACGGCGATCAACTCAAACCTCTGGTATGTGTGCGGTAGTGGCGGGAAGATCGGCGGGAACATTTTCAACAATGAGGGCGCGATACTTCTCACATGGGATCCGCCGACCGGTCCGCCGGGTTCACCAACTAATTCGCCGCCGTGCATCGTGACGACGAATGATCCATCGTGTAGTTCTTCGGACGTTTATTTCATCGTTGGCTGCGACTGTAGAAAGTTGGCGGACGCGAAGGGCATGCAAGACAACTCCACGTTTCAGGCGCAGCAATATGGGCCAGGACCAGGGTTCAGTATAGACGGTTTCGGGACGGTTAAATACACCTATTGGTCTGTCACGCAGGCCGGGCGGGCGCTCATTACGGATGTAGTCGCCACATGGCCAGACCATGGATGGAGCGGTTTGGTCACACCTGCACCGACATGCTCGGCGCAAGGAGGATACGGATTTTACCCGAAACCCATCGTGCTTCCTTAATATCACGTGAAAACAATCCTCATTTTCTCGTTTCTATTGCTCACACTGACCGCTGAGTCTCAGTCATATATCATCGTCACGAACAACCCGCAGGCCGTCATTGGAGTTATGAACAGGAACACGGTAACGGCGAATGGCCAGCCAATCATACCAAAGTTTTCTTCGAAGGACTTCAGCGTGATGAGCAACACAGTCTCGCTCCTCCGAACGAACGTCTCGTTGAAGGGTTACTTGATAACGACCACAAACGGACTCTTGATTGTGTCCACCGCACTGGCTTCATCGAGTTCGTATTTGGTCGTTTCGAATGCTGGAACGGCGGCGACGATCGGGAAATATACGAACGCAGGATTCACCGGTGGGTTCTTGCAGTTCAACAACACGAACGGGCTTTATGTGGTGATCTTCAATCAGACGAACAGTCCGACGAAATATCAAGGAAACCCGATGTTGTTAACGAGTTCTACACACTCGACGCCGAACCGGCTCATGTATTATTCGAGCGGATTCCCATTCGACTACGTTAACCAGACGCAATTCCCAGCCGCCGGGACGCCATTCGCGATGTCTGGAACTTACAACGGGAATGACGTGGTACTTGCGGCTAACCCCACGCCGACGTTGTTCCTGTTCACCGGCGTTGTCGTGCCAACCAACCTGATAAGCGTGGATACCAACCTAAACTTGACTGCAAATGGGGCAATTGTAATGACGACGGCGAACCTGCTCGGCGGGACACCAACCTTTGTGACCAATGCGCCTACGCTAATATCTGCGGCGCAGTTCATTGGGCAGGCGTTTGATGGCGCCATGCTCTTTTCATTCACCACCACCGCATCGCCGGCGCAACCGGTGACCACGAATCTGTTCACCTTCACATTGAGCAGGACCGTATCAACCAATTTTGTTGTACCAACCTATTCAATGGCCTGGTGGCCGCCACTGACGAACAGCACGGCACTCACATCCGCGCGCCTGTCCATGCAACCGAATCCAAACAGCCCGAGCAATTCATTCATTATCACAGTTGGTGTGACGGCACTCTCATCAAGCTCGGAATACACCATCGCCCTACATGTAGACCGTCCATAATTGACTCAACGGCGTTTTCGATGCGAAAACTCCGATTTCTCGCCAAGGTTCTGTTTTTGGCTTCACTCTGTCTGGTCTTTTCCTCAAAGGCGCAGACAGTCGCGGTCTATATTCCCTTCACAAATTTTGTTGGCACGGCAGGCAATAGCATCACGCGCATCACCATCACGCCTGGTGTGCCAGGCGCGGATAACGGCAGCGCTTTCAATATCCCCGACCCGATCATTTTCACGCGCGCGAATACGCCCGGCATGACCAATGGCAGTGTGAGCACGAATCTTCAGGTGGGTTTTTCATATTCCATTGAATTTGGCGGGTACAGCGTGTTCCGCACGAATGTATATTTGCCGATGTCGCTCACGAATCTGACCGGCCCGTTCAACCTGGTGCGGTACAAAACGCCATACCTGAATGTGCAGTTCGGTGTGGCGGTGAATTGGGCCTATCAATATTTCAACGAGGCGGAAACCAATTTCCTGGTGACGCTGTTAAGTCCTTATTTCATCTCCATTCTGCCGGCGAGTGGCACGAACCGGTTCAGCCCTTTTTCAACCAATGTGGTTACCAGTGCGACAGGCGCAAATCACATAACCGTCACGGCAACCACGAATACTGTTTCTGGCATCGCCTTGACGATCACCGACTCCCCGCAGACCAATGGCGTTGTGTTCTACGACCCTAATACCACCAATATCACGGCGGTGACATTCAATGGAAATCTCAATGGCATGGCCACGTTCGCGACCACTGCCGGGGCGGCAGGTTCAGCTAACTTTTCCAGTGCAGTCCTCATCAACAATACAGCGGCGACGAAGCCGATTCTTTTGCTGGACACCACTGGAAATCCCACCACGAACGGATCGATGACGCTTGGTGATTTGACAAACAGCCTGACTGCCAAAGGAGATTTCACTTCGTTCACGAATGTAGTTGTTTCAACGAATGTCGATAACACGCGGTATCAGGCGGCGGGGAGTTATTTAAGTAGCGTCCCGGCGAGTACGACGAATTGGGTTATAGGCGCCACGAATGGGATGGCCAAAGGGAACATGTTCACCCTGAACTTCACGAACGTCGGCTTCCCGCAGGGCGCGATCATTTTCAGCACAAACACTTCGGGCGGCATCAGCGAGGACATAAACGATGATAACAATTCTCCCATACATTGGAACCATCATGACGGGCGTCAGGCGGAGATTTTTTGCAACTTCTCACACGGCCCCACGGCGAAAGATTTCGAGGTTCAAATCACGGCGGGGAGCATCATGCTCGGACCGGGATTCAGCGGAGTACCCGGTTCGGACTGGGCCGCTTATCGCGTCGTCCAAGTTGGCAGCGGGCGCGACAGGCGTGTGAGTATGGAGTTCAATTTCGACCATGACCCATTAGTGTCTCCAAACGGAAACTTGCTTTCATGGTCTTACGCTGCCATGTGGGCTGTAGATTGGTATGACGGCTCTATTACTCACGGGATGGACTCAGGCATAAGGGCCGAAACGAGAAGCACCACAGAATCGTATTTGAGTTTTTACAACTTCGGAGTGGACGCGACCGTGGCCGGCGCGATCGTCGGAGACATTCGAACTAAAAGCGACAACATGGCGAAACTCAACTGGGCGGGCGGTATGATTATCACGACTAACGAGTCGCAGAAAGGCTGGAACTTTCGCGGAAAGATTCTCACCGGTATAGCGCGACAGCCGAATTCCTGCACTAACGTCGCGTTCGACTACATGAGCGGGGAGAACACGGTCGAGATTCCGCTGTTCACCTATCAGGCGTTCATCTACAGCACCAACGAGAACGGCCTGAGCACGAATTTTCAGCAGCAAACATTCATCCTGCCGTCCGCCTATGTGGATTGCGCGGTTTATTGGCCGTCAGGCTGGACGGCGCACGGTCTCACACTTCCAACCATCATCCCGTCAAACACAGTATTGACCGTCGTTTTAAAAAGCTCCGGCTTTGGCGAGACGAACAAGCAGGTCATGTCGTTCTCATCTGACCCAATCAAAGGCTTCTATTTGGATACGAACGCCTTGCAATACATCGTGGCGGCGAACACGACGAACATCATCCAGCGGGGCATCGTTGATTATTTGGTGAAGGAATTGAAGCGTGGAGCCGTTTGGACGAACATGAACATCCTCTACACGATGTTTGGCGGGACGAACGCGAATCGCATAAATCTCATCAATACTAACACGTTCCCTGTCGTTTGGAAGAGCGGTGCAAATCAAGACAAGTTCGGCGTGAGTGGTGACGGCGTGGCGGGATGGGGTGACACGGGATTCATCCCGCGCTCAAACACGACGGGACCGATGCGTACGAACTGGGCGTCGATGTTTTTCTTGAGCGGGAATGCCGCCGCTCCGAACAGCATAAGCTCGCTCTGCGGAGCAGACGCTGCAAATAGTTCTCTTTGGATGCAGTGCGACTCATCTTCTTCTCTGCTTGCCACACGGCTTAATGATAACGGTGGTGGCTCTTTGGGAATAGCTGGACTTACAGACTTCCGAGGCGTTGCCCTCATGACAAGGGTGGACGGGAACGAGAAGTCGTTTTTTTGGAACAATCGAATCCCACAGCTCTTGACGAACACGTTCTCGACCGGAACCCAGGATGGCAGCATCGGTATTCTCGCCCTCAACAGCGGCGGGGTGTTCCAGCCGACTACGGCGAAGTGTCTCGCGTTCGGAGCAGGTGGCGGCATGAACAATTCAGACGCATACACTCTGGTCGCGGCGCTGAACACATACGCCTATCTGATGACGAATAGCCTATTGAGTCTTCAACCCGCAGCGATAACTATCACGACCAATGTGATGGCGGTGGATTCCGCCGGAAGGATTACAGTCAGTGGCCAGGTCAACATTCCAACGAACACTGCTCCGGTCAATAACTTGTTGAATGCCGTCGCGTTGAATGCTTCGACCACGAATGGAAATTGGCGCGCATCATATGTGGCAAATTGTATCCTGAATGACAGCGCAGTCACCGGAGCACCGTTCTTGGTATTCTCAAATTTTACGGCCGGAATCGTCATTACCAATGCCAATACTTTCGTTTTAGCGGCCGGTGCCATTGTTCCATTCTCCATTCCGGATACCAGCCCGAATGACGTAGTGGGATTCTACGATAAATCAACCGGTTCCGCCTCGGTTACCGGCATAACCATCCTGCGCACCATCCATTGAATGAAAACAAAAATCATCGGAATATTTTGTCTCCTGGTCGGCGTGTTGGCTTTCGTTGACACCGTGAAATACGGCGGCCTGAACCTCGGCACCTGGCATTTGAAGCCGTTTCTCTTCCCGGCATTCTGCCTGGGGCTTGGCTGGATTGAACTGCATGGCCGGCACGATGGCGCGCGCGGGCGTTATCATCATTCATACATCCTCACCGTCATCGCCGCCGCCCTCATCGTTATCACGTTGCTTTGCGTTTTGTATAAATGAACTCCGATGACCGCATCAAATGCGCCGAGGCGAGCAAGGGACTCTCCGATCTGCGCGAGAGCATTGCACGTCTTATCCGCACGCCACGCGTGTTAATAATCGACGATGCTCCGCTAGACGTTGAACTGCTCATCAAGGCCATACTCAATGTCATCCGCTGCGATACTTCGGCCTGTCCGTCACCGGTCGAAGGGTTGAATATGTTCAAGGCGAATCCTTTCGATGCCGTCTTTCTCGATCTGGTAATACCCGGGTTCGATCCGCTTGATTTCCTGCGGAGCATCAATATTAAAAACGTTGTAGTCATCGTCACTGGTTACAGCACCAATACGCCGCTCATCGCCGAGGCGGTAAAGCTGGGCGCCATCCAGGTCATAACCAAGCCAGTCAAGGAAGATGATTTGCGCAAGATATTCGGAGGGATAAATGGACGCTGAGCGAGAAAAACAACTATTGGACGACGTGGCACTCATAAAGTCTTCACTCGTCGGAAATCTTGACGGTAAGAAGGGTGCCCTTCATACCATCGAAATGTTGATGGATGAAGTATATAACCCCACCGAACCATATCAGAGTCTCCGCGCCCGCGTGCGACGGATCGAAGAGAAGCAGGCCCGAGAATCTGGCGAGAAACGTGGTTGGAATACAGCGTTCGGTGTCGTTGGCGGCGTAATAGCTCTGATTGGAAAATTGTTGATTGATTGGATCACTGGCGGTGGTAGCAAACACTGATTTCTCTGGTTTTAAAAAGAACGCGCATTCGCCCATGTTATCTGTTGGATTGACTGGATTCTATTGGTGGAATGTTTCAACGGATAAAATCCAACTGGAAAACGACTTCGGCTGGTTTGGGCATGATACTTGGCTCAATCATCCACCTCATATTTGCCATCAAAGGCCATACGGCTGATGAGAATACCTGGACGATCACCCTTGGCACAATCTTGGGCGGGGGCGGATTGATCTTCGCCGGCGATGCCTCGCACTCCGAAAAGAATGCCGTCGCCATTGACCAGATCAACCAGGCTGGTCCAGATCCTAGCGCACCACCACTCGCGCCCGCCAAACCAACACCAAGTGAAACTGAAATAAAACCATGAGCTTAATTTCGTTAATCATCACCCTGGCCATCATCGGCGTCCTGCTATGGCTCGTCAACACCTACATCCCCATGGATGGCAAGATTAAGAACATCCTTAACATCGTCGTCATCATCTGCGTCATCCTTTGGCTGTTGTGTGCCTTTGGCCTGATCGGCCATGCCAATGATGTAAAAGTGCCCCAACTCCGTTGATACTCGGTTTTGACTTCTTTGCGTTTGCAGATGCTCGTCACGTTTTTAGTCGTTGCCATTCCGTGTGCCTATTTCATCGGTTACCGATGCGGCCTCGGGGCGAATACGGCCAAATTGGTTCGACTGGCAAATGACCTGGACGAACACCGCAGCAAACTTGCCGCGGCTTTGGATCGGGCAAAAAGATAAACCACAAACGAAAGACAAAATATGAATGCAGCAGAACAGCAATTGGCAGATTTAACCACGGTGATCAACAATGCCGAGACGGTGATCGATGGCGCCACCGCCTTCGCCAACGGCGTCCCGGCCTTGATCGCCTCCGCCGCAGCCGCCGCGATCGCCAATGGTGCGACGGAAGAGGAAATCGCCCCCGTCTCGCAACTGGGCGTGAGCCTCCAGGCAAAAGCCGATGCCCTCGCCGCCGCTCTGGTCGCGAACACTACGGCCGCACCGACTGTCGCCGGCCAATAATTCCAACCACGCGCCGGGCAAACCCGGCGCGTGACCTTTTCACCCATAGAAACCAAAAAACAAAAAATATCCGACTTATGAAAACCACCAGACTACTACTCGCATCTCTCATCACTGCCGGTTTGTTCCTTTGTTCCTTTGTTGTGAACAGCCAGGCGCAGCCCATCACCCAGCCACCGGCCGCGCCCACGATCGCCGGTATCAACATCAACGCCCTCATCCCAAACCTCGTGGGCCAAGTTATCACCTACAAAGGCCAAAGCTTTTTGATCAGCACCAACGCTGACGGAAGCTATGTGGTTTCCACATTTGGCGTGCAGGGAACCAACGCCATTGTGGTGCCCACCACGCCACAGCAGGCTTTCGAAGTAGCGAGCGCATGGATCAACGCCAATAACCCGGCCAATAGCGGTTATTACGGCACCAACGAGATCGTGGCAGAGCTGGGTGCGGCATACCTACAGAACAGCGGACAGACCGTAGCCTTCATTTCCGTGACAAAGTATGGCTTGTTCGGCTGGCAATGGCTCGGCGTGGGCGCAGGTGTGTTGCAGGGTAATAACGGCACCTCCATCGGCACTGCTGGTTTTTACGGCAAAGCCGTCTATCGCAAAGTGATTGGCGACGTAGCCGCGGAAGGTGGTTTGATTTTTGGCTACGACGAATGGTCCAGCCAGATATTAGCCGGCGTAGAAGTCGGTGTGGAACATCGCCAAAGCAATCACATCGGCGAATTCGTAAAATTGATCTACGCCTTTGAGCCCGGCGCATCCTCGGACAAGGGATTGGCCATCGCCGGTGGCCTCGATTACGCGTTTTAGCGCAATCTGCACCCTGACTCGTGAAAATCCGCGAAATGATCGTCGGTGTTGCGCTGCTCGCCTTGTGCGGGTGCGCCACACCGCTGCGCACGCATGGCATACCAAACTATTCGCTGGTGGCCACGAATTTGGCCCGCGGCGGCGAGCCGAACAAGGAAGGCTGGGAATACCTGCAAAGCCAGGGGTTTAAAATCGTCATCAAGCTGAACACGGACGCGGAGGGCTCGGATGATTACGCCAGGCAATGCGGTATGACGGTGGACAAATATCCTATCACGTTTCTGCAACAGATATTTGGGCCGCCATACCGCACTCAAATCGCGGTATGGGAAGCGGCTGAGTGTGGGGAGAAGGTGTTTGTCCACTGCTCGCACGGCGAGGACCGCACCGGTCTCATCGTGGCCATGTATCGTCACCAGGTACAGGGCTGGACGAAAGATGCGGCACGCAAGGAAATGCTGGCCCTCGGCTTTCATCCGGCGGAATTAGGACTCGATTGGTATTATCGGGAGAAAGTGCCATGAAATTTTTGCCATTAGTCGCTATTCTTGCCTGGAGTGTATTTAACAATAACGCGGTTGGTAACGACACGGTATTGCCTGATGCGACCAAAACTCCCGGTGAGGTGGCGACTAATGGATTCAGCATCGAACAGATTTGCGCTCATGGTTTTGCGGCCACGGTCCGCAATGTGCCGGAGAGCGAGAAGAAAGCGGTGTTCATCCGTTATTTCGGCAAGGTGCCCGCCAACCCGGGCCAATACGAGATCGACCATCTGATTTCCTGCGAATTAAACGGAAGCCAGAGCGTCAGCAACCTTTGGCCGCAACCCTACAATTCGCCGGTGTGGAACGCGCATACCAAAGATCGGCTTGAGAATTTTTTGGCGGCGGACATCCGCAAGGAACTGGCCGCGCACGGCTCCGATGCCGCCAAAGCAAAGTTGTCCCATTATCAGAGTGAGATTTCGAAGAACTGGACGAACTGTTATGTGACGCATCTCGGCTGGCCAAAAGTGTTGACGATAAATCCACCGCACGTTGAATGAAAAACCGTTTACCATGGCCATTCATCAGTGCCGGGCTGCTGCTGTTGTGCTTCTTGATTTCCGCCATCGTCTTCATTTGCTGTACCGGCTGCGCCCGTCACTACGAAACTGAGGCACAGGCCAAGATGGTTCACGCCCGGGATGTTTCCAAATATCAGGCGAGGATGAATCGCGCGGAGCATGAATTGGCGTGGTGGCAGATGCAGCGTGATTTGGCCGACTTCGAGTACGTTCAGTGCTGGGGCTACTTGGCTACCGAAAACATGGAAACCAACCAACTTCTTTTCAACGCCTCATTTGACCGATTCATCGCCGATGAAGATCGCCTATGGTTGCTCGAAAGACCAGCAGAGTACCACGCTTACATGGATAGCCGAACCAATCGCCTAAAATGAAAACCCAAATCCTCGAATACCTGGCGACTAACCCACCCGTAGCGAAACGCCGGGCTTGGTGGAATATAGCTCGTGGAATCGGCCGGCCAAATGATGAGGCGGTAAAGCCAGCGCTCAACGAATTATTGGCGGCTGGATTGATTCGTCGGCAGAGCGGCGGTAAGGGACATCCATTTGCAACCCTCGCCGCCTTATTCATCGTCGTCATCCTCGCCGGTTGCACTTTTCCAAGTGATTGGCGCACAGTTGACGGCATGTTGATCGATCCATTGGACGGTCCGCGTCATCCGCCCGTCAACACCAACACCTTCAAGACGTATCCGCCATCCAAACCGCACTGACAGTTTATGAAATTTTCACCGCTCGTGGCAGCACTCTGCCTGCTCGTGTCCGGATGCCGCGCGCCGGCGAACACGATCACCAATACGGTCAATATCCCATCCGGCGTTGACCAGGTGGTGCTGGTCATCAATCTCACCAATGCCGCGCCGCCGGCGCCACTGGTCACCAACCTGCAATACCTGAGCCCATTGTATTATTCGCTGGGCATACCGAATGATGGAGATATCAGCGCGGTGATGCTGACTCCGGCCATCGTGGAATTGAATTTTACGCAGGTGAAGCAACCAGGTGCGCCCATATCGCCATCATGGACATTGACCAATGCCGGTTTCAAACGCCGCGTATTGTACGCGCCCTTATCACATCGAGATTTACGCGTAAAAACTTCGTATTATGAGCCATTGAGCACCAACCTTTTCTCGCCCGGACTGAATCCCGCCATCCATGTGAACCAGGTGGGTTACATGCCCACACTGCCCAAGAAAGCGATGGTGGGTTATTATCTTGGCAGCCTCGGTGAATTGCCGATACCAACGAACGTGTTCCAGGTCGTGCGCACAGATAATGGCGCCGTGGTCTATGCCGGCACACTCACGCTGCGCCCGGACGTGGGATACAGTTATCAACCCGCACCCTACCAGCAGGTGTACGAGGCGGATTTCAGCGCACTCACGAACGCCGGGGAATATCGCATGGTCGTACCCGGCATGGGCTGGTCATTGCCTTTCCTCATCGATGATGGCGTGGCCGCTACGATTGCACGGACCTACGCGCTCGGTTTGTATCATCAACGCTCCGGAACGAACAATGTCTTGCCCTTCACGCGCTTCACACGCGGCGTAGACCATGTTGCGCCGGCACAGATACCGGTGACCAATGCGTTTGTGGATTATACATTGAGCCAGGATTCCGGCGGCCAGATGAGCAATGTGTCTGCCAGTTATTTCCCGTTTGTGAACCAGGGCACGGTGGACGTCAGCGGCGGCCATTTCGATGCAGGCGATTACAGCAAATACACGGTGGACGTCGCATACCTGATTCATTATCTCGGGTTCGCGGTGGATGATGTGCCCGGCGTCAACGCGCTGGACAATCTGGGCATACCAGAAAGCGGCGATGGCATCAGCGATGTGCTGCAGGAAGCGAAATGGGAATCTGATTTCCTGCTGAAGATGCAGGATGCGGATGGTGGTTTTTATTTCCTCGTATATCCGCGCAACCGTCCCTACGAACTGAACGTAACGCCCGATCATGGCGATCCGCAGGTGGTATTTCCAAAGAACACGGTGTCGACCGCCGCCGCCACTGCCGCGCTCGCGGAAATGGCTTCCTCGCCGGCGTTCAAAGCCGCCTACCCGCAAACAGCATCCAATTACCTCGCATCCGCCATCCACGGCTGGCAATTCCTCACGAACGCATTCAATAAATACGGGCGTGACAAGGCCTATCAGAAAATCACGTTTTACGGTGACACCTTTGGGCACAACGATGAACTGGCGTGGGCAGCGGCCGCGCTCTTCGCGGCAACTGGCGACACGAACTACGATAACGACCTGCGCGCGCACACGCCGAACCCGAACGACCAGCAATACCGCCAGTGGACCTGGTGGAGCATGTACGCCGGTTATGGTTGTGCCTTTCGCGATTACGCTTTCGCAGCGAGATCCGGACGCCTGCCAGTTTCCAAATTGAACGCGGCTTATCTCGCAGCCTGTGAGGGTGAGATTCGTTTCGCTGCCACGAACATGATGAACTATTCCGCGAAGATGGCTTACGGCTCCAGTTTCTCTGATGAGAACAAGAGCCAGCGCAATGCCGGCTGGTATTTCTCCGGCGAACAAACCTTTGATCTTGTCGCCGCCTACGCGCTCGAGCCTAAGGCGGATTATCTGGACGTCATCCTCAAGAATTACAATTACGAACTCGGGTGCAATCCGGTGAATATGTCCTACGTCACGGGCCTTGGATGGAATCGCCAACATGAAATTGTGGACCAGTACGCGAACAACGATAACCGATCGTTGCCGCCGGATGGCATACCGCTGGGCAACATCCAGGCGGGATTCGATTGGCTGCAATTGTATGCAACTCCGCAGTATGGAAATGAATTGAGCGCCATCAGTTCACCGTCTGATTCAACGAACACGGCGCCGTATCCCTATTACGATCGCTGGAGCGACACGTTCAATACGACCACTGAATTCTGCACCTATCAGCAGGCGAAATCGCTCGGTGCCGCGGCGATGTTGATGGCGTCCAGTTCCGTGCGCTCGCAGTCCTGGCGCAGCGGCACAGCGAGCGTCATGGGCGTTCCTGTCACGGCGCCGGTGGGCAGCACAGTAACACTGTCGGCGTCTGCACCCGGTCTGGATTTGAGCAAAGCGCGCATCACATGGGAAGCCTTCGAACAAGACGCGGGGATAGGACCGGTCTATAATATTTCGCCCAAAGACGCCGGCGCGCAATGGGTGGAGATGGAAGCGCTCCTGCCCGATGGCCGCCGCGTTTTTGCCGTGACGAACTTTGCGGCCACGCTGCTGGTCACGAACACCATCGAGCAATATCAGACGCGCCCAATCGCCACCGATACCAATCTGATCGCCTGGTATACATTGGATGGAATATTTTTTGGAATATTTAACACACAAAATGCCAATCCAGTCATAACCAATTCTGGAATAACCGCTTCTGGCAAGGCCGCCATCGATCGCACAACCTTCACCTGGTCAAACCGAACCAACGGCGCTTGCGTGCGCGTCTTTGATCTGGGCGATAAACTCACCGTGCCGATTCCCGTTACCGGCAAAGGCATAGCCATCGAGGCGATGATATACGTGAATGCCTACACATTCTACTCACATGGCAATGCGAACCTCTTCGCACTCTCTCGCTCCTGGAACGCGCAGCTCGGTCTTGAAGCCGATATGTGGACCGCTGCGCCGTTCCTTTACACCGGCACACAACGCCTCGCGCCCATCACCTTGCCCACCGGACAATGGGTGGATGTGCGTTTCGCGCTAACATCCACCAACTACACCGGCCGCGTGAATGGTGTGGAAGTGTTCAATGCACCCACGAGCGATCTGAAGAACTGGCCTGCCGGCGGAACCGCCACGTTGGAAATCGGCAACTTCAATGGCTGGGTGGATGAGATCATCGTGCGTCAGATCCCATGAGGTTTACCGGTTTGAAACCGGTAAACCTAAGTTGATTCTCTCCGTTTAACGGAACCATGAAAACGATCACCAGCCTCCAATGATTGGGTTCATCTACAAACTTTTTAGCAATCTTGGTGCCCTGGCCATAATTTTTGCCACAGCCTATTGCCTCTGGTGCGCCGGATATTGCCTGGCCGAAATTGGTGAACATTTCAAACGCAAATGAGATGCCACGCAAGCGCCATTATACGCCCGCCAGCTCGCGCCGCATGATGACCAGACAACAGGTGGAAAAACATTATCACAGCGTCATCAAGAACCAGATCATGCCGCATGTAAACTTCACGCCGGACACATTCCACGCCGCCGCCACGAAGCCCGCACCCGCACCCGCCGATCACCAGCCGCGCCCGGATTGAGTGGTTAAAAATTCCGCAGTGATTTCGTAATAGGTTGAAAGCACATCGTTTCAACCAAATCCGAAAAACACACCAATTTTTAAACCAGCAGTTTATACCAAAGAGTCCACAAAAGAGTCCAGTACCCCAATCGTCGCGCAAAAGGTGACAATCCACAAAACCGTTTAAAAATGGCCTTTTGTCCCCATGCGATTCTAGTGAAAAAGGCCGTGAAAGGACTCATAAGCCTTTGGTCGCAGGTTCAATTCCTGCCTCTGGCACCACTTCCTGGTTCTATCGTTCCAAACGCGGAATGCGTGAGAACCACGCATGAAAGTGTGAATCTCACGCAATGGT